>ERZ780149.370-NODE-370-length-59553-cov-4.753706_pt1 | contig 59553 bp, 53 predicted proteins | sample MGYA00511367_ERZ780149 | MGnify/ENA primary metagenome ERZ780149 (study PRJEB29588, sample SAMEA2153852) | human gut metagenome | biome: human gut; feature: human-associated habitat; material: faeces | place: Denmark | collected 2008/2010 ... | reverse complement strand
CAAATTCCGAAACGCAGGCGACTGTGTAATTGATTTTCTTTTTTAATTCAGTCATCTCACTTTCTCCTTTGCCTTTATCATATTTTACTTTCTGACAAGTGTCAAGGGGTAGTGTTTTCTTTTTTTCTGCTATCCTTTCTCTTTTTCTTTCCGGTCCTGTCAGCTTTGACAGGGGCCCCCTGTCAAGGCATACTTAGAGTATCCCCTTGTCGGGAAAATGCAATGTCATCTAAGAAAATATCGGTTGCTGGTTCTGCCGCCGTTTTCGCGATATGCCGCGCAAACGGTTATGAGCTTCTTTGCCTGAAGCTCCCGAATGCCGCGCCGCACCGTACTCTCACTGAGCCCAAGGTCGCCTGCGATGGTCTTGACACCGGGCCATGCTTTACCGTTTCTTCCGCTTCGCTGCCTAAGATACAGATAGATTGTCTTTGCTTTCTGCGTCAGTGTATCTGCGTCCCGAATCCGGTATCCGCTGTTGATTTCCTGCAAATCTCTCACCTCCCTTCAAGGCATGCCGCCTCTTAACTGGTCCGAAGCGATACACCCTTTTTCTCATTTTGCTTTCCCTCTTCCCCGATTTCCGTACTTCCTATTTTGCTGTTTTCCAGCAGGATCTTTGTACGCAGGGCATCTTTTTGAATGTACCGGGTCTTTTGCCGGCTTTTTTCTTCGATGATATAAACAGGCTCATCAAAGGTCACGCCCCACTCAAAATACAGTCGGAGCTTTGCGATAAACGGATGGGTGCCGGTTTTCATGACGACAAAGCTTCCTTTTTTCATGCTCTTTAATTCGTCCGCGCTCATAAGCTCTCTTTGTATCATGGAGAGGCTCTGCGACGGATGGTCCTTGCTTCTGGATATCGAGCCGGTCAGTACCGTCCGGTATCCAAGCGCCTTTGCGATACTGTCGGCTGTCTGCGATGTCGGCGAAACCCCGCCTGCAATCGTGATCTGGCAGTTATCTTGAATGATGACGCTTCCTTCCTTGCCGTAGTTTTTTTCAAGCTGCTGATAGCTTTGAATGATGGGAACAAGCATGATATTGCGTGAGCGGGCTGCGGCAAACGCCATCTCCAGCGAGGAAATCCGCGGCAGTGTCCCAAGCTCGTCCATATAAAAGGCGGCTTTGCGCGGGAGCCTTCCGCCCATCTCATCTGCTGCGGAGAGGAGCTCGCGGTATGTCTGCTGAATGAACAGCGAAACCAAAAAGAAAGTATTCGGATTTTCTTCCGGCATGACAAGAAACACCGCGCATTTTTCCTCGCAAAAGGCTTCGATGTCGATTTCTGTATCAAAGCAGAGGATCTGCTCCATCTCTGAATCAAGAAACGCATTGAGTCTTGACATCGCGGTCGAAATGACCGACTGCATCGCCTGCTCTGCACTGTTTAAGGCTGCGCCTGCAAGCCACCGGATCTTATCATCTTCGCTAAGAAGATTGAGCAAGTTCTGAAATTCACTCTTTCCGTCCTTTCCTTTTCCGATCATCTCCTGCAGAAGCTTAAACACCGACACAATGTGCCGCTCGCCCTCTCCGCCGTAGCGGCTGACAAGAAGAATCGCGGATGTCAGAAGCCCCTCTGCGGCATCGTAAAAGAACGCATTCTGTCCGTAATTTGCCGCGTCGCCTTCGCTGAAAATCAGCGTCTTTGCGATGATCTTGGCATACTTTTCGGCTTTTGCAAGGTGAGATAGCGTTTCCGGATGCTCTTTTGCAAGATCGGTATATTTGTTTACAAGGTGCAAAAGATTGTTTCCGTTTGAACGCATTGGGTTACGAAAATCGATGACCGCTACTTTGTAGCCATAGCAGTTTTTCGCAATCCCCGCAAAGTTTCGATAAAGATCCCCTTTGGTGTCGGTGGTCAGAAAGCTCATCCCGCATGCGCAGGCATATTCGAGGTTCGGATACAGCCAGTAGGCGGTCTTGCCGCACCCGGCTGCGCCGACCATCATCGTATGCACATCGGACGAATCCAGCAGTGCGAAAATCTTTTTTCCCCGCTTTTCGCAGGAGAGGAGAATCCCCTCCGGCAGGCGGATTTCTTTGCCGCGCTTTGCGGCGCTGCGCCATGCCTTCGGGTTGTAGGGTACGCGGGTATAAATGGTATGCAGCTCTTTTTTCGTGAGAAACCTTGCGCTGCCATGCTGCCCATCACCGACGGTCCGTCCTTTGATCCCATTGAGGTTTGTTCTCTCGGAAAGGCTTTCAATGACGATGAGAAGTCCGAGAAACACGCCGCCGCATAAAATCAGTAACGCATAGCCGGACATAGCGCACACTCCTTTTCCTGTTCCTGCCGTTGCAAGAGCTCTTCATTCCAGTCTTTTTTTCTTGGGTAGTCCACCTCTACCTCGTAGCCATTTTCCAGCAGCTTTTCGCAGATTCGCTCACCTGCACGGTAGCCTGCAAGGTCGTTATCAAGGCACAGCACGCATTTTTTGAGATTCGCATGCAGCTTCAGCTGGTGCAGAAGCACCTGATCGGAGACGGAACAGGCGGCGGCGTAAGAATGCCCCCGCCAGTTTTCTTTCTGCAGACTGATGTAGGAAAGCATGTCAATCGGCGCTTCAAAGAAATAGATTGTATCGGACGAGCCGCTGTAGTGAAAGCTATACTGCGGCAGGCTTCCTGCCTGATTTCCCTTAAAGGTGCTGTTTCGAAGCGTCCCCCTCTTATTGGCGTGCCGTATCACGCCGTTTTCGTCTTTGCCGCAAAAGACGACGTTGTGATAGCCTGCCTCCTCATAGATTAGCCCCATCCTTGCAAAACTGAGGACGATGTCCGGATCGATGCCGCGCGTTTTGATGAGATAGGAAAAGACCCGCTTCATGTCGTGATGCTTCTTTGGCGGTGTGAATGGTTTTTGTGCTTGTTTCTTTTGACCTACGCTTCTTGGACGATTGCCGCTTGATAAGACTGCGCCCTCCCTGCTTTCGCCAAGCAGCAGCTTGACCGCATCCGGGTAGCTGAAATTCAAAAACTTCCGCGCAAAATCAATGCTGTTTCCGCCCTCGCGTCGGTACTGGTTAAACCATAAATTCCCCCGAATACTGATCTTTTCGCCGTCCCTTATCCAGACAAGTTCCTTTCCGCTGCGCCGGACTTCTTCGCCCCGATCGCGCAGAAGCTCTGCGATGTCTGCGCTGCCTGCGCGAAGCTTTTCTTCTTCCGTAAACGGAATATACTGGCTCATAGACTCTCCTTTCCTACGGTTCTTCCGTAAACGCTTGACCTCGCGATGTGCGAAGCCCTCTTGCCCGCTTTCGTTCTGTGATTTCTGCCCGCAGTTTCTGCTCGGTGAGCTTTTGTATGCGAAGTGCTCCCGGCGGAAAAATCCCCGTAAAATGCCCGGCAAGACGCATGAGATAAAGCCCGGCAGGCACCGCCGGGCGATGCGGACGATAGTTTTCCAAAATCATCTTGGCGTAGGGATTTCCCTGCGCGGCCGCCTTGCTTAAGAGTATTTTCCCCGCATCTTCGTCGCGCGTAATGTCCTGCCCGAACAAATACATTTTGCCAAGTTGATACTGCGCGTACTGGTTTTCCTTCTTGCAGGCACGCCTGAGATACCGCAGCGCTTTTGTCATGTCCTTTGGCAGCTCTTTTCCGAGCGCATAGGTTTTCCCAAGCAGATATTCTGCCTGCGCATGGTCTTTTTCCGCCGCTTTTTTAAGTAGCATTTCTGCCTTTTTACTGTCTCCTGAGACATGCTCCCCGCGTAAGTAAAACTTCCCAAGCAGGTACTCGGCATGCACATTGTCTTTCTCTGCAGAATCTGCGAGAAGCTCTATCGCCTGCGCCTCGCTTGCTTCTTTGGCAAGACCTGCAAGGTGCATTTTGGCGAGGCTGTACATAGCAAAAGAATTCCCCTGATCTGCTGCGCTTTCAAAGAGGCTTTCCGATAGTGGAAGGTCCTGCGCTGCATCCACGCCTGCAAGATAGACCCTGCCGAGCTGATACTGCGCGTACTGGTTTCCCTGATTTGCGCATTCCCATAAGAGGTCGAGCCCTTCCTCGGCATCTTTTGCAAAATGCTTTCCGGTAAGAAGCTCCATCCCAAGACGGTATTTTGCGACTGCAAGACCGCCTGCTGCGGAAAGCCGCAGAAGCTGCTCGCCCTTCTCCGGATCGTAATACTCGTTTTCCGGATCATCATAGAGGCAGGCTTTTGCTTCAAAGTACCAATCAAACAGCTGCGAAAGGTTTCCTGCCGCTGCCTGCTTTGATCTTTTGGGCACCCCATCTTCCTCTGCTTCCGGAAAAAATCCTTCATCCGTTTCGGGCAGCTCTTCAAAGGTCAGCTCCTGCATAGCAAACGAAAGTGCTTCGGTGATGATCTTGTTTTTGAGGTTTCGAAACGCCTTGTTTTCGGATAGGCTCTGCGGTCTGCGCGGCGCATCCTGATAGATGGTTTCGATGCTGCGCTGCCCCTCCTGCCACGCTGCATAGCAGGCTGCAAGGGTATCTTCTTTTGATAGCTCGGTCAGTATCTCATCGGTCAGCTTTCTCAGCGGACCCGGAAGATACCCATAGACCTTGCGACCTTTGACGCTCTTAAGCCTTTCCGATAGCTCGGTGAATTTTGCGATCAGCACCGGATTTTTCGCAGGCGCGCTTGAAATTTCGGAAATCATTTTTTCGGTCTCTTTTCCGATTGCTTCGCGCCGTTCGGTCTGCATGGCGTAAAGCGGCAGCAGATCCTCTCTGAAAATTTCCCTTGCAAAGGCGGACTTCATTTTTTGAATTCCTGCTTCACTGAGGTATGGTTCTTTTCCTTTGGAGTAGGCAACCATGTGAATGTGCGGATGGTGGGCTTCGTTGTGGAAGGCGGCATACCAGATGAGATCACCCGCCGGAATCTTCATGGCATCTGCCATGAGGTGCGTGTTTGCTTTCAGAAGAGTCCGCCATGCTTCGCCTGTTTCATAGCCAAGCCGCTCAGCGTCTTTTCGCGTAAGGGACAGGATATTGGTCCAGACGATCCCCTCATGCGCTGCCACTTCTCTTGCGACTTTGCTCAAAGCTAACGGCGTTTCCCCTGCATGAAAAAGTCCATGCGCCCCTCGCTTCTCTGCGCCAGGCCGCATCGCAATATATCCGACATAGTTTTCCCGTTTGTCGATGACTACCCCTTCTCTGGTTGCGATATATCGAATGAGATTTCCTGCATGGCTTTTGGCGCGCGGCGATAAATACCTGCATTTTAAGATGATATCAGCCATCCGTATCACCCCTTTGGAAATCCGTCGCTTCTTCCAAGGTGATGCTTCCCTTCAGGCTTTTTACTTCCTGCACGCACATACCGCGAAGCCGGCTGAGGCTTTCTTCCTCGATTTCGTTTGTCGCTGCGACCGTGTGAAGCAGCATCGAAAGCTCGACGGCCATTTTGAATAGCAGCCTTGCGGTGCGGTCTTCGTAGCGTCCGAGGCTTCCCTGCATCGCGGAAATCACGACAGCAGGAAGATAGCCCTCCGTCTGCTCGGCAGTCAGATAGCCGCTGTAAAAGAGGACTGCTTTTTCAATAAATTCCGAGCGGCTTCTGCAGTTATCCTTTTTATATAGCGCCTCGATTTTTTCCATTGTCTCCGCGCGAATCCAAAGCGCAAACTTTCTTTTTTGGGTTTCCATCTTCTTTGACTCCTTTGCGTATTCTTGTAACTTGCGGAATCAGCGTCTTCTTTTCTACGCATTGACTCCTTTTCGCATTTCCCCTCTGCGTTTTAACCCCTATGTTCACCGAAAGAAAAACCTCGGAAACGCTTTGGGAGACCCGCATTGCGGGGCTCCGGGAAGTGAGGCGAGGGGCGATTTTGCCCCCGCCTCTTTTTCCTGCAAGCAAAAAAGAGCAAAGCTGCTCTCCTTCACTTTTGCATATTTTCGGCTGCTGGCTTCTTCCCCAAACGCGCGGACACGTCGATTTTGGGGGTCCGGCATCTACATCCCGTCCATTTTCTTCTGAAAAACGGACACAGGGGAAGTTTGGGGCTTTCTCTTGCGAAACGCCGCGTGCTTACAGCATCTCCATACCGGGACTCATCTCCTGCGTGGGCGTAAGGCCATACACACGCTCCATGCTGGTCTTTAGCGCCTCTTTGAGATACGCCGTATCCAGCCCGCAGTCCCGGTAGCCTTTTTCAACGATGTCGTAATACATAACCGATGGCAGTCCCGCGGGCATCGCAAGATCCATGATGTATACCATCGCACGAACTTCCTTTCCGTCAAACGCAGCAGGAAGCACCGTCTTATGATAAAAATGCGGATAGCCTTCATAGCGGTCAAGCGCCTTTTCATCTCGCGCGCTGATCTCCCAAAGTCCGATTGGAACTTCCTTTCCTTCCATGGTTTTGATGGTTGCGAAGCTGTGATCCGGCTGCCCGCAAAAAATCAAATTTTGATCTTTGAGCATGGCAGAGCCAAGATATTTTGCTTCCGGACAGCGTTCCCGCATCTGTGCGTGATTTAAGTTGCTTCCGTATGCTGCATAAATTTTTGTCTTTTTCATTTTGTTCTCCTTATATGTTCCAATTAAAACATCTGCATGGTAAATCCCTCGTCCTGCTGCGTTTCACTTTCCGGCTCCGGCGTTTCCTCTGCTTCTCTTCCTTGCATGCTTTGCACTGCTTCTTCCATGCGCTTTGCAGCAAGGCGCTCCCTTTGCCGCTCGGCCTGCGCCGGGTCTTTCCATGCGATATTCCCTTCGAGGTTCTCCAGCAGGAACTTTCTTGCGGTCTGAAATTCCTCGCCGATCATACCGAGCCGAAGAAGCCAGGTACGAAAGGTATATTTTTCGTTCGTGCTTTTTGTCCGGCTGTGCGAGGCGCCCTTTTGCACAAGGGCTTGATGACTGATGGCAAGGCTGAGCTGGATATAGGTTTTGACTTTTCCTGCGTGCATCGTTCCGTTGAACAAGCGAAATTCAATTGTGCCTTTTGAAAACACGCTGTGCAGGTTCAGCGCACGATAACGGCTGTTGTCATAGTGCGTATATCTCCTGCTGTCTCCGTGATACCACATCCGCTCAAAGCTTTCGATACTTTTCGGCTTCTTCCGGTTCAGTTCATCTAAGAAACGCAGATCCGTTTTCTGGCAGTAGTGATCCTCTCTTGCGACATCAACGGCAAGCGCTTTGTATAGCAGATCCTCCTTCGATACCATAATATTTACAAGGTTTCGGAGGGTTTTCACGCTGTGCGGCGCCGCATCGACATGAATGTGAATCCCGCAGGAACGATTCACACAGGCGCCTGCTCGCCGCAGTTTTCGCACAAGATCCTGTATCGTTTCGATATCTTCGTAATGACAGATTGGGGAAACCACTTCCACCTTGTAAAAATTACTTGCGGATCTTCCGTCACGCATCGCCGGATGAATCGATGCGTCGCTGACCACCTTCCAGTTCCTCCCTTGCTCGTCCGTCACATGGTACGCATCATAGCTGCCGCCGTCATACACCGCACGCGCTCCAAAATATGCGGCGATGACTTCGGCTGCCTTTTTTCGGGAAATTCCCGTCATTTCCATTTCGATGCCGAATCTCTGACTTTTCAAACAGAATCAGTCCTTTTTCCTTTTTTCTGCTCGGAAGAAATCCGCTGCGACACAAAATCCCGAACCGCGGGCGGCACCTGCTTTGCATAAAGACTGTCAAGCGCTGCAGTCAGCTCCGTTTCCAAACTCATATTTTTTTGCGTAAGGTACATCGTAAGCGCTGCATACTTTTCTTCTTCATATGCGATACTGATATTTACTTTCTTCATTTGAGACCTCCCAAAATCATCCCCTCTTCCATCGCAGGTTCATACCGCTCGATCGGAAGTTCTTCCTGTGCCTCGACGGCCGCGCGAACCAGCGGTAGAAAGGCTGCATACCTTGCGTAGCTTGCGCCCTCTGCTTCAATGAGGATGGCGTCCTCATGGCCATCGCCAAGTACCATCAGGCAGTGCGCGATATCGTCTTGATCAAGCCGCATCAGATCGCGATACCGGGTAAGAAATTCGTACTCATCCAAAAGATTTTCTTTTAGATGCACAAAATCGCTTCCGCTTAGCTCTAAGATTTTTTCCACCTTGCACAGCCTCGTGTCAAAACGAGGCTCCTTGCGAAACAGCGTTGTGTTTATCTCCATAACTTCTCCTTTCCTGCTTTCAAAAAAGCAAAAAGCACAGGAAGGCTTTGCACTTCCCATGCTGATTATTCATACCATGCTGATCATTCATACCTAACGCCCGGCACTTTCAGCCAGTGCGTCCATGTTCCCGCAGACAGCCTTGTCTCCAAAATGCCTGCGCGTGTATTGGCAGCTTCGATCACCTTGCCGTCTCCGACATAGATGCCGATATGCCCTTTCTGCCAAACCGCAATGCCGGGGATCTTTGGCATCGAAGAAATCGTTCCTTTTTCTTTTGCCTTCTCAAACATCCCGTCTGCACCGACATCGGCATGTCCGCCGCGTCCGTACTCAATTCTTTTCGTTTCCGGATCCAGCCACAAATAGCCCTTGATGAGACCGACGCAGTCTGCCGTGCGTTTTCCAAGATAATTTTCGCTGATGAACTTCTTTTCTGCACTGATTTCCGCAGGGTACTGCTTCAGCTTCTGCTGAAAGGCCCGTCCGGTCAGCACTTCGCCGTAAGTCCCCCAGACATAGCCCCAGCCGCCCGTTTTTGCACGCTTTGCCCATAGCGCAAGGTCGTGTGCATTCTTCGTCTTTGGATTTTCATAGCCGCTGAGATTGATAACATCTGCACTTGCGGTGCTGAGAAGCGCCTTCAGGTCATCATCCGAAACAGAAATGCCGAACGCCTTTCGGATTTCTTCGATCAATGCATCCGTATCCTCACCTTTTTCAAAGCAGTCTGCAAGCTTTTCCGCAAAGCCCGGCTGCTCGCCTTTGTCATAGAGAAACACAAGATAGATGGCTTTTGCCTCTTCTTCCCGTCCGTTCAGATCTCTTTCGGCAAGCGCTTTTTCGATTTCGGAAAAGACTGACTCCATTCTTTCATATTCTCTCTGCTGGGCCTCGGGCATCCTGCTTGCGATACCTTCGAAGAAATTTTCTGCATCTTCGCCTTCAGCGAAAAATTCGCATAGCGCGCTAACCGGCATGACAGCAAAGATCAGAAATCCTAAAAGAATCGCAACTACCGAATCCCGCACCCGTTTATCACTGACCGCAGCAAGTGCCAGCCGTTTTAAGACCATCTGCATTTATCGTCCCCCTGCCTTTCCAAACAGCGCTTCTTTGTAGTCCGGTGCGATCACCTGCAGCAGATACCGCTCGCTGCCGCAGCGATATAGGGCGGTGCCGCGCTCCGGGTATTTGATCAGCTCGTATTCGCTTGGCTCAACCTGCAGCGCGTCCATGTATTCTTTTGCATTGATCTGCCCGGCGTGAAACAGAAACTGATGTGTCGGAATCGAAAAGAGCGGCTTGGTGTATTCCTTGACCGCAGGAATGAGAAAGTCCTCGACATTTTGACTGGCGATCGCAATCGAGGAATCTTTTTTTCGGTCACGCTTCATGCCGTTTCGGATGTATTCGATGGCTGTCATATTCGATAAAAAAAGGTACAGCTCATCGATTGCAGCCAGCGTGTTTCCTCTGGACAAGAGGAGATTGGACATATACGATAAAATGTTAAACAGCATCGCATCCTTAAGCTTCTTATTCGTATCCATCAGGCCCTTCACGCCAAAACACAAAAAGTCATCTGCTTTGATGTTCGTATGACCGTTAAAGAAGCGGCTTTCTGCACCCACGCACATCGAATGAATCCCAAGGCAGACCCGCTGCAAGGTTTCCTCGGTATAGATTTCTTTTTTCGATGCGTCGTAGTTTTCATAGGCTTCCTCACACAGCGCATAAAAGTCCTGCATGCGCGGATAGTTTTCCGGTCGCATGCGCGCATAATCCGTATAGTCATTGATGCCAAAATTCCGGTAAAGCTGCGCCAGCAGAATCTCAATCGTATCGATTTCTGCGTCGCTGAAATCCTTATAGCAGCGGAAAAAGTCCTTTAGAAATGCGATATGCTGCGAAAGCCTTGTGCTTTTGCGAAACGCTTCCGGGATATCCTCTGTTTCTTTTTCTGCTTTTTCATCGCTATCATCCGGCTCTGCCCACATCTTTGGTTCGAGCGGGTTGATGATATATCTGCCGCTGAGAAAGTCAAGGTAGGTGCCGCCAAGGTTTTCGCAGAGTTCTTGGTACTCCATTTCCGGATCTAAGCAAATAATCTGCTTCCCTGCCTCTCTGGTGTTGACCAGAAGCAGCTTTAACAGATACGACTTTCCCTGCCCGGAATTACCGAGGATTAGGATGTTCGCGTTCGTCTTGTCCTCTGCCCTGCGGTCAAAATCCACCAGCAGGTTCGTGCCGTACTTGTCGCGCCCGATATATAGCCCTTTCGGGTCGGTCTTTCCGGAAAAATTAAACGGAAAGAGATTTGCAGCCGACGAGCACGGAAGCACCCGCTCAAAGAGTGCGCCAAACATATTTTCGCCAAACGGCAGGCTCGATAAAAGCCCTTCCTTCTGCCTAAGCGTCAGTTTATCTACCGTAATCTTGCATCGCGTAAGCTCCATGTCAATTTCACCTGCAAGCGCAAGAAGCGCTTCCTGCGAGCGTGCCTTGAGTTCTAAAAATACCGCTACATGAAGCAGCGGCTCGCGGTCTTTTCTGAGATTGGCAAGGAGCGTCACAACATCCTCTAAGTTTCCCGCGGCCTCGATCGTTTCATTCACATCGCTTCCCCCGGATTTTAATTTGTTTTTACGCGCGGCGTTTTGAATGATCTTTCGCTGCTCGATCGGCTCGACCAGCCTATGATAAATCTTTAAGGTCACGCCGTTTCGGTCCGCAAGCTGTGAGAAAACCGCCTGCGCCTCGGTCGACGGCGGATATTCTTTCACCGCCCATACCATGCGGTAGGTATCACCGATAATGTAGTATCCGGTGAAAAAGCGCAGCGCGCTTGGCGTGATTAGATCAAAGAAATCTTTGGTGCGGATTTCTTCTTGTTCTTCTTCTGTGATCACTCTATCTTTTCGTTTCCGTAGCATCTTCGTCGTCTCCTTCCAAGTTAAAATACTGCATGCCGTCAAAGTCCGGCATGGCTTGTCCGTTTAGCGACGCATCAAAGTAGATAGCAAGCAGGCGCTTGATCTCAGCCCTTTTGAGCCTTCGCACTTCAAAGCCCTGTTCTGCGATGATTTTTTCAATACGGTTTGCTTCCGCAAATTCCGCTGCCTCGTTTTCTTCTTTCATCTTTTTTACAAACAGAAACTGCCGGGAGGTTGCCATCTCAAGCTGCATCCGATCTAAAAACTGCATATCCTTTTGCAGCAGCCGCAGTACTTTTTTGTCCGGATGCTCCTTGCTGCGCTCTTTCAGATACCGCAGGTTATCATCAAATCGCTCGGCGGCGTCCATGCACAGAATCCGAATGTCCGGCAGCGCAGAGAGCACCATCATCAGATGACGTTCCTTGATCTCCACGCTTTCTCTTGATAATACCGAAATATTGGTTGGGCTGACCCGAAAGAAAAGGTAGGTGCCGCCGCTTGCTTTCAGCCCATAATCAGCGAAGCCCTCCAGCCCAAGAAATGCCTGCAGGGCTGCCTTCTTCTTCCCATGTCGTTTTCGCTTGTTTTCTTTTTTTGGTTTCTTCTTTTTTTCTTTCATCTTCCCCTCACCTCCAGTCATAGCGCTGCTGGCCGGTAACGAAAAACCGCATACACCACGAAAGATACTCCAGCACAGTGTATGCGGAAAGGCGAATGGTCAGAAACGCAAAGCCAAAGCTTATCCCAAGCGGAAGCAGAATTCCGAGCTTTGCCAGCGCGAGCGCAGAAAAAAGAAGCGCCACGCTTAAGATGGCAAAGTCTCTAAGGCTCCACAGCCAGAGATTTGCCTTTTCTTTTAGGTTTTTTGGGTATAGGTAAATACGGTTCATATATTTCCCCTCTCGTTATGGTCTTGCAAACATGCGCGTTAGATAAATGGCGCTTTGCGCACTGTGCGCTGCGCTCATCAGATTCATCTTTGCTGAGGTATCCATTCCAAACTGCCCGGCAATGCGCGGCACTTCGCCTGCTGCAAGCATGATGCCGATACCGATGATTTTGTTTCCCGGAAAGGTCATCAGCCCCAGCATTAAAAGCGTGGTCTGCAGGAACGCCGTCAGACACAGCGCAATGATCTGCTTTGTCCACTGGATAAACCCATCGGTATATCCACGCGGCACACTGAACAGATACATCGAGCCGACCGCGATCTGCACAAGCAGGATTCCTCCGCGCTTGATATTTTGAAAAAATACCTTGGTGATCGCATAGGCAAAGGCAATTAAAATCAGCACCGCAAGCAGGGTCACCTCTGTCAGATCTTCGATCAGGAAGTTTCCCGATAGCGTCTGCACGACTTTTCCTGAAAAACCGCCGCTTCCGTCCGCGGTAAAAATTCCAAGAAGCTCCCCCGATAGTGTGTTTTGCAGCGAGATGGAAAAGCGGTAAAGCTCAATCGGAAGTACGCCTACCATGCTTGCCGCAAAAAATCCTTTCAGCACATTGAGTGCTGTCATGTTTAAATTGCCGCGCCCGTTCTGGTATTCGATGGCCGCATCAAACACAGCCGTCACCATTCCGATGCCAAAGAGCGCCCAGCCAAAGAGACTGAAAAGCTGCACGACTGCCGCAACCCACGAGAGGTCAAAGATTTCTGCCCCCATGTTTCCCATCATCGCAAAAAAATCTGCAGCTGCCTGATAGATGGTTTCATACAGCCACATCAGCAGATTGTTCCAAATGATTTTCCCAATCTGATCCCCGATCCATTCAAACATCTGCTCTCTCCTTTTCCTTTTTTATCTTTCAAACAGAAAAAGAGGGGATTCCCCTTTTTCCGCATACAAAAAGACTGCCTACTCGCAGTCCCGTTCCCATTCTGATATTTCCTCCTGCAGCTCCCTGCCGAGATGAAAACCCTGCCGAAAGGCTTCGGTGCAGATCAGCTCCTGCACCTCGGCGCTTGCATCCTGATAGCGTTCAAAGAGTCTGCTTGCATCGCTTCCCGTGCTTTCCGCAAAGAGTGCGGAGATATCCTGCGAGGCTTCACTGAGCGCAGCGAGCGCCTTTTTGTATGCCCTGCTTTTCGGCACGCAGGTCAGGCTTTCCTCGCTGAAAATTCTTTTCATGGTATTCATGGCCTTCTTCCTTTCTCCTTTTTTCTCAAGCACAGGATACCGTATTTTGCAGGGAAAGTCTACGGAAAGATTCGAATTATCCGAGAATATTCCAGATATACAGCGGCGCGGTAAGGGTAAAGAGCAGGCACGCAAACAGAATGCATGGCGCAGTAAATTCAAACTGACCATGCTTGCGGTAGTCAAAGTATGCGGTGCCGAGTTTGACAAAAAACAGTACCGCAAGGATCATATCGATCACCGGAAACACCACATTCTCTACCACAGTTTTCACCTGTGACTGTGCTGCTGTCCATGTCTGCTGGATGGCAGATGACACATCGCCTGCCGCATAAGCATTTTCCGCAAAGCAAAACAGCAGCACCAGCAAGATCAGCAGGATCAGCATTCGTTTTTTCTTCATGATTTTTTCTCCCCTATCTTCTTTGTGACTTCTTTTTCTGTAATATATCGGACCTTCATACCGAGGTTTGCGCAAAACTCAATCTCCCGTTCCATCTCTTTGGTGATGACCGGACCGAACACCCACATTTCATCGCAGAACCAGATTAGGCTGAAGCGTTCCTCGAAAGAGATCCTTGCAGCGCTATCCGCTTGCAGATCATCCGTTTCTCCAAATACATAAAAATGGACTGCGACCGGAAGTGCGCCCTCTTTCATGGTATAGCCGGCATAGCGCAGAAAGCGTCCGATATGGTTTTTTAAGTTTCCCGCAGAAAGCGGCGCTGATAGATAAATTTTCCTTTTCATGTGCGCCGCCATCCTTTTCGTTTGGTTTCTTGCACACTGCTTTACGCACCCCTTTCCATCGTTTCTTTCGTTTCTTTGTTTTCACAGCCGTCGCAGGAAAGCGGGCAGCCCGTGCAGTCTTTGTCGCAGACAAAATCCGCAAAGTCGTTTCCGCTTCGGAGGATGATGGCGTTTTCCTCAACATACATCTCCAGCACAGATTCCTCCCGGATGCCGGCTTCCCTTAGCATCTCCGTGGGCACGCACAGCATCACAACTTCCATCGTTTCTTCTTTTTTTCTCATTTTAAAATCCTCTCCCTTAATCTTTTTTCTTCATCCAAGTTTTCATCAAACAAACTCACCTGCTGCGGCCGCTCCCGCTCCCGCTCGAAAAAGTCATAGTTTGCAATCAGAATCTCGCCAAACTCTTTTCCCGCCTCGTAGCGCTGCACCATCGAATGCACCCGGCTGAATGCGAAAAGGTTGCACTCTTTATATAGCGCGCGGATCTGTGGGCAGTCATTATACGATAGCAGAAATTTTCCCTGCATGGTTTTGAGAGTCTCAGAAAGCCTGACATGATCCTCTTTTTGAAAGGCAACATCATAGACATATTCGCTGGTGTAGTACGGCGGGTCGCAGTAAACAAACGCGTTCTCCCTGTCATAGTGACGAATCAGAACCGCAAAATCCTGATTTTCAATCACCACCCGGTCCATCCGCTTTGCAAAGTCCTCTACAATGCCAAACAGACTCCGAATCGAAAACGGCACCCCTGCAAAACTTTTGCCCCCGCTGCAGTAGCTGTAGCGAAGAAGCTTCAGGTAAGCTGCCGCCCGTTTTAGGTCGTAGTCGCCTGTTCTTTCCGTTAGAAGCAACCTTCGTTCTTCCTCGGTGATATCCGGAAGAAGAATCTGCGTCAGCCCTCTTTCCTCGTCTGCAAAGACGCTTTCGGTTTCTTCTTTCTGCAGGAACTTCCGCAGCTCATGGAAGTCTTCCCGCGCGTTCAGCGTCAGAAAGCCAAGCGCCCGAATGAACGCCAGCGGGCGATCCCGCATGCAGCGATACAGATTCACAAGATTGCCGTTAAAATCATTAAAGACCTCAAAGCGGTCCGGCCTTTCTTTTCCAAGCAGCACCGCACCGGAGCCGCCAAACGGCTCGATATAGCGCTCGTATTCCGCCGGAAAGAGCGCGTACAGGATTTTTAGGATGCTGCTTTTGTTGCCAACCCAGCTGATCGGTGATTTCATAGGAATCCCGGATTTCTATTTTTGCTTTTTTCGTTTTCCCCCTTCCCTTGCAACTACCACGAAAAGGTCGTGACTGTCATCCACATATCATCTGCGACCTCTTTCGGTGTGATTTCTTCGACTTCATCAAAGCGCTCCATGTACTTTTTTATCTCCGCTTCGGTTAATGAGCGGTATTCCTCGCCGTCATCCCCGACCACAAAGAACGGACCTGCAAGGATGCTTTTTCCGTCATGAATGCGCCGATTTCCTTCCATACCAAGCAGCTTACTTTCTTCATTGGCCACGAGGATCGTTCCGTCCTCTTGATAGATGTGTTCAATCAAGCCGCCGACTGCACGGCTGATATCTTCGTATTCATTTCGAAGTTTTCTGACGATCGGCTTTTTATGCGGCTCGACAAACACCACAGCAAGCAGGTTTTCTTCCTGCAAAGCTGCTCGTTCTTCTTCCTTTCTCATCTTGCTCCCTCGCTTTCCATTTCTTCATAAATCCTTTTTATCTTTTCGCCGAGCGCCGTAATGACCGGAACACTGACGGCATTTCCCGCCAGCTTATACAGCTGGCTTTCGGGAATGCCTGCATTCTTTGCCTTTTCATACTGCTCGTCGGTAAAACCCTGCAGCCGCCAGCATTCCAGCGGCGTTAATTTTCGCACGCGCCCATGATGGAGGATCCCATGCCGATCGGTAACGGTCAGCGTAAACATCGGCTCATTCGGTTCTTTGATCCGTCGTCCGTTTTGCCGCGTCTTTTCCTTTGCAGGACTGATTACGGCACGCGGCGTCTCGCTTTCCACAAAGACGCCGGACTTTTCCGCCTTATGATGACTGAATGCATTGTCCTGCCGTGTGGTGATGCATCTTGCATGAGCGGTAAGCTTTGCATCCTCATTTAAATCGATAAAGAAACACCCCTGCGCAGCACTTGGCAGAACAGTGTGGGCGATCTGCCTGCCGACTCTGCCGCGCCTTGTATTGAGATTCGGATAGACCAGGTCGATGCTGTCACCGGGATGAGCTTCTTGAAAGCCTTCTTTCGTCGCGACTTTGATCGGCAAGGCTATTTGATAGAGCCCGGTTTTTCCCCCGAAGCCGCCGGCGCCGCTTGTGAGGGTGATCCCGGTTCCGCTGTCTGCATAGATGCGGTTTCCTTCGCATCCGCCGACGAGCTGCACAGGAGCCGCCGCATTTGCGTCTCGGAAAGAAAATATTTCGCCGGGACATCGCTCTCTAAGATATCCGATAAGATACACTCTCTTTCTTGCTTGGGGGACACCGAAATCTTTGCTGTTAAGCACCTGCCATGCGACATCGTACCCCAGCTCAGAAAGTGCAGCAAGGATGGTCTGAAATGTCCTGCCTTTGTCATGCGACAGGAGTCCGGGAACATTCTCAAGACACAAAAATGCAGGTCGCTTAACCCGAGTAATTCTTGCAATCTCAAAAAATAGAGTCCCTCTGCTGTCGCGAAATCCGCCCCGTTTTCCAGCAATTGAAAAAGCCTGACAAGGGAATCCTCCGCAAAGAAGGTCGAAATCCGGCAGGCTTTCCGGCTGTATCGTTCTTGCATCTTCATAAAAATTTTCTCCTTCCGTATCATAGATTGCCTCGTAGGCTTTTTTCGCATATTTGTCGTTTTCACAATATCCGATGCAAGTAAAGCCTCCTGCCTTTGTTAGCCCCGATCGAAATCCCCCGATTCCTGCAAACATGTCAAAATATTTGATACACATACGGCATCTGCCGCGTTTCTGTTTTTACCGTCACCTCCACTCTTTATTTCACGAAAGATAGTCCTTCTTCCATAACGGCTTTCGCTTCGCATTCCTCGACACTTCCGATTTTGCGAAAACTGTCAATTCCGTAGATCAGCGCAAGGCTTCCGCCCTCGTCCCAGTTTATATGGAGCTGCCCGGCATCATCTACCGCCCATACAGTACCTTTGCTTCCCGCAGGCAGCGGATGATACGGATCCGTTACGGACTCTAATAGTTCAACTCTGCTTCCCTTTGGATACTGCTCGCGCAGCCTTTGGATGTCTTTTCTCATTTGTTTCTCCTATTCTGATAACCGCAAGCCCGAATCTGCAGATAGAAACTGCAGTCAGTACCTGCGCATACACCGTTTGATTCATCATGTTTCGGTTTCCAAGATCCCGCAGCCGAATGTTTCCACTGCCAAGATAGATATCTTTTGCCGCCGCATACAGGCAGTAGCTTTCCTCGCTTGCGCTGCCAAGCCTGATTTCATCAAAGAAAATCTGTCCCTTTCGGACTTTATCTTTTGCGCAGTTCCAGACTTTCTCATCGGCCGTCAAAAGATACAAGGCGGCAAGCAGCTCGTAGTTTTTTTCCTCTTGCTTTTTTACCGCCGCATGAAAGGCCTGCTTATGCAGACCGTCTCTAAAAATCATATTGCATCACTCCTTCCTGATTCACTATCTCTTTATATTGATCTTCTTCCGCCGTTTCGACGGCTGTCGTAATAGCTGGTTCGCATAGTGAAATTTCCTTTAGATTCTTCGGATCAACGATGACCTCAGATTCGTTTCGTCCAAGGAAAACAGCGAGGATATCTTCCTTTCGAATCTTTGCACGATATACCTTGCCTTTGCCCTTAAAACGAGTCGCAAACCATTCTGCGGTTTCCTGTTTCATCGTCCATGACATGGCAAGGATATTATCCTTGTTTTTTTCGGTAACGCCGCGATAAATTTCAAGTTCGTCCGGAAGCTCCGCAAGCTTTCGGCGCTCGTCAAGATTCATCAGATCCTCTGCGCTTGCCTCTTGAAACATTTCCACAAATTCCTTCTGAGATACATTCGCATCTTGATTCGGGGCTTCTGTTTGTATCCAGCAAATACCGAGAAGCTGTGCAAATTCCTTTTCCTCTATGCGAGGCTGGGCGTATTTCAGAAAGGCAAGTCGGTATGGTTTATTCAGCATACAGCAGATCTGAAAGACCGACGCTGCCTGATCGATGCACTTATCCAAGTACTTTCTCCATCGCATGCGGTTTTCCTCCGAGCTTGTAATGTCCAGCATTTCCTGTCCGTTTTCCCCGGGCAGAAAAACGATACCGCTGTTTGCGAAAGGATGGCTGATGATGAGCGGAGCATACTCGGTATCGTGTATCTCAGTGCTCAGCAGTCCCTTTGCCACCAGCCGCAAGCCCTCCATGTCTGTCACCTTCTTTGGCTTATCTTTTTCATTCATCTTCTCACCTGCTTTCTTTGTCATTTTTACATCTGTAAAAGGGCATAAAAAAAACAGATAAAAAATGTTACTTTTCTATCTGCTTCTTCTCAAAATATTTACTTTTTTTGCTCGGTTTTCTTTCCGCTTTTCGCCTGTCCCGATTTCGTGGGGGTTCAAATCTCAAAAATCTTAAAAAATCCCGTTTTGCATCCCTAAGTCGGTACGACGATTTACACGCTTTTTTGCTGTCAAAAAACGCTGAAACCCAGTCAACGACTGGGTTTCACGACCATGCATTCTAAATGGTCACTGTACTTGGTGCGCCATGAGGGACTCGAACCCCCAACCTTCGCATTCGTAGTGCGCGACTCTATCCAATTGAGCTAATGGCGCATATCGAAATGCAGGGAAATGTATTGTTCACATATACCTTGCATTTCGTACCTTGTTATTATACAAAAAATTTTGCGCTTTGTAAAGGGCAAAAATAGAAAAGTTTTATGCTTTGCCCTCCGGATTGCCTTCTCCGCAGTCTTTTTGAAGCTCTGCGTAACGCTTAATTTTCATTGTGCTTGTCTTCTCGAAAGCATCCTCTTTGATTTCAAGCTTTTTGATGCACTTATAGTTCGTCAGTTTGCGGTTCACGAGCTTGATCTGGCTCCAAATAATCTTGTAAATTTCCTCCTCGGTGAAAGGCTTGCCCGGGTCTTTGCGGGAAGCACCGTGAATTTCCTCGATTGCAGCCATATCCGGAATCACACGAGCCGTTATGATAAGTTCCTTTTCACCGGAAACCTCTTTGCCGTATACCATGCACTCTGCAATTTCGGGAACATCCGAAAGCAATGTCTCAATTTCCTCAGGATAGATGTTTTTGCCGTTCTGCGTGACGATTACATTTTTACTGCGGCCGGTGATGTATAGGAAACCGTCCTCGTCGAGGAAACCGATATCTCCCGAATTGAACCAGCCGTCCTTCATAACTTCCGCAGTCGTTTCCGGGTCTTCATAATATCCCAGCATTACGGTTTGGCCCTTGATCAAAACTTCGCCCTCTCCGCGTTCGTTCGGATTCGATATGCGAATTTCATCTCCAAATACCGCCTTGCCGGCAGCCCCCACTCTGGTATCGAAGTCCGGCGTAAGCGCCGCAATCGGGGCGGTTTCCGTCAAGCCATAGCCCTGAAGGAACGTAACGCCGATGTCTTCAAACCACTTGCCTATCTTAGGATCAAGCGGTGCAGCAGCAGAAACAATAATGCGAAGATTGCCGCCAAGCCCTGCGTATATGTCCTTAAATACTTTCCGTTTCACATCGATGCCCATGTTACGGAGACCGTTTGTAAGCCTCATCATTGATTTTACAACAGAGCCTTTCTTGCTCTTTTCAATGTTTTTCATGATTTTCTTGTAGAGTGCTTCTATCAGAAGGGGCACTGCAAGAATTGCCGTCGGCTGTGTATCCTGCATGTCGGATGCCAGATGTTTCAATCCCTGACAGACCGCAATGGACGCACCGCTTGCCATCGGATAGATGAAACCGATGGTCGATTCATATGTGTGATGCAGCGGCAGAACCGAGAAAAGTCTGTCCTCCGGGGTCAAATATACATAAGGCGTGATTCCGTTTATGTTTGCCGCCAAATTGCGGTTGCATATCATTACGCCCTTTGCCGCGGAAGTCGTTCCGCTGGTAAAAATCAGCAACGCAAAGGCATCCGGATCGATTTGTTTTTCCATGAGGCTGTTATCCCCAAGGTCAGTAAACACTTTCCCTTCTTCCGTGAGGAAATCGAATCCCACAGTTGTGAAATGTGCCTTTCCCTGCTTTTCCTTGCCTTCTTTTTCCTTAGTCGGAGCTTCCTGGCTGTACATCTCAATTGTATAGTTTACATTCCCGCAACGCGAAGCCGCCTTTTTAACAAAATCTTTTTTCTTCGGTGTGTGAACAATGGCAACAGCTCCGGAACGTTTTATGAGGTTCTCAAGTTCGTTTTCCGGAAGTTCCTTGTCAACAGGTACCGCAATGCCGGCCCCCAGAAGCAATGCCATGTATGCCACATACCATTCATAAGTGGTCTCACCGATTATAATGACTTTATCGGTTTGTTTGATTTTCAAAACCCGCGTAAGCGCAGTGCCGAAGTTCACGGCATCGTCTCTGAACTCGCCGTATGTGATGGTTTCAAAACCTTTTTTCTTGTTAAAAGTTTCGAGCACAAAAGGCCGCTCTGCGTATTTTGTCGTTGAATTTTCAAAAATTTCTTTTACGGTACTAAAATGTGTCCCCGGATAGCAGGCGCTTCTCGGGATGTCACTTTCGAGGCTGTTTCTGATAAGTTCTTTATGTCTTTTTGCGTATTCGTGCTGAAGTTCTTCCAGCTCACCAATCTCGCCCATGCGGTATTTCGGAAGCTTGAAATTCGGTATTTTTTTCAAAAGTCTTGCCATATTGTCCCCCTATCTGATAGGCTGCCGGACATTCCTGTCCGCAATATTATCTGAATATTATATCATTTTTGGGTACGAAAAATCAACCTTTTTAAAGTTTTTCCGTCAAACGGAATGAGCGGATAGAGGTAAGAGCTTCCCGTGAGGGTTTTGGTCGATGCCATAAGCACAACGACAACAAAAGATGTCACTATAAGCCCGGCTGCTCCGAAGAAAAATGCTCCAACCATCATAAAGACCCGGCAGAATTTCATTGCGTACGAGAATTCTATGCTCGGCTGTGTAAACGCTGCAAGCGCCACGACCGCCATGCATAATATCGTCTGCGGAATGAACCAGCCCGATTCGATACTGAATTCGCCTAGAATCAATGCTCCTATGACAGAAAGCGATGCTCCGAGTGAACTCGGTGTATTCAGCGATGCAAGTTTCAGACCGTCCACTGCAATTTCAAGCAGGATGAACTGCCAGAAGATCGGAATCGCAAAATCTTCCGCCGGCACAAAAAAACTCAAAACACGCGGTGTAAACTCTTCGTACTCCGCCATAAGATAATACACAGGCGTCAGAAAAAGAATTACAAAAAAATTCAGCAGTTTAATGAATCTGAAATAGTTACCTGTGAGCAAAGGAAAATAATAGTCATCCACATCCTGAAAAAATTCAAAAATTCCGGTCGGTATGAGCATCACCGTCGGAGTATTGTCAACGATGATGGCAACCTTTCCTTCATTAATATGTGCTGCAATTACATCCGGGCGCTGGGAATATCTGACCCTCGGGAACGGATTTATGCCTGACCCTGCGTCAAATTCCCGCAGCAATTTTTCGAGCATGCTCTGATCGGATACGGTGAGTGCGCTCTTTGTGGCGTTGGAAGTGCTGCTCTCATCGGTGTCTTTTTTGCTGTCCTCACCAAAAGGACTTGCCTTCCTGCTCATCTTTGAAAGCGCATTTTCCATGCGATGGACGAATTCCATATCCGCACGATCTTTCATATAGACAAGTGCCACATCGCTCTTGCTCACGCTTCCCACATTATATGCCTTGAAAATCAGGGCCTTATCCCTGATTCGCCTGCGGATGAGCCCGATATTGGTCATCAGTGTTTCGTTAAAGCCGTCCTTGGCACCTCGCAAAGTCTTTTCTTTTTCGGGTTCTTCCACAGCGCGTGCCGGATAATGTCTGGCATCCATAATAATGATTTTGTCAAGCCCTTCTACCACGAGCGGAATCAATCCGGTGTACATTTTGGTAATCGCATCAGCCGGCTCCGTTATCTCCGCTTCCATGAACGGCAGGTTCCGTTCCAAAAACTCCTGACTGCTTTTGATTCCCTCCATGGATTCCGCAGGGACGGCAAGCAGGAATTTGAACAGCAGCAGAGCCTTATCGGAGTCGTGCAGCCCATCCACAAAAAACACCGAAGCCCGCCGTCCCCCGATTATAAGCTTCCGTTCGAGCAAATCAAAGCTTTCGCCGAGCGGAAGCTCCCTTCTGAAAATATCAAGATATATCTCAAATTCGTTTTTTTCTTTTGTTTCCATTTTCTCTCCTTTCGGGACAGCCCGCAGGGATGTCTTCCGCTTTCTGCCGCCGCAGCAAATTTATCCTTGTTTATTCTTCCAAAATCTTGCCATTTCATACTTTTACATATATAATAAAGTGTTGGAATATTGAACAAGAAGGCGGTGCGGACACAAGGCGGGCAGTGCAGGCTGCGTGCCGCCCGCCCCGCCATAATACGGAGGATAAATATGAATTATGAAAAACTTGCGGAGATTTTGTTTCCGCACATCACCAAAACCCCGGACGATTACGAAAAGCTCTATCCCAAGCGCGAGCTGCCTGAGGGCGCGAAAGTAACCAGACTCGGACCAAGCCCGACAGGCTTCATTCATCTTGGAAACCTTTACGGCGCTTTTGTTGACGAGAGACTGGCACATCAGTCCGGCGGCAGATTTTTTCTCAGAATCGAGGATACCGATGACAAGCGTTATGTAGAAGGCGCAGTTGAAGTGATTATCAACTCCCTCAGATTCTTTGGCATCAATTTTGATGAGGGGGCAACGATGGAAGGCGACATCGGCGGCTACGGCGACTACACACAGAGCCACCGCGGCGAGATTTATCAGTGCTTTGCGAAGAAGCTCGTTGCCGAAGGTCATGCATATCCATGCTTCCTGACCGAAGAAGAAATCGCGGAAATCCACGCAAAACAGGAAGCCGAGAAGGCAAATCCGGGAATTTACGGCAAGTGGGCGCTCAGCAGAAACCTCACAATGGAAGAAATCGAAGCCAATCTTGCAGCAGGAAAATCCTATGTAATCCGTCTGAAATCCGACGGCGACATGAGCCTGCCGGAAGACCGGATCCGCCGTTTCCGGGTTGAAGACGCAATCCGCGGAACCCTTGACATGCCGGTGAACGATCAGGATACGGTTCTGCTCAAGGCAACCGGAATCCCGACCTATCATTTTGCGCATGTTGTGGATGACCATCTGATGCGGACAACCCATGTTGTGAGAGGCGCAGAATGGATTCCGTCGCTTCCGATTCATGTGGAGCTCTTCGACAAGCTCGGCTGGGAGCCGCCTGTATACTGCCACACCGCGCAGCTTATGAAGCTCGACGAGGAGGGCAATAAGAGAAAACTTTCCAAGAGAAAAGACCCTGAGCTTTCGCTCGACTACTATAGAAATGAAGGCTACCATCCGGCAGCCGTACGCGAATATCTGCTGACGATTCTCAACTCGAATTTTGAAGAGTGGCGCATCGCAAATCCGGATGCGGACATCGACGAGTTTGAATTTACCACAGAGAAGATGAGCAACTCCGGTGCGCTTTTTGACCTCAACAAGCTCAACGACATCAGCAAAGATGTTCTGCTCAAAATCCCTGCCGAAGAGCTTTTCGACTTCCTCAAGGCTTGGTCGGACGAATTCAAGCCTGAGCTGGCTCCGATTTTTGAGGACAGAGCATACCTCGAAAAAATTCTTGACATCGGCCGCCACGAAGAAAGAAATCCGCGTAAGGACCACATTTACGCACAGCAGATCATTAAGAATATCAGCTATTTCTTTGATGACATGTTCGAAATTGAGGACGAATTCCCGCAGGAAGCCGCAGGAGACGTGCCTGTAATCCTTTCAAAATATCTGGAAACCTACAACCACGCGGACGATCAGGAAACTTGGTTCGGCAAAATCCGCGAAATTACCGCAGAGCTCGGCTATGCAGTAAAGCCAAAGGATTTCAAGAAGAATCCGGATCAGTACAAGGGCCACGTCGGCCATGTCAGCACGGTGATCCGTGTGGCACTCATGGGCCGCCAGCAGTCCCCGGATGTATGGGAAATCCAGCAGATTCTCGGTGAAGAGCGCACCCGTGCCCGCCTCGCCAAATTCATATAGGCAATAGGCGATAAGTACAATCGCCCAGCCGTCAATCCATACTAAAAACAATCAAAAAGGAGCATGTCGCTATGTGATATGCTCCCTTCTTATTTCTATTTCTTTGTGGTTACGCAAATCTTTGTAAACGGCGTGTATACAAGCTTGCCGTCCACCCTGCGCATGCCGCGGACTTTATACCAGTAAGTTTTGCCCGGTTCGAGTCCCTTCGTATTCACATAATACTTATGTGACGCACTCGTGCTCGTGAAGATTTTCGTATAGCCCGAAGATTTTTTCGTCGAACGCCAAATCTGATAAGAATCCACGCGGTATCCTGAATTGGACTTCTTCCAGGTCAGTTTTATGCGCTTTCTGCTCACCTCAGGTGCCTTGAGCAGGACAACCTTCGTGCGCTCTACACCGGCTTTGATTCGCGCATTCTTTGCTGCATTCGCATCATCGTCCGAGCCACCCGTGTTGTCACCCGGATTGTCCGGTTTAGACGGCTGCTCAGGCTCAGGTGTTGGTGTCGGCTCGTCTTTCTTATCGTCCACGACCGTCAGCGCGATTGTTTTCGTTGCTGTCCCGTACTCGGAAGTTGCCGCCGCATTAATCGTCAGCGTCGTGGTTCCGGCTGCCTTCGGTGTTACCGTCCCGCTCGATGAAACCGATGCGACAGACGGATTGCCGGAAGAATAGGTCAGCTTCGCATCTGCATATTTTGCGCTTGCACCGAGCTTGTAGGCTCCTGCCGATAAGTTTGTGCTCGTTCTCGCATCTGTCACCGTAATCGACTGCGTCGCTTTGACAATATTGTACTTCACGGTTTTTGTCCCCTGAAGATTTCCCATAAACGAAACGATAAGATCTGCCTGACCGACTTCGACCGCGTTTGCAACCGTGTAGGTGTAGTCCAGATTCTCTATCAGCTTACGACCCGATGCATCCGTTACGGTTATGTACGAAGGTTTTGTAACTCTTCCGGTGTATTTACGATCTTTCGGCTTCTTAATCGTTATCCCTGAAAGGTCACGGCTCGGCTCGATATGGAACGGCACCAGTTTATAATCCGTATACATGCCCCTTCCGATAATCATCGCGTATGCCGTTCCTGCAGAACCGTTGCCGACATGGCGTACATTATAATCAACGCCCTCGGTAAGGCTTACACCGTTGTGGGTTACCGAAACACCCGGTGTGAATGCCATGCCTGCGGAATATTGATAATTTGAAGCACCGGTTAAAAACGCTTCACAATCCGCCAGAGATTTATCCGAAACACGCTTTGATTCCTTCGGAAGATACAAGAAGTTGACATCGGCCCTTCCGCCGATGCCGTTTACACTGCCTCCGGAACTGTACTGCCAATAATCATAGTCATAATCGTAATTGCATGTTTTGTAATACTGTGCCACCCAAATCGGATATTCCCGGCCAAGCGCTTCGCCGTCAACGGTCTTGTTTAAGAAATTGAGATTTGCATAAAGTCCCGCCCGATGGCCGTTTGCTTCGATATATTCGCAAAACGCCCTGACATTTGCAGTTGCCTGAATCTTCGTAATCGTGCCGCTTGTGAATCTACCCGATGAAACCGGCGAGAATTCATAATCCATGAAAATCGGAAGATCCAGTTCGTAATCTCCGAGAAGTTCGAGCGTATAATCAGCTTCTGCCCGGGCTTCAAATGTATTCAAAGCCTGCGAGAAGAAATAGACTCCCACCATCACGCCGGCCGCCTTTGCGGCCTCAATGTTTCTTACGAACCAGTCGTCGGGCTGCATCCTGCCTGCTTCTCCGTATCCGCGGAATCCGATCCTGATAATTGCAAAATCAACACCGGCCGCTTTTGCATCGTTCCAGTCGATGCCGTTCTGATAAGTCGACACATCCACCCCATGAATCAATATTCTGTCATTAAACCGGCTGTTATGCGTGTAGGTTGTCCCCGTAAAACCGGAAACGCTGCTGCCGGCATAGGCAAAACCTGCCCCAAATACTGTTGTAAATACAAGTGCTGCGGTGAGAATCACCGAAATAATCTTCTTCTTACCCCTTTTTATCATTTTTCTGTATTTTCCCCCTTTGCTTTTTCTTCTTCTTCCAAAACGCGATATGCTACCTTTCCCACCAAAGTCTTAGGCAGTGCATCGCGGAAACGAATTTCTCTTGGCAAAGCATACTTCGCCATATGCTTTTCACAATATTTAAGCAGAATTTCCCGTGCCTCATCTTCCGAAACTTTTACACCCGGCTTAAGAACAACGTATGCCACGACTTTCTGCATTTTAAGCGGATCCGGAACACCGATTACGCAGCTCATATGTACGAGTTCATGCGCATCCAGAGCATTCTCAATCTGTGACGGGTAAACATTGTATCCGCTGGTGATTATCATTCTCTTAATTCTTTGTTTGAAATATATGAAGCCTTCGTCGTCCATGATGCCCAAATCGCCGGTATGAACCCATGTGAGGCCGTCCGCATGCTTTCTGAGCGTGTCCGCCGTTTCCTTCGGGTTATTAATGTATTCCATCATTACGGTCGGACCGGAAAGACAAATCTCGCCTTCTTCACCGTAAGGAACTTCCTCTTCCGTGCCCGGTTTCACAATCTTGTAATAAGTGTCCGGGAACGGCAGTCCTATGCTTCCTTCTTTCGCCGTATGGATTGGCGTCAGGCAGCTTGCCGTTACGCATTCCGTTGTGCCGTAGCCTTCTCTCACATGGATGCTGGCATTGTGCTGCTCAAGGAAGGTGTCAAAACGCTTTTTCAGTTCAATCGAGAGGGAATCTCCACCGCTGAAAACGCCTTTCAAGCAGGATAAGTCAACACGATTCAGGGTTTTAAGCCGAAGCAGTGCTTCGTAAAGGGTCGGCACTCCGGCAATGAAATTCGGTTTATGCTTCTTGAGAAGCTTCGCATAGCTTTCCGGATTAAAACGCGGTATCAGTAAGCATCTGCCGCCGCTGGAAAGCATGGAGTGAATGCATACGCCAAGTCCGAAACCATGGAAAATCGGCATAACCGCAAGCATTTTATCGCCCGGTTTAAACATTGGATTCGTTGCGATAATCTGCTGTCCGAGCGCATTGAAGTTGAGGTTCGAAAGCAGAATCCCCTTCATGGTTCCCGTGGTTCCGCCGCTGTAGAGTATCGCCGCCGGATCCTGCGCGTTTCTCACCGCATGGAAAGGTCCGTGATAATTGTTTCCGTCGCGTAAGAATTTTTCCCACCATACGATTTCGGCATTTTCCGGAACTTTCTTTATTTTACGGCCCTCCGCAAGATAGTATCCTTTTCTCTTCACAGGGCTCAGCACATCCTTTATGCTTGTGAGAATCAAGCTTCTGAGCGGCACATTGCCGCGGATGTTCTCAAACTTGCCGTAGAACTGGTCGAGTGTCAGGCAGACAACACTGGATGCCTGCTTGAGGCAGAATTCGATTTCCTTCTCGCCCGAAAGCGGGTGTACCATGTTCGCAATCGCTCCTATCTTATTTACGGCATAAAACATGATAACAGCCTGCGGTGCGTTCGGCATACATATGGTAACGCTTTCGCCTTCTTTCACTCCGATTGCTGCAAGTGCCCTTGCACATTCGTCTACTTTGTTGATAAAATCTCTGTATTTCACTTTACCGCCCATAAAGTCGTAGGCAATGTAATCCGGGTAATTTGTTGCAATTTCCGCAAGCTTGTCGTACATCGACCCTTGGAAATAATTCAAACGCGCCGGAACACCTTCAAGATGATCAATCCAAGGTGTCTTGACTTCATGAATTTCACACGGTCTCTTCAGTTTAACTTCTTTCATAATCAACTTCCTCCTTTGCTGCCGTTTCGAGTAGCTCCGGGTTTGCGAGCAGGTATTTCAGCAGCTTAACCGTTTTGGAATAATAGTATCCGTCAGCAATTCTCTCATCGAGGGTGATGCCAATCGGCAGGATGTCTTTCATCGACATGGTTCCGTCCTCATCGTAAACCGGACTCTTTTTCTTTTGTCCCAAAACGATGAAAAGGGAATTCGTCCCCCAGTTGCTCAGGTGATGATATCCTGATTTAAGTCCGATGGAACCTAGGTTTGTTATAAAACATGTGGCATGGTTCGGATCCGTTTTTATCAGAGAATACGGAACCTTACCACACTCATCCAGCTTGTGAAGAATCCACATTACAAGCCGAAGCACAAAACGCGGAAGTTTCTTGAGCATGTCCATCTTATCCGTCGAATTGTCTGCCTTATCGCTTCTGCATTCGTTAATCTCCGCCGAAATCTTCCTGTGCACATCATCAATCGTGGTATTTTCGTCAAACTTCATGAAGGCAAGTGCCTCCGCCCCGTTATCGCTGAATTTTTTCTTAACGACAAACGCAAGGGCAAGAAAGTCTCGCTGATACATTCTGCCGCCTTTAATAAAGCGGTTCATTTTCGGTCTGAGAGTAATGGTTTTAACCAATGCCGCAAGCAAAACATGAAAAAGTTTGTATTCTTCTTCCTCTTCAGGCAATGCCGCATTCTTGGCTGCAATATACTTTTCGATTTTTTCAAGTTCTATGTTTTCTTGTATAAAAGCCTCGTTGTCGGCTCTGTTTGGATACAAGTACGGCATAATCACATGCATTGCGTCCACATCGCGAATCCATGTGCCGTCCCTCCGGTCTCCTCTTTTCTTCTTTTTTTCCATAAACAATCTCCTTTGCCCCTCGCGTTTTCTTGCAAAAAGCAATAAAAGGGCTTATTCCGAGTTATGCTGCTCAGAAAGCACCCTTTTATTTTATCATTTTTGACCCGTTATTTCTACTTTTTTCGGGATATTTTATATTTATTTCGCCTTAAACGCCTTCCAATATTTGCTATACAGGTCATCGGCTTCGTGCCCGAGGTTTGCAAGCGTCTCACATCGTGCCAGGATCTCATCCGACGGATTGAGAATCGGATTGTCAGTAAGGTCGAGAATTTCCTTGTTTGGTATCCCGTATGTAAGATACTCAAAATTGATTCTTGCAATATCGCCTCGCAGCATAAAGTTAATCCAGTCTTCCGCAGCCTTTTTATGATTTACCGCACGCGGAATTGCCCAACAGTCCGTCCAAACTTCGGAACCCTCGTCAGGAACCACATAATCGAGTCTGTCGTTTTCATCCATCGCATAGATGACATCCCCGGAAGTAATGACCGCAAGCGTTGCGGAGTCGCCGATCATAAGGTCTCTCGCATTGTCGTTTGCGTAGCTGTAAACTTTCGGTTTCTGCTCTATGAGAAGATCCGTGATCTCTTTCAGCTCGTTTTCATCCGTCGTGTTCATGGAATATCCGAGAATTTTTCCGGAAACCATGAATGCCTCTCTGATGGAGTTCGGCATGATAACCTCACCCGCATACTCGTCGGACCAAAGCTGCTTCCAGCTGTTTATCTCACCGTGAACCGCATCCACATTATAGATAATGCCGTAGGTTCCCCATGTGTGCGGCACGCTGTACTTCATACCCGGGTCGAAATCATTGATAAACGATTTGACATTATCGGTCAGATTCTCAATATTCGGTACATTCTCAAAATTGATTTCCGCAAGAAGGCCTTCCTTACGCATCTTATCGATCATGTAGTCCGACGCGCAGACAACATCATATTCCGCCGTTGAGTTTTTGATGACCGGATACATTTCCTCGTTTGTGTCGAAATAGTCTATGATTACCTCATATCCGGTTTCCTCTTCGAATTTGTCAACAAGTTCCGGATCAATATAATCACCGAAACAGTATACGTAAACCTGTCCTTGATCCTGCGCGCCCACAAGGGAACCTGCATATCGGTTGAGTCCGAGAACGCACACAAGGAAAACAAGTGCAAGCACAATCGCTTTTTTTGTGGTGATTCCGCCCTTATGAGAATAGTAATCACCTTTCCCGCGTCTGCTTCCCGACAGGAAGTTCACGATAACAAGAACCAGCAGAACCGTAATGAAAATAACGGTCGAAAGCGCATAGAGCGTCGGCCTTACACCGATTTTTACCTGGCTGTAAATGAGGGTGGACAGCGTGTTTATCCCCGCGCCCCTCGTAAAATGCGTGATTACAAAATCGTCAACCGACATTGTAAAGGAAAGCAGGAAGCCTGAAACGATTCCCGGCATAATATCCGGAAGCACCACCTTAAAAAACGCATATATCGGCGTTGCACCAAGATCGAGAGCCGCCTCGTAGGTGTGATTCTCGAGCTGTTTGAACTTCGGCATTACCGACAAGATCACATATGGGATACAGAAAGTGATGTGTGCAAAAATCACCGTACCGTAGCTCAGGCTGATTCCGAACATCAGGAAACTCATCATAATCGAGATTCCGGTAACGATATCCGCATTCAGAAGCGGGATGTTGTTCATTCCCATGTAAAATGAACGTTTCCGCTCGCTCATGGCATTCAGTCCGATGCAAGCCAGTACTCCGGCCAGAGTGGCGATTACCGATGCCCAAAGCGCTATCGTAAGCGTATTGCCGAGTGCCTCCATGATTTCCTGATTTCGAAGCATTTCGCCGTACCACTTGGTGGAAAATCCCTGCCATGCGTTCATGCTCTTTCCGGAGTTGAATGACAAAACCATCAGTGTGCCAATCGGAAGGTACAGAAACACAACGATGAGGACAAGGTAAAACATTTTGAGGAATTTTTTCATATCATATTGCCCTCCCCGTTTCTGTCAAATTTTTCGATAAATGCCATGCTGATTACGATAAAAATCATCATAACAAGGGAAAGTCCCGAGCCTAGATTCCAGTTGGAACTTGCGGTAAACTCCTGCTCAATGATATTTCCGATAAGGTTTACCTTGCCGCCTCCGAGCATATTCGAGATTGCAAAGGTCGTAAGCGACGGCACGAAAACCATCGTCACACCGCTGACGATTCCCGGCACCGAAAGCGGTACGATGACCTTGCGGAAAACAAGTGATTTGCTTGCGCCGAGGTCGTATGCCGCCTCAATCAGATTATTGTCTATTTTGATGAGTGCATTGTAAATCGGCAGTATCATAAACGGCAGATAATCATAGACCATGCCGAGTATTACCGCTGCGGGCGTATTGATTATGTTGAGTGCCGGAAGGCCGATTCCTGCCAGCATCCCGTTTATAATGCCGTTCTTCTCAAGCAGCACCTGCCATGCCATCGTCCGGAGCAGGAAATTCATCCACATAGGCAGGATGAACACAAATACCATAAACCCTTTCTTGCCGAGCCTGCTGTCTTTTAACGCAAGTCCCAGCGGAAAAGCAAGAAGCAGGCAGATAACCGTGCTCGCAAAGGCCAGAAGCAGGGAAAGTCCAAGAGCCTTGGCATGTTCCCCGTTTGCGATTGCAACAAGGTTCGCCAATGTAAACGCTCCGCTTCTGTCCGTCATGCCGTAATAGGCGATTACACATGCGGGAATCAACGTTCCGCATAACATAAAGGCCATGAACGGCGCGGAAAAAAATCTCTTTGTCATTCAAAATCCTCCAATGTAATCGCTTCTTCGTCCTCTGACTGTGGTTTATTCATAATCTGTATGTTTTCAGGAGTCACGCTGATGGAAACCTTTTCTCCCACCGGGTAGCTCGTTGTGTTTTGTGCAAGCCATTCAAATCCGCCGGCCTCGATGCACATTTCGTAATGAACACCGATGAAGACATTCGATGTCACAATGCCGTCCATGATCCCGCAGCCCGGCTTTCCGATCATAATATCTTCCGGCCTGATTACAACGTCAACCGGTTTCTTTCTGCCGAATCCTTCGTCAATGCATGGGAAGATGTGGTCACAGATTTTTACCACGCGGTCTTCCATCATCACGCCGTCGATAATATTGCTGTCGCCGATAAAGTCCGCAACAAAAGCATTTTCCGGCTCGTTATAAATTTCCTCCGGTGTTCCCATCTGCTGAATGTACCCCTGGTTCATGACAACGACTTTGTCCGACATCGTGAGTGCTTCTTCCTGATCATGGGTGACATAAAGGAACGTAATGCCCAGTTCGTTCTTCAAGCGGATCAGTTCGTACTGCATCTCCTGTCTGAGCTTCAGGTCAAGTGCTCCAAGCGGCTCGTCAAGCAGTAAAACTCTCGGCTCGTTTACAATCGCTCTTGCGATGGCGATTCTCTGCTGCTGTCCGCCGGAAAGTGAATCCACTGAACGCTTCTCATAACCGCTGAGGTTTACAAGCTTGAGTGCATATTTAATCTTATCGTTTATGTATTCCTGGCTTTTTCCGCTTATCTTCAGTCCGAAAGCGATGTTTTCGGCTATATTCATATGGGGAAAAAGCGCATACTTCTGAAATACCGTATTAATCTGTCTCTTATTCGCCGCCAGATTCGTAATATCCTCTCCCTGAAAGAGAACTTTGCCCGTATCCGGGGTCGTAAAGCCTCCCAAAATCCGCAGCGTCGTTGTCTTGCCGCAGCCCGACGGTCCAAGCAGCGTAATAAACTCGTTTTCCTTAATCTTTAAATTAAATTCGTCAAGCACCAGCTCTCCGTCATAAGATTTTGAAATGTCAATCAGTTCAATCAAAGCCATTTTTCCTTTAGAAACTCGGCGGCACGCTCACCCACAGAATTTCTGCTCCTTTCTTCGAAGTAATGTAGTGCTTTTTGTCGGGAGTGTAATAAAACGACTCCCCCGCCTTGGCTTTCAAGCGTTCTTTGCCAATCGTAATAACAATTTCTCCTTTCAGGACATATCCGAATTCCTCCCCTTCGTGCGGATTGTCGGGATACGTGCTCCCTCCGGCCGCCAGTGTAAGCCTGATCGGTTCCATCATGTTTTTCTGTGCATTCGGAATAATCCACTCGGTCATGCTTCCGAGTTCGTCGTCCTTCTTTTCAAAATAATCCTCCGGTCCGAAAACCTTCTGCACATGAGAATCTTCTTCCGAAAAAAACTCACTCAGCGTCGTTCCCAGACACTGCAGAATATCCTCCAGCGTCGCAATCGAAGGCGAGGTGACATCGTTTTCGAGCTGGGAAATAAAGCCTTTCGAAAGCTCGCTTCTGTCTGCCAGTTCCTCCTGCGTCAAACCGTTCAGCATTCGCAATTGTTTAATTTTCAGTCCGATATTCATATTTTTCTCCGTTTCGTTATAATAAACTTTAAGTTTAGTATTTCTAAACCGAATTGCAATGATAATTATACAGTATTTTTTAAAAAAATCAAGACTTTTTGCGCAAACAGTGCTATAATCGACAATATGCACTTGCGGTGCTGTTATTTTTTCGGATTGGAAGGCACAATACACATGGTTTTGGTTATCAATAAAGTTTTGGCAATATTTTTACTCATCGCTGCGGGATACTTTGTGGGCAAAATCAAAGTTCTCCCTGCCGGAGCCGACAAAACGCTCAACATTCTTCTGATACAAATAATCACTCCGTGCATGATTCTCTCTTCCATAACATCAAAAGAACTGACGGACGACACTTTCACTGCGACGATTCAAACGCTTGTCGGTGCTGCTTTATTTTTCGTTTTGGCCGGAATTGTGGGCTTTCTGTTTTCGAAATATATTCTTCGCATTCGGCCCGACTCAGAAGTCGGTGTCTGGGCGTATTCCTTCGGTTCCGTAAACACGGGATTTATGGGTTTTCCGGTGACTCTTGCTCTTTTCGGGCAGGATATCTTCTACCTGATTGTAATGCACAATGTCGTACTGACCGTTTATCTGTATTCGGCCGGTCCGTCCATGATTAAAATCGGTGAGAAACACTCCGAAACGGCCTCCGTTTCCTCTGAGCAAAATCGCTTGAAGGCTTTTTTTAAATCATTTGCAAATCCGAATGCCGTCGCAAGTCTCATTGCACTTATCATGCTCTTTTGCGGGCTGCATCTTCCGACGACGCTCTTTGAGTCCGTCAAAACTCTTGGCGACGCCACGATTCCGCTTTCCATGCTGCTTGTCGGCATCCAGCTTTCGGAAAGTGATCTTTTGTCAATTATAAAAAACGGCAAGATTCTCGCATTTTCACTTGTAAAAATGCTTCTTCTTCCCGTTCTTGTTTTCTTATGTGTAAACTGGCTGCCGCTCTCGGCTTATGTCAAGACTGCACTCATTTTCGCCGCTGTCTTTCCGTCGGCTGTTGCGACTGCCCCGGTTTGTGCGATGGAGGGCAAAGGCTCTCTTACCGCAGCGAAACTCATTGCAATTACGACGCTTCTGTCCGTAGGCACGATACCGCTCTTTGCGACGCTGCTGACACAGTTTTATTTGAGCTGATAAAACAGCCCCTGCTGCGTGCTGTACCACACGAGCATTCCGTGCCCGCGCCTGCAATCGACGCTGCGTAGAGACGGTTTGAATGCACCAAAAGCTACACCCTCACATACCTTTGGTTCCTGCTGCTTGGCTTGTCCGGGATGGTCATTTTAATAAGATTGAGCTCCTCCGCGGGGTGCAGATAGTTCCTGCGATTGGAAAAGCTCAGCTTTGACATTGGGAACAGCTTCCTGCACTTTTTTGGTCTTGGGATGCTTCAGGAAAGCTGGAAAAATTAGGCAATTCCCACCAAGCACCTCATATATACCCCCTCTTCGTGTATTTTTGCCTGTTTTTCACACTTTTGAGCTTGTTTTATGCCGGATTTATGGCTTGCCTTTACCCTTTACAAAAATGTCATATTTTGGGATGTTGAAATTTCAACGTTTCTGCCGGGTATTTTTTTAACATTTTTTTGCAATACAGTTGATTCTCTTCCGGAATCCCCCGGATACACGAAACACCCCTTCTACAGAGGCATTCTTCGTGCAAATGCTATTTTTCGCCTGAGGAAGCGTGTCGTGTAAATGCTATCTCGGCCCCTGCGGTTTGCCACAACTGATCTTGGCCGCCTGCACAAAAACAGAGGGCCGAAGCCCTCTGCCAAAATTCAATTATTCAAGTATATCTTTTCTCGTAAGGTTGATTCTGTTCTGGCTGTCGATTTCAAATACCTTAACTTTTACGGTATCGCCGACATTCATCACATCTTCGACCTTCGCCACTCTTTCCTTCGCCATTCTGGAAATGTGAAGGAGTCCTTCTTTGCCCGGAAGAATTTCAATGAAGGCACCTACGGAGCCTTTCGCAGTGCTGAGGATTCTCGTAACCTTGCCTTCGTAGATTTCTCCGACTTCGACATCCTTGGTGAGGATTTCGATTTCGTGCTTGCAGGCTTCGGTGTTTGCTGCATCTGTTCCGTAGATGGAAACCAGACCTTCGTCGTTGATGTCAATCTTAACATCGTACTTTTCAACGAGTCCGTTGATCGTTTCACCGCCCTTGCCGATGACGATTCTGATCTTGTCAGGGTTAATCATCATGGAAAGTGCACGCGGTGCGTACTTGGACATTTCCGGACGCGGAGCAGGGATTTCTTCGAGCATCTTGCCCATGATGAACATTCTGCCTTCCTTCGCCTGTCTGAGCGCCTTTTCGAGAATGTCACGGGATAAGCCGTGCACCTTGATATCCATCTGGATTGCCGTTACGCCGACTTCCGTACCCGTTACCTTGAAGTCCATATCGCCGAGGAAGTCTTCCATTCCCTGAATATCGCTCAAAATCGCGAATTCCGATGAACCGTCTTCCTTTACTCTTTCAATCAGTCCCATTGCAATACCTGCAACCGGTCTCTTAATCGGAACGCCTGCATCCATCAGAGCAAGGCAGGAGCCGCAGGTCGAACCCATCGAAGTCGAGCCGTTGGAGGATAAGACATCGGATACCACGCGGATTGCATAAGGGAATTCTTCAACCGGCGGAATAACCGGAATCAAAGCTCTTTCTGCAAGTGCACCGTGGCCGATTTCTCTTCTGCCCGGTGAGCGAGGCGATTTTGCTTCGCCTGTGGAATATCCCGGGAAGTTGTAGTGGTGAATATATCTCTTTTCTGTCTGTTCGGTAATTCCATCTATTGTCTGTGCTTCGGATGCCGGAGCCAGCGTGCAGGAAGAAAGCACCTGCGTCTGACCTCTCTTGAAAAGTCCGGTTCCGTGAACTCTCGGAAGAAGTCCCGTTTCACAGAAAATCGGTCTGATTTCATCGCATTTTCTGTCGTCCGGACGGATTCCTTCGTCAAGAATCATGCCGCGAACGGTTTCTTTTGTAATGTTGTAGAGAACCGCGTCGATATCCTTCATGTTGTCCGGATAAGTTTCTGCAAAATGCTCTTTGGTTTCAACTTCAACAGCATCCATGTTGTCAAGTCTTTCAAGCTTGTCAACCGTATGGATGGCTTCTCTCATCTTCGGAGTCGCGTATTCTCTTACTGCTGCGTCGATTTCTTCAAGCGGCTTGTAAAGTTCGACTTCCATCTTCGGCTTACCGACTTCAACAACAATCTGGTCGATGAATTCAACAATTTTCTTGATCTCTTCATGTGCGAAAAGAATTGCATCAAGCATATCCATTTCCGGAACTTCCTTCGCGCCGGCTTCTACCATCATAATCGCTTCCTTCGTTCCGGCAACCGTCATATCGATATCGGAAACTTCTCTCTGCGCAAGAGTCGGATTGATAACAAATCTTCCGTCCACTCTGCCGACTTTTACGGAAGCGGTAGGGCCGTCCCAAGGAATATCGGAAATCGCGATTGCGATGGATGAGCCGATCATTGCAGCGATTTCAGGGCTGCAGTCCTGGTCAACCGACATGCAGGTTGCAACAACGACAACATCATTGTAGAATCCCTTCGGGAACAAAGGTCTGAGCGGTCTGTCCATAAGTCTGGATGTCAGAATCGCGTGTTCCGAAGGTCTTCCTTCTCTCTTGATGAATCCTCCCGGAATCTTTCCTACCGAGTACATTCTCTCTTCAAAATCGCAGCTGAGCGGGAAGAAATCAATTCCTTCCTTTGGCTCTTTGGAACAGCATACGGTTACGTTTACAACCGTGTCACCGTAGCGCACCCAAGCCTGTCCGTTTGCCTGCTCGCAGACCTTGCCGATTTCAATCTGCAGAAGTCTTCCGCCGAGCGGGTACTTAAATGTTCTGTAATCTGTAAATCTAGGCATTTTCACCCTCCTGTTTTTTTCGCGCAGCCCGGATTTCGTATGACTCTCGGAAAAAGCTCATCCTGCATGAGTTCTTTCAGAGAGTCACATCATACTGACTTCGGGCATGCGTTTTCTATGTGTCATATTATTAAAAATAAAAGCGGGGTTTCTTATCGCCCCGCTTAAATTTACAGTAAAACCGAAACTTACTTTCTTAAACCTAAACGAGCGATTAAAGCTCTGTATCTTTCAAGGTCGTTCTTCTTCAGATAAGCAAGCATGTTTCTTCTCTGACCTACCATTTTAAGAAGTCCTCTTCTGGAGTGGTGGTCTTTCTTATGAATCTTTAAGTGTTCGTTTAAATCGTTGATTCTGTAAGTAAGAATTGCGATCTGAACTTCAGGGGAACCTGTATCTCCCTCTTTGAGCTGATAATCTTTGATAATCTGCTGTTTCATTTCTTTCGTAATCATGTTATTCTCCTTTTCTAAATACGCCTGCTGCCGGGCTGTGCGCCGGATCGTCGCGAAAGCGCAGCACAGGTAAAATTTTAACAACTTATCTTACCACAATACACCCGTTTTCGTCAAGCACATTTATGAACTTGTCACGTTCTTTTTCGATTTCCACCCTGTGAAAAGGTGTGTTGATTCCCGGCATGCCGCCCGTATGCAGAAAAATCACCGTCTCATCCTGTGCAATTTCACCTTTCTTAACCATTTCAACCATTCCTGCGAAGCATTTTCCGGTGTAACACGGGTCAAGAATGAGTGCTTCCTTCTCTGCGGCAAGGTACATTGCTTCACGCACCTCTTTGCAAGGGTTATTGTATGCTCCTCGGTCATATTTATCCGTGATGTCAAAATCGTTCTCGGTCACTCCGGACGCTCTGCCGCATGTCGTGTCAAAACCGTAAAAACCGCACACTTTGTCAAAATAGTTCTTCGCATAGGTCCTGATCCCGTTTTCGTACGGCATAATGCCGATGCCCGTGAGCCTGAGCGGAAGATTTTCCATTCGAATCCCTGTGAAAAGTCCCATGTAAGTTCCCATGCTTCCGACCGTCGTAATCAAACGGGGAAATTCCTTGCTGCCGGACGCGATTCCGGACTCCGCGAGCTGCCCTGCTGTTTCCGCCGCACACTCATAATATCCCAAAATCCCGAGCTCGTTGGAGCCGCCCATCGGAATGTAATATACTTTCTCGCCTTGCTTCTCATAATTCTTCGTAACTTCGTCAACGGTTTCCTTGAGAAGCGCTCCTTCCGGCTTTGTGCCGGCAGGGTCTTTCTTTCGAAGCCATACATCGCAGCCCATCATTCCGTCAAGAAGAAGGTTTGCCGAAAGCTCGCCCGGATACTCGTCAACACATACGATTGCAGCCTTCATGCCGTATTTGCGTGCAACCGCGCATGTCAGTCTGCCGTGATTTGTCTGTGCCCCGCCCACGGTGAGCAGCATGGTTGCCCCCTTCGCCTTCGCATCGGCCAAAAAATATTCAAGCTTCCTCAGCTTATTTCCGCCTGCCGCAAGCGGCGTCAAGTCATCACGCTTAATATACAGGTTGATTCCCAGTTTCGCCGACAGATTGTCAAGCCGCTCAATCGGCGTCGGAAGATGCAGAAAAGAAATTTTTTCGTGTCCTAAAAGCATCGTGCTACCTCCTTGCAAACTTTTGTCTCTTTCTTTGCCACTATTTTATTCAATCCGCCCCTGCAAGTCAACCGTTTTGTTCGACAAAAAATACAGCAAAATCTTGTATACACAGTGTTGACATTGTTTGGTCAAAGTGTTACATTTTAGTTAAGAGAAATACGTTTATTTAATAACGATTTCCGCATAAAATGACTTTTATTTTAAAAAAAGAAAAGAGGAGATTAGTAATGGCAACTTATGTTGAAAGAGTAATTGATGAGTGCAAGAAGCACAACCCGGGAGAGGTTGAATTTCATCAGACAGTAGAAGAGGTTTTAACTTCACTGGCGCCTGTTATGGACGCACATCCTGAATACGAAAAAGCAGGCTTACTCGAAAGATTGGTAGAACCTGAAAGAGGAATCACTTTCAGAGTTGTATGGGTAGACGACCAGGGCAAGACTCAGGTTAACAAGGGTTACAGATATGAATTCAATTCCGCAATCGGACCTTACAAGGGCGGTTTAAGATTCGCACCGAACGTATATCCCGGAATCATCAAGTTCTTAGGTTTCGAACAAATTTTCAAGAACTCCTTAACAGGACTTCCTATCGGCGGCGGCAAGGGCGGTTCCGACTTTGACCCGAACGGCAAGAGCGATGCTGAAATCATGAGATTCTGCCAGGCATTCATGACAGAATTATACAGACATATCGGACCTGACACTGACGTTCCTGCAGGTGACCTCGGTGTTGGCGGAAGAGAAATCGGTTACTTATTCGGACAGTACAAGAGAATCACAAACAGATTCGACGGCGGCGTTTTAACAGGCAAGGGAATCCCTTACGGCGGATGCCTCGGAAGAACTGAAGCTACAGGTTTCGGTATCGTTTGGTACGCAGAGGAAATGCTGAAGGCAAACGGCGAAGACATCAAGGGTAAGACAGTTGTTATCTCCGGTTTCGGTAACGTAGCTTGGGGTACTGCTTGGAAACTCCAGCAGCTCGGCGCTAACCTCATTGCATTCTCCGGCCCGGATGGATATATCTATGATCCGGATGGAATCAACACACAGGATAAGCTTGACACTCTGCTTGAACTCAGAGCATCCGGCAAGAACATCTGCGCTCCTTATGCAGATAAATATCCTAACGCTAAATTCTTCGCAGGCAAGAAGCCTTGGGAAGTTAAGGCTGACCTCTACATTCCATGTGCAACTCAGAACGAAGTTCAGATGGAAGATGCTAAGCACATCGTTGAAAGCGGTGCTAAGTTCTACTGCGAAGGTGCTAACATGCCTACTACTAATGAAGCTCTTGAATACTTACAGGAACAGGGCATCGTTGTTGGTCCTGCTAAGGCTGCAAACGCAGGCGGCGTAGCTTGCTCCTGCATCGAAATGGGCCAGAACGCAAGCCACACTGTATATCAGCACCAGGATGTTTATGATCAGCTTCACCAGATCATGGTTAACATTCATAAGGCTTGTAAGGAAGCTTCCGAGAAATACTACGGCAAGTACGACCTCGTAAAAGGCGCTAACATCGCAGGTTTCGAAAAAGTTGCAGAAGCTATGATGGGCCAGGGTCTTGTATAAGATAGAAACAACATAAGCTTAGGACAAAAGGGCACATAACGAAGCAGAGGCGGGTCCGTAAAGGAACCGCCTCTTTCTGTTTTATGATTACGCTTATTCCAATATTCCAGCCAATTTTCTAGCTCTTTTAGCCGCGTTCGCGCACGATGTACACAGGGCGCGCCTTGATTTCCTTGTATGCGTGCGCAAAATACAGCCCGAATATGTAAAGTACCAGCATTTGCAGGGTGCCGCAGCCCAGAATCAGGGCAGTCTCTATGCCACGCGGACTTCCCGTAAGTGCAGTGCAGATCAGCGCGGCGGCGGCAGCGGCCGCTAGAAGCGCGGCAAGCGCGCCTGCAAGGCGCAGCGGCGCCGTCGAAAATGCTAAAATTCCATCGGCTGCATAGCGAAGCAGCGCCCGCAAGTTCCATTTGCTTTCGCCTGTTTTTCGCTCCACATTCTCAAATTCAATCCATTTTGTCCGAAAGCCGACAAACGAGAAGATGCCTTTGGTATACCTTCCGCGTTCATGCAGCGAAAGAATCGCATCCATCACCTGGCGGTTCATCATCCGAAAATCCCCTTCTCCGTCATTCGTGTTAAGGCCGGTGAGTGCCTCGCAGATTTTATAGAAGCCGCGTGACAGAAAGGCGCGCAACTTTCCGTCCCCTTCGCGCCCTTTCCTCTTGCCCCCGCAGCAGTCGTATTCGCCGTTCTTTACTGCCGCATACATCTTTGGAAGAAGCGCAGGCGGGTGCTGTAAATCTGCGTCCATAAACACTGCAAAATTTCCCGCCGCTTCGTTAAGCCCCGCATACATCGCGGCTTCCTTTCCGAAATTACGCGAAAAGGAAATAAATCTGCAGCGTGAATCCGCTTGGGAGATTTTGCGAAGGCAGTCAAGTGTTCCGTCACAGCTTCCGTCGTCAACGAAAAGAAGTTCATAATCTGCCCCCTCTTTCATCCTCATTTCTTCGGCGACCTGCTGCGTTTTCCTATAAAACTCGTCGATGCACGCTTCCTCGTTGAAGCAGGGCACGATAATGCTGATTTTATCTTTCATCTGGTTTCCCCTTTCACACTGAAAATTTTGTATTTGCACGCCGCATAATTCAGAATCACCGTGATGACGCTGACCGAAATTTTGGCGGCGGCGTTCGGCATTGCCATGAGCGTAAGCAGTAAATACAACAAAATATTTTCAACCGTCAGGCTGGCAAAACGCAGCAGCGCAAACTGTATAAATTCATGCAAAATCGAATTTTCCGATTGAAAAACAAAGCGGCGGTTTGCAACATAAGCGAAGATTACCGCTCCGAGCCACGCCAGAGAATTTGCCGCAAGCGAGAAAGCCGAATCCGCTGCGCCGCCTGTACCTCCTGCCACGCTTCGTCCTGCCGCTATGAACAGGCCGAAATAGATGACATAATTGACCGCTGTTGTCATTCCTCCCGTTATTAGATAGCGGAAAACCCTGTTTTCACAGATGTGTTTTGTTTTTTGCCAAGCTGAGAGGACAAGCAGGATTAACAGCGAAATTGCGCTGATTGCAAGCCCCGTCCGATAACCCGGCGGAACGAAGCGAATTTCTATCTCGTGCATACCCTCTTCAAGACGGAGGCCGAGAAATGTGTCATCGATTTTCAGGATTTCAGATGCGCTGACTGCTCGCCCGTCAACTTTAACCTCATAACCCTTTCGATATGGATAACTCGTCGCAAAATACCCGTCTTTTTTCATATTGATAGTTCCTGAAAAGATTTGCCCTTTGCCCGCATCACTCGCATGCATCTGCGGCTCCCAGACTTCACCGCCGCTGTTGTACAGCTCCTTCTCGTCTAAGAAAGACAGCGTGAGATTTTCTATCTGGTATTCGTTGGCATTTTTCTGAATCAAAAACCCGTCCGTGCCGCCGGAAAGCACATAGCTGAAATGCTTATTGTGGTTCGGATACGGCGCGCCGCTTCCGGAAAGCTTGTTGCGAACCCCGTTTATATCAATCACGACGGCACGCGAGCTCAGCGGTGTGACATCAAAAGACAGAATCGCGATTTTGCCTCTGAAGTCCAGCGGCACACGGACTTCCCTGCTCGAAAGCCGCAGTTTTCCCTGAATCTCCGCCTCTGTGGCTTTGTCCGCTCTTTCCGCCCTCTGCAAAATTTCCTTAAACGAAACGAGCTTGTCCGTACCGTAACAAATCGGCAGAACTCGCGGATTCTCAGCAATCATATAATCTCCGCTTTCCGAAATCTTTTGATAGTTGTTTGGTATGGCATATCTGTCCGCCAAAACATAACGCACGCCCATTTTATAATTGAAAAGCACGTTTTGTCCGGGAATCAGCGCAACGCGGTTTTGGATGGGAATTGCGTTTTTTGCACCGTCGTAGAAAAACTCCGCATAGTCCTCCTGCGTCATGGACGAATACATCGAGCTTCGTTTCACAGGCACGCCCGGCAGGAAATTGCAAAGGTTAAACGCATCCGTCAGAATCTCGAAGCGGTAGTTTCCGCTTTCATCCATCTGTGCACTTGCCTCGTTAAAGGCTTCTCTTACCGATCCGATTTTGATTTTGCTTTGGCTGACATAGCCGCTCTGCGCGTTCAGGCAAAAAGAGAAGACACACGGAACAAGCAGCAACACTGCGGTCAGCCTTCGCGTGCTGCGATTCTTTTCGTGCTGCGATCTGCGAAGTCTTTGCCTCTGTCTGACACCCAAAATCCAGAGCATCAGAACCGCCCAGTCGATATATTTCCATATGCCGTATTTGCCGGACAGCAGGAGGCATGGCATGAGGCACAGAAGCCCCGCCCACACTTTCGGCACATCCTTTCCCGCGAAGTATTCCTCACATATGCACGCAAATATAAGGCATACGAGAAGCAGAAACGGAATCAGGATTTTTCCTCTCGCATACAGAAATCCGTTCAGCACAAACGGAATCACCGGAAAGAGGCTCGCTACCAAAACAGCCACAGCCGGAAGCCGCATCCTGCGTTTACCCAACGTGCAGAGGAGCGCGTACAAACCGATCAGCGTCACGCCCATTCCGTACGGCGAATAAAGCAAGGCGTCGAGTTTCGGATTTACGAGCGGCATTTTGCTGCCTGCAAAGCTTCCCGCATCCTTGCTTGTCGACAAAATATCCAGTCCCGTCGGCAAAAGCAAAATCGCCGCAAGTCCGACGGAAAGCAAAATCCAAAGGAGAAAGCTCCCGTGTGTTTTCAAGTCCCCGTGGCGCGGTGCCGCTTCCGTTGTGGCACGCTTCGGGCTTTCCTCCGCGAGAGTGCCACGCTGTCCAGCGCCCGCCTGCCGAACCCGATACAGGTAATAGATGCAGGCCACGCACAAGCAGCTCGGCGCATAGTAAAAGCTGTGAAAGTAAACGAGCGTCAGCCCCACGCACAGCAAAAGACCTCTGCGCTTTTCGATGAAGCGGTCAATTCCAATTAGTGCAAGCACCAAAAACGGCAGATAATTGACGAACATCAGCTGAAAATGTGCGTGAAGAAAACAGCCAGCCGCCAGATAAAGCACACTGCCGGCAAATGCCGCCCTTCGCCCTGCCGCATTTTGCCCGCAGTTTTCCCGCAGCCATATGTAGACCATATTACCGCCGAGCAGAAGCTCAAACACCGCATAACCGCCGAGGATGTATTCCATCCCTACACTCGGAAACAGGCATCCCAGCAAAACATCCGGCCGCAGCAGCCCATAATAGGCGAAATCATATGCCGACGAACCGCCGCCCAAATCTATATATAACGGAAGCAGTCTGCCCGATTCCAGCATCGCCCACCTGAGCGATTCCGCAATCGGCAGGTGCTGACTCAGCCAGTCCGAGCCAAAGCCGAAGATCAGCCCCTCTTCCGATGACGCTGCACTAGGCAGCCCGGCCCATGCCGCCACATTGCATAAGAGCAGCGGCCCAAGTGCTAAAACCACACAAAGCAGGCTGAGCAGCAGATGCGCTTTCCAAAATTTCTCCCGTCTCATTCTCTCAAATTCCTCCCATTACAAAACCCATCTTAAGCCTCGCTTCTTAAGATGGGTCGCATGGAATCCTTATGTGTTTCTTAAAGAAATCTTAATTGCCCCCGTCCAGCGGAAATTCCAGCCGCGCTCGAAACTGGTCGCAGTCCGGTTCGATGTCAAAATCCGCCCCGAGCGCCCCCGCATAGGTGCTGACAATCGCAAGCCCCAGCCCGTTGCCCTCGGTGCTTCTGGCTTTGTCCCCCCTCGCAAACCGCTCGACAATGTCCTCCTTTGAAAAGTCCAATGGGTAGGCAGAGGTGTTCACAATCTCAAAGCAAAGTTTTTTCCGCACTTCAATAGGCGTTTTTTGCTCCGCTATGAAGGTTTTCAGGAAGATTCTCGTTCCTTTTGCCGAATACTTCAGTGCATTTTCAATCAGATTCTGACAAATTCGGTACAAATAGGCATTGTCCGTATACAGTTTGTCCGGCTCCGCCTCCATATTGAGCACAAACGCAAGCCCCGACGCGTCGATTTGGTCCTTCATGTCCGCCAAAATCTGCTCAAGCAAGGTATTCAGACTCAGTTCCTCCCGATGAAGCTCGATGTTGCCGCTGCTCGCCTTTGCCAGTGAAAAAAGGCTGTTTATCATCTCCTTCAGCTTCTCCGCGCGGTTTCCGATTACCTCCACATAATCACGCGCTGTCTCGCCGAGTTCCTCCTTTTTCAAAAGCTCCAGATAGCCGACCATCGAGGTCAGCGGCGTCTTCAAATCATGCGAAACATTGGAAATGAGGTCTACCTTGAGTTGCTCACTCTTTGCCGCCCGCGCGAGGCTCTCCTTTTCGACCTCAAGCACCCGCATTACCCGCTTACGGTTAATCTCCTGCATGCTCGCAATGAACGCGTCCAGCTTTTCCTGCGCCTGCCGCGCGAGCGTCCGTCCGCAAACCACATACTGCAGCAAAATCGTAAGCGGCAAAAGATAGAAGAACGCATAATTCATGTAAAAATAAGCGCTGTGCAGGTACATATGAACCGCCACAAACAAGCCCGCCGCAATCAGCAGCAAAACCGCCGCCGTGTTCAGCCGCTTCTCCTGCTTCGTCTTTTGCTCCGCCCATATCGGGTAGTAATTTTCGTAGTTTTCGCCAGCCGCCTGCGAGAAAAACCCTTCGTCGCCCTTACGCTCCCGTATCCTGCGGACAACCTGTAAACACAGCGTCTGGCCGATAACCAGCAAAAGATTCATAACACACCCTGCTAACAAAATCTGCCGGGTATACATCCGATGAAAGCTGCCGAACATCGCAATTAAAAGCACCGCACCCGCCGCAAGACAAAGCCCGCCGATAATCCCGTGGCGATTTTCGCATACGCTTTCTATCATTTTCTTCCATTTTTCTTTAACATTTTTCCATTTTGTATCCAATTCCCCATACCACCTTTACATATCTTGGATTTTTCGGCTCGACTTCAATCTTTTCGCGAATGTGCCGAATGTGCACCATCACCGTATTTTCCACCGAATAGCTCGCCTCTTCGTTCCAGACATTTTCGTAAATCTGCTCTGCCGAAAACACCTGCCCCGGATGCCGCATCAAAAGCTCCACGATCTTATATTCCGTTGCTGTCAGCCGCACCGCCTCTCCATCCACGAAAAGCTGTTTCTGCTGGTCGTCAAGCACAAGCCCGCCATTGGTGATTTCTGCCCTTTGCGCCTCGGCTGCCCGGCTTCCGCCATAGGCCTTGTATCTTCGAAGCTGCGCCTTGACCCGCGCCAAAAGTTCCGCCGGATTGTACGGTTTTTCGATGTAATCGTCCGCGCCCAGCGAAAGCCCTGACACCTTGTCGCTTTCCTCCGTCTTTGCCGACAAAATAATCGCCGGTATATTATGTTTCTCGCGGATTTTCATCAGTGCCGAAAGCCCGTTCAGCCGCGGCATCATCACATCGAGCAAAATCAAATCGACCTTCTCTGTCTCCATCTTGTCCAGCGCCTCCATACCGTCGCAGGCCGTCAAAATTTCATATCCCTCGATTGCCAGAAGTTTCCCCAGCGAATCGACAATCTCCCTGTTATCGTCTACTACCAAAATTGTTTCCATTTTATCTATCTTCCTCTTTTCTCCTCTATCATACCGCTTTCTCCACAAAACTGTACAAGATTTTTCTTATTTTTTTCTTAATTTTAAAAAAACATCTAAAAAGAGGTTTGATAATTTAGAACAGAAAGTCCCAAATCGCTTCAAACCTCTAAATTTTGAAAATTAAAAGTATCTTAAATCTTGATGAGTGTATCTCTAAGATTCGGCAAATCATTTTTTATGACTTCCCAAACAAGATATAAATTAACGCCTTCGTAATCGTGTATGATTCGATTTCTTAATCCTCTTATTTGATGCCACGGGATATCATTGTGCTTTTCAATGAACTCATCGTCTAACCGATTTACCATCTCACCCATCTGGCTCAGATTAAATACACATGCCTCGACAAGCTGAGAATTTTTCGAGAAAGATTCGTATGAATTATCTTTACAATAACTTTGAATTTTATCAATATGCTCAATTAGCTTTAGGAGTATCGCTCTATTTTTCATACAACAACACCCCCGTTCTTCCAATTTCTTTTTCAATCCTTGAGGCAGGCTCAATGTGAGAAACATCGAATAAGTCAACTTCCTTGTCAAGTGCCGCTCGAATTTCTTCTCCCAGCCCTATAAATTTCAGTCCATGCAGACCGCTATCCACAAGCAAGTCTACGTCACTTTTTTTACTGGCGTTTCGTTTTCCATATGAGCCAAACAAAATCGCACGCTTTACTCCATTACGAGCAAATATTGGATTCAAAATTGTCTGAATCTCAGTTATTGAATAAATTCTGTCCGTCATCCTTTGAGCCTCCTTTCTCTATCATCATTATATATCATTCAAATTTAAAAGTACATAAAAACTTGTCACTGGTGTCACATCTCAATTGTCTCGCCAAGATTGGTCAAATACAGATAGGCCTCTTTCACATGCTTGCCTGTGCCTGCTTCAAGTGCCCGGCGATACAAATCGATCTGCATAGCATACCTTGCGCGGATGCTCTCCCGGCGCGCTGCGAACTCGCCCTCGCTCCCAACTCCGGTCGTCTTGTAGTCCACGAGGACGAGTTCGCCTCCTTCTTCGAAGAAGCAGTCGATGATACCCTGCACAATCGACTGCGCGCCGGCCTGCTCAAGCACCAGATTAAACGGTCGCTCCCGCTGCAGGCCGAGGAAATCGGAACTGCCGCTTTTTTCTTTTGCTGCGGCAGTGGATTTTGATGCCGCGGGCGGCACTTCTGCAGACTGTGACCGGATGCTTTGCGGTGCCGCCGCTCGCGCAGCCGCCGCCTTTGCAGCGGCTGCCATCCGCAGTCCGAGCGGTGAAACGATGAAGCGTCCGATCATCTTCGGATTCACAGTTTCGGCTTCCTCCTTTGAAAGGAATTCATCTCGCACCATGCTCTCGACGAGCGTATCAACATATTCCTGCATGTCTTCGGCAGCCGGCTTCGCATGAGTGTCTGTTCCTGCAAACGCAGAATTAAAATCAATTTTTTCGAGCACTTTGTGGGTTATCGTACCAATTTGAGCCAGCGTAAATTTATCATGAGCCTTGAAACTCTTTGGCTCAGATAGCGATATGTCCGCTTCATCCCCGGCTGCAATCTCGCTGACTGCATATTTGGATTTAATTTTCAGGTCGGCGGCAAACGGATATTCGAAGGTCAGACGTCGTTCGACATCTTTCGACAAACGCATATTGCCGATTGGCGATTCCATCCCAACAGCCCCAGAGACCACCTCGCCGATCGGCGATTCCACTCCAGCAGCCCCAAGGATTCCGTCGCCGATTGGCGATTCCGTCCCAATTTCAAGCAGAGCAAGGGCCTGCGCGGCAGAGCGGCGCGTGCCCTCGGAAAGCGCACGCAGGGCTTCGTTGCTTATATAGCCGCGGGCCTCCGGATCTTCGTATATGCGGCGCCCGCACATCGAAAAATACGAAGAGTCGCCCGGCGCCGCCTTGACCAGCGCACTGACGGCTTCGTTGAAATCATCAACCATGCCGAGAATGTACAGAATGTCCTTGGCACGGGTCATTGCAACATAAAGAATTCGCTTTTCCTCTTCAACCTCCTCGCGATGGAGTTTCACGCGTATAATATTTTGAATCAAAGTGGTCTTCATCCAGCTTTCTTCGTAGTTTACAAGAGGAAAGCCGATGCCGATATCCTTGTGCACCGCAATCTCGCTACCCGGTCTCGTATAATTCAGCCGGCGGCAGAAACCTGCCAAAAGCACCATCGGAAACTCGAGACCCTTGGATTTGTGAATCGTCATGATGCGGATTGTATCATCGCCCTCCGCCGCCATCTTGACTTGACCCATGGCAACCTTGTGCTGCTTTACGGCATCGATGTACTGCACGAAGCTGTAAAGGGAGCCACCCTGCGCCTTACGGTAGGCAAGTGCTTTATCGCAAAGTGCCCTCAAGTTTGCCTGGCGGCGGCTCCCCGACGGCATTGCACCCATAGCAATATAGAATCCTGTGTCGAGCATCAGCTTCCAAACCAGCTCTTCGAGCGGAATCAGCCTTGCCTCCTGCCGCCACGCAGCAAGGTCGGAAAACGCATCCCGGCATTTTTGGCGAAGAACCGTATCCGGACCATCCTCTGCATATCGCAGCACTGCGTCGTGATACGAACACCGCTCCGTGCATGCCGCACGGATGCCTGCGAGCTCGTTGACAGAGAAGTGCCAGATTTCCGAACGCATCACCGTGATCAGCGGAATGTCCTGCTTTTCGTTGTCGATGATTTCGAGCAGGGATAGGAACATATTGATTTCCATCGTGTCAAAATAGCCGTCATTGTCATCGACATAGGCCGGCAGATTGTTGTCGCTCAAAGTCTTGTAAAAAATATCCCCGTAGTTTTTGATTCCACGCAGCAAGATGACAATGTCACCTTTCTCCAGAGGTCTTTCGATGCCGCGCTTGCTGTCAAAAATCGTCTTTCCCAGAGAATCTTTTATGATTCTGGCCGCGGCCAAAGCCTCTTTTTCGGCCTTGATCATGGTCTTGAGTTCGTCGTCAAGCTCCGAATCCTCGTCCCACGGAGTCTCCGCGAGAAAAAGTTTCGGTTCGAAATTACAGTTATGCCCGAACGGATCGCCAAGATGCAGCACCGCATTTTCATCGTAGCCTGGCATCGCCGCATCAAAAACACGGTTGATAAACCGGATGACCGATTCCTTGCTCCGGAAATTTTTGTTTAAGTCGATTTTCTCGGAAACTGCCTGCACACCCTCGGCCTCGGCACGGTTCTGCTCGTCCGCGAAATCCCGGTAGCGTGCCTGGAAAATTTCCGGCTCCGCAAGCCTGAATTTGTAGATGCTCTGCTTCACATCGCCGACCATGAAAAGATTGTTTTCCCGTTTGATGCGTGCAATCAAAGCCTCCTGCAGCAAATTGCTGTCCTGATATTCATCTATGAAAATATAGGCAAATTTTTCTCTGTAATACGAAGCGGCCTCCTCGTCCTTCAAAATCTCAAACGCGAAATGCTCGATGTCACTGAAATCCACCACGCCGCGCTCTTTTTTGAGGCCCGCAAAAATATCTCTGTAATCTTCCATGACTTTTAAGAAAAATGCTGCGTCGGGGAAGGTTTCCCTTATTTCTGCATGCAGACTTGCAAGGCTGTCATAGAAAAAATCTTTTTTGAGCGATGTCACGGCATCTTTCAGAGGAACCCTTGCCGCTTCCAGCTTTTCCTTGAATTCTTCGAGTTCCGCCTGCGGATGGGAATCGTCCGGCTTGAAGTATTTTTTCAAAAGTGAAGGCATTTTCACGCTCGAAAGAAGCGCGCGCAGAGCCTCAAAATCCCCGCTGCGTGCAGCGTCACGCAGTTCCGAGGCAATGTTTACATAAGCCGCGGTAATTTCCGCAGCTCCCTCATGTGCAAGGCGCTCTGCCTCCTCAGCAAACCGCAGAATGCTTCCCAAAGCCTCCTCAAAACGCAGGGAAGCATCCTCCATTATAAACTGTGGTATTTTGCCCGAAGCGAAAGTCTCAAAATCACTGTCCAGATTCCCTGCTGCCGCGGAAAGCCATGGAAACGGTTCCGGTAGGCTCTGAATCACTTCAAACGTTTTTCGAACGGTCTGCCTGAATTTGAGCTCATTGCGGTCTCCGCTGTATTTATTCAAAAACGCAAAAAACTCCGGACTTTCCGCGTCGAAATATTCTTTCAAAAGTTCGTCGAGGGCCTGTTCTTTCAGGAGCTCCTGCTGCACATTGTCGCAGATTTTGAAATTCGGGTCGACATTTATGAGATAGAAAAACCTGCGGATTACCTCAAGCGCAAAAGCGTGAAAAGTGCTGATGTTTGCAAGGGGCAGGCGTTCGAGCTGCTGCTTTAGGAGCCGCACCTGTCCGGGGTTTTCCTCTGCCTCTTTTTCTATGGCTCTTTCGATTTTTTCCTTCATCTCGGCCGCCGCCGCATTGGTAAAGGTTACAATCAGCATTCGGTCTATGCTGCATTCGCCCTCAAGAATCAGCTTTTTGATTCTCTCCACGAGCACCGCTGTTTTTCCGGAACCCGCCGCCGCTGCAACCAAAATATTCTTCTCTCTGAGTTCTATGGCTCTCGCCTGCTCCGCCGTCCAATTCATCCGCCGTCTTCCTTTCTGTATTCTGTTTCCATTTTAGCATATTTTTTTGCGCCTCGATACTGTTTTTTCGTGTGTAAATTTGCTAAAATAAAGGTATCAATATATCGACAATACAGAAAGCGGAAAGCAGGTAACAAAATGACACAAAACACATCGGTACGGCCAAAGCCTACCATGCTCATGATACTCGACGGCTTCGGCCTGAATCCATCGGAATACGGAAATGCAGTCAAGGCGGCGCACACGCCGAATCTCGACAAAATATTTGAAACTTATCCGCATATCAGCCTCCGGGCGAGCGGCCTTGCGGTTGGTCTTCCCGAAGGGCAGATGGGAAACTCCGAGGTCGGACACCTGAACATCGGTGCGGGCCGCATCGTCTATCAGGAACTGACGCGCATTACTAAAGCCATCGAAGACGGCATTTTTAGCGGAAATGCTGCCTTGAACAAAGCAATCGACCACGTGCTCGGTGAAAATTCCACGCTGCACATCTTCGGACTTTTGTCGGACGGCGGCGTGCATAGCCATATCGAGCACATCAAATCAGCGATTCGCCTGGCAGACAGCCGCGGTGTTTCAAACATCATGCTGCATTGTTTCATGGACGGCAGAGATGTGCCTCCGACATCGGGAATTCATTACATAGAGGAGATGGAAAAGATGTCCGAGTCCCTTTCCTCACTCAAAATCGGAGTGGTCTCGGGCAGATACTATGCGATGGATCGTGACAAGCGCTGGGAAAGAGTTGAAAAAGCCTACGACGCGCTCACGCTTCTTGACGGCCGTCATGCTGATTCCGCATCCGAAGCGGTTAAGAACGCTTATGCCGAAGGGGAAACCGACGAATTTATCCTGCCGACCGTGTGCGAGAAAGCCACACCTGTTTCGGACGGAGATTCTGTAATTTTCTGCAATTTCCGCCCGGACAGAGCAAGAGAAATCACGCGCGCCTTCGTCGATCCCGGCTTTGATGGTTTTGCACGAAAAAAAGCACCGCAAGACCTTGTCTATGTCTGCATGACGCAGTACGATGCTTCCATGCCGAATGTCGAGATTGCATTCCCACCGCAGACCATCAAAAATACGCTCGGCGAATATCTCTCCGCAAACGGACTCCACCAGCTCCGCATTGCGGAAACCGAAAAATATGCTCATGTTACATTCTTCTTCAACGGCGGTGTTGAGACTGCAAACCCTTTGGAGGACCGCATCCTGATTCCGTCGCCGAAAGTTGCGACCTATGACCTCAAACCGGAAATGAGTGCCTTTGAAGTTACCGATAAAGTCATCGAGGAAATCGGCACAGGCGTTTATGATGTAATTATTTTAAACTTCGCGAATGCCGATATGGTCGGTCACACAGGTGTCTTTGAGGCTGCGGTAAAAGCGATTGAAGCGCTCGATCTCTGCGTGCAAAAGGTTACCGACGCAGTGCTTGCTGTGGGCGGCCAGATTCTTTTGACGGCAGATCACGGCAATGCGGATTGCATGCTGGATGCCGGCGGAAACGTGGTTACCGCCCACTCGACAAACCCCGTTCCTCTCGTTCACATCAGTGCTTCGCCTTGCAGCTTCCGTGAGGACACTGCAGAAACAGCCAAGCTTGCAGACATTGCCCCGACCATGCTGAAACTCATGGAGCTTCCAATTCCGCCGGAGATGAGTGGCGACTGTTTGGTAAAAATCGAGTAGTAGGCGGTGACTAACCGCCTACTCTCATACCCCCGTGCGTACCGTTCGGTACACGGCGATTGTCAATATAATCGAAAAAACTCTTTTGCTGATTAAATTATTTTTTCTCACCCGTTTTCTCCTTTCTCACTTGTGTCTATGAATCATCGAAGCCGCCGCAGCGCTTCGTTAAGCTAATAAATTACAGTCGGAAGTATTGTAGCATGTTCGTGTGGTGCCTGTCATCCTACTAAATTGAAAAAAAGTGGTATCGCCTGTGCATAAAATGACGGTTTTTTCTATCTTTTTTGGCCTACAGGCTGAAAAGATAGAAATTTCTCGCGGTTTCGACGGGCAAAAAGAATTTGGGCCAATTACAAAAGAAAACGCGTCATTGCAAAAATGTTGAAATTTCAACGTTTTGGATTTTGAATGATTTTTACGCATAATCCTGCGGCGCAGGATTATGCTTTTTTATGTGCCGGGAACCGCGGCCGGGGCTTCCGGTTTCTATTTTTGAGGGCCGTTTGGGCAAAATGATATGACTTTATGCATAATTATCCTATTTTTTACATTTTTCTATCTTGAGAGTATTTACATTTAAGTCCTTTTATGGTATTATCTGTAATGAATAGGAGGTGCACTGCATGAGCCTTTTGAATAGTATAAGCATAAATTTGGATTTTGAGAAGCGGATGCTTGCGAAGATACACGCGTTGAATGTTTCCAAGCCTAACGGGCGTCTCGTCTGCCAGAAAAAGGGCGGCCGGCTTTTCTACGCATGCAAGCGCAAAACCGACACTGCGCTTAGGTATATTAAAAAGGAAGATTTAAACATTGTTAACGATATGAAACTTGCGCGTTTTGTGGCCGAAACGGAAAAACGTCTGAATGCGAATATCCTTCTGCAGGAAAAATTTTTGGCGGCATATCGGCCCGCGGATTTTGCATCGGTAAATGCTTTGCTGCCCAAGGCCTATCAATTTCATTTCGATGAGCGCATGCCTTACGAAGGGCGGATTCGCAAAAAAGGCAGCTATACTCCGAAGGGTGTCAAGCCCTGGCTTCGGCAGTCTGAGAATCCCTACATGCGTGAGAATCTCATCCACAAAACCTCTTTCGGTCTCCTCGTACGCTCGAAGGGGGAGTTGATGCTTGCCGAAAGCTTTTTTTCTGCAGGAGTTGAATTTGTGTACGAAAAAGCCTTGGTTTTGCATGATCGTCACGGCAGGTCCATAACAGTTTATCCGGATTTTACGATTTATCTTGCGAACGGAAAGATTTTGTATTGGGAGCACAAAGGCATGTTCGGCGATGATGTGTACTTCTTGCGTGACCGGGAAAAAATGCAGTTGTACTATCTGAACGACATCTATCAGCCCAAAAATCTGATTGTAACCTGCGACGGGCCGGACGGCGGTTTTGATTCTGAGGAGGTCGGCCGCATAATTGCCGGCATACTGCTCCCGCAAATGTAGCCCGGCACCGACTATGGGGCGGCCGGGCGTGGGGTGGCCGGGCGTGGGGCGGCCGGGCGTGCATAAAATGGTCGATTTTTCTATCTTTTGAGGCATCGGACCGAAAAGATAGAAAAATCGAGCTTCCGCCCCCGGCTGAACCAAGGGTTCACATTTGCCTCATCTACATCCTTTTTTTCGCTCCTTCGAATGCGAACAGTCTATAACGTTGAAATTCCAATGATTCCCCGAATCATTGGAATTTCTCTTTTTATATGGCTCGGCGGCTTGCCGGGTGGCACCTGCCCGACGGGTCCGCGCCAACAGCCCGTTCTGAGGCGGTTTTGCCTCTTTGGGAGCATTTGCGGGCTTCCGTTTTCTATTTTTGAGGCGCTTTGGGGCAAAATGATATTACTTTATGCACAATTATCCATTTTTTTACATTTCTCCCCTTGATGGCACAGCCGCCCGCGGAATGCCGGGCCGCGGGATGCCAGGCCGCGAGATGCCAGGCCGCGAGATGCCAGGCCGCGGACTGCCGGGCCGCGGGGTGGCGGGCCGCGGGGGGGGTAGACCCGCACGCGGCCGTGCTGCTGCCGCTTCGCCATCACCGAACGGCAATCTGCAGTTCGGTGATGAATTCATTCTCCTTATTTGTGTCGTGGTTGTCGATAAGGTAGAGTTCGACGCCGCTGCCGCAGACGCTGACCCCTTCCCTCTGTGCATAGACCAAAAGCTTGCTCCACTCCTCTCGCATCCGTGCATAAGAACCTTTGACCGTCATGCAAAGATAGTCTGCGGCGGGAAGCACGGCGTCGAACTCCTCGTCGGGCGCTACGATGTAGAATGCTGCTTCGAAGCGCCCGTATTCACCCTCGAGCAGGCAGTCGCTGTCAATCAGCGCTCCGATTTCACCGTTCCCCACAATGTAGAGCTGTTCCTCGTACTTCGACTGCAGTTTCTTGAGGACAAAATCGATGTTGTCGTCACGGAGTGCTTTTTCGCTGAGTTTGAGGATGTGGCGTTCGGACAGCGACTGCACGGAAATGCTCTCGTGTGTGTTTTTTTCGCGTAAATAGTAATTGATTTCGTCGATGCGTTCGGAGACATTTTTCTTCAGCAATTCGAGTTCCTGCTGCCGCCGGTTGATTCTTTCGATGGCCTCGGCGAACATGTCCAGCGTCTGCTGCACGTCGAAGTCCTTGAGGTGGGCTTTGATGTCTTTCATCGGAAAGCCGATACTGCGAAGTTCGCGCAGGACGTTCAGGGTTCGGATGTCGCCGACACTGTACATGCGGTAGCCGTTTTCGTCTCGCCTCGGCCGCAGTATGCCGATTTCTTCGTAGTAGCGGAGCGAGTCCGTACCGATATTGTAAAGTTTTGAGATCTCGCCTATCTTGTAATATTCCTTCATCATCTGCTCCTTTCGCATGCCCGCGCGGGGCGCACCGGTCACTGCCGAGGTGCGTCCAATCGCACACTCCGGGGGTGCCGGTGCCATCGTCAGCCGGAACGCGTTTATTTACGCATCGCCGGCACGTGTCTGTCTCTGCTATAAGCATATCACATATTTTCTTTTTTAAAAAGTATCTTCCGGAATTAAGTGTGCGGCGAGCCCCTGGGCCGTCGAGACTCGGCGGCTCCAAGCTGCCAAATGACAAGGTTTCCCGGGAAACCGGCGGCCCCAAGCTGCCTCAGGCGGCGGCGCCGGGACCTTCCCAAGCGGCGCGCAGAAAAAAATTTTCAAATTCCCTCTTGACCTTGGTATGATACCAGGGTTTATGCTGTTTACAGAGGTGATAACAATGACAAATTCAAACAAAAGTTATATCAAAACAAAATTCTTCCATTATGTTATGCCTTCCGTTGCCGCAATGTGGGTCTATACCATCTATACGATGGTAGACGGTATCTTCGTAGCGCGCGGCGTGGGCGAGGATGCACTGGCGGCAGTAAATCTTGCGATGCCGGTTGTCAACGCGGCATTCGCACTGGGAATTCTTTTTGCGGTCGGAGCAAGCACGCGCGCTTCCGTATGCAAGGGCCGGGGCGAGCGCAGCGGCGCGGACAAAGTTTTTACCGGCAGCGTGATTGCCGTTGCTCTGGTCGGGCTTACAGTCGCCGCAGCGATCTTGCTCTTTCTTGATGAGGTCGCGCTTTTTCTGGGTGCAACGGATGAGACGATTGACTATGTGAAGCAGTATCTTGGAATAATCACAGCGTTTATTCCTTTTTACATGACATCCTACAATTTGGAAGTTTTGGTCAAGGCGGACGGGTTTCCGCAGACGGCCATCAAAACATGCGTTGCGGCGGCATGCTGCAACATCGTGCTGGATGCACTGTTTGTGCTCGTGTTCCATTGGGGAATCGCGGGCGCTGCAATCGCGACGGGGCTTTCACAGCTGATGTCCTTCAGCATATATATGAAGCATTTCCTTTCGGCAAAATCGGAGTTTTCCTTCGTCAAAATCAATGCCGGAGAGCTGAAGGAAGCTTTCTGCCGTACGAGGTTCGGCGTTGCCGATTGTATGACGGAGCTTTCCGTGGGAATCTGTATTTTCGTCTTCAACCGTGTGCTTCTGAGCATTTCGGGGAATGACGGAGTGGTGATTTATACCATTATTTCGTACTTTTCGCAGCTGGTGCTTATGACCATGATGGGTATAAACCAAGGCACCCAGCCGCTCATCAGCTATTACTACGGCAAAGAAAAAACATCTTTCTGCCGTTACATTTTTAAGATTGCGCTTTGCTGTGCGGGCGTATGCTCGCTCCTCGCGTTCGCAATCGGGCTGATTTATCCGGACCCTATCGTAGGCGTATACATTGACAACGAGGCAAGTCCGCAGCTTTTCGAGCAGAGCGTTCACGCATTCAGACTCTACTCTCCTGCGTTTCTTCCTCTCGGTGCGGTGATTACGCTGATGGGATATTTCACGTCTATAGAGCTGCCTAAGTCGGCTATGAGCATATCCGTCGGGCGCGGGCTGATTTTTACATCGGTTTTCGTCCTTATATTCTCTTTCTTCTTTGGCGAGGCCGGCGTCTGGACCGCCGCGGCCGCTTCGGAAATCTGTGCGCTGGTGCTGGCACTGGTGCTCTATGACAAAAAAATTCGCTCCTAACGGGGCGATTTTTTGTATTTCCCTACAAAATTCTGGGATTTTCTCTTGATTTTTTTCCCTGCATTGTATATAATAAATTGCGTGATTGTACTGATAGAAGTACACAAATGAATATGCTAGATGAACTTTGCAGGAAAAGGTTGAACCTACCGAAGGAGTAAAACTCTCAGGTTCCGCACGGCCTGCCCGACCGGGTGCGCCTCGCGCGGTGAGGACTGTAAAGGGATAGCGTTCTGGAGACGCCCGCTTACGCGGGGGCCGAAGGTGCAAGGCGAAGAATACGCCAATCTCTCAGGCAAAAGGACAGAAAGAAATGATTCCTCCCTACTTTGGGAGTATTTCAGCTTTACATTCTTACTTGTTTATGATTGACGAATATTTGCATAAGAACCACGAGGCAGGCTTTCCGGAAAGCTTGTCTCTTTTTAATTTCTAACATTGACATTGGCTAAAAAGAAAGAGAGGACACAAAAATGCAGGCTTTATATGATTTTATTGCAGGCACACTAAACACTGTCGCATGGATTTACATCCTGCTTCCGTGCGTATTCGTCGGAGGGTTGTATTACACAATCGGTTCGGGCGGCGTACAATTCCGCAGATTCGGATACGCCATGAAAAACACATTCGGTAAGATTTTTAAGAAGACTGATGCCGGAGTAGGTGAAGTTACGCCGCTTCAGGCTGTATGTACCGCACTTGCCGGAACGGTAGGTACCGGTAATATCGTCGGAACTTCCCAGGCGATCGCACTCGGCGGATACGGTGCGATTTTCTGGCTCTGGCTGGCAGCACTCCTGGGCATGGTTATCAAATATGCCGAAGTTACGCTTTCCATTCGTTATCGTGAAAAGGACACGAAAGGCGACTGGGTCGGAGGCCCGATGTATTACATAAAGAACGGTCTTGGACAGAAATGGGCATGGCTTGCGATTTTATTCTGCACTTTCGCAGTTCTGGCATCGTTTGGTATCGGCAACATGTCGCAGGCAAACTCCATTAACGACTCCATCAAGGGCGCGATTGCAGCGTTTGCGCCTGATTTTGCAAATGTAGCGGCAGTTGACTGGGTAATCGGTATCGCGCTGGCTCTTCTGACTGCAGGCGTTTTGTTCGGCGGTATCAAGAGAATCGGTTCCGTAACCGAAAGACTCGTTCCGATTATGAGTATCGTTTACATCATTTTCACATTAGTTGTCATCTTCGGCAATATTGACATGGTCGGAGAAGCATTCCGCAAGATTTTCATTGCTGCTTTCAATCCGCAGGCTGTTGTCGGCGCAGGCAGCGGTATTCTGCTTAAGAACGCAATCGTTTGGGGTCTGAGAAGATCCGCATTCTCTAACGAAGCAGGTCTTGGTTCAGCGCCTATCGCACACGCTGCGGCAAACTGCGAAGGGCCGGTTCAGCAGGGTGTGTTCGGTATTTTCGAAGTATTCATCGATACGATCCTAATCTGTTCACTGACAGCGCTCACTATCATCATCAGCGGTGTTGATATCACATTCGGCGAAAAGCCGGGCAGCGAACTCATCACTTCCGCATTCGGAACGATCTGGGGCAACAAGATCTCCGCAGTTTTCATTGCCCTTGCTTTGATGATGTTTGCATATTCCACAATCCTCGGCTGGTCCCTTTACGGAACACGCTGCATCCAGTACCTCTTCGGAATGAAAGCAGTTAAGCCTTATCAGATTTTCTTCTGCATCATCATCGTAGTCGGCTGCGTAAGCCCGATCGATGCGGTATGGGATATCGCAGATACCTTCAACGGTCTTATGGCAATTCCGAACTTCATTGCGTTGTTTGCACTTTCACCGGTGGTATTCAAACTCACCAAAGAGCACTTTGCTGAAGTTGACAGACTGAAGGCGAAATAAAAAATATATACATAACAAAACGAATACCTCCGCATATACTGTTACAGTTTGCGGAGGTATTTTTTGTGGCACCGGACACCGGAGAATTATTTGCAAGATTGCTTCCTCTTCTCATGGGGTTTTCGTTACTTCGCTTTGCGTACCATGCTGCCTTTCTTGAAGAAGCAGATCGCATATTTGAGGATTGGCTGATGCCCATCATCCAAAAGCGGCTGCGCGTAATTGCCTTTTTCAATCTGGGCAAGCCCTTCCTCACACTTTTTCTCCATGCCG
>ERZ780149.355-NODE-355-length-60777-cov-5.701014_pt1 | contig 60777 bp, 34 predicted proteins | sample MGYA00511367_ERZ780149 | MGnify/ENA primary metagenome ERZ780149 (study PRJEB29588, sample SAMEA2153852) | human gut metagenome | biome: human gut; feature: human-associated habitat; material: faeces | place: Denmark | collected 2008/2010 ... | reverse complement strand
AAGCGTCCCGTCCAAAAATGGATGATACCTTGCTAAACCGGGACATCTCAGACATTCCTTCGGGCATGTATTCATCAGAGACTTAACAAAATAAGAAATCACTCAAAAACTCTGCGTTCTGCAGCAATTATCTTAGTTCACTGCCGGCAGAACAAGTCAGCTTGTTGGCTGCAAAGTAGCTATTATTTTTGTGACATAATAAGCAATCTGTGACCTGGCAGTAGATTTGGATGTGCGAAGTTTGAACTGGTTACATTTAAATAGACGCAAGGAAATGTTATTTGTTGCAATGGAACGTCATTTTCTGCAATAAATCTATTTGGATTGATGAGAGATTTTTTGGTATCTATTTGGACTAGAGAGATTTTTTGATATCTTTTTGGAGGGGGATTGAATACTGTCATGGAGAAAGCCGATATAAAATAACTGGAAAATTGAAAATTAAGATGCCAGTCACCGAAGTAGGAGGGAAAGACAAGCTGGAATTATCAAAATCATCAAATCAGTCAACCAAAGCAAGAAAAAGACAAGCTGAAATGACAAAAATAGAGAATCCAGTCAACGGAATAGGAGGGAAAGGCAAGCTGGAATTATCAAAATCATCAAATCAGTCAACCAAAGCAAGAAAAAGACAAGCTGAAATGACGAAAATGGAGAATCCGGTCACCGGAATAGGTGAGAAAGGCAAAAATATAAGAAAAGTGTATCCACTTAGATTGCTTTGTAGTATAATGAAGGAAGTATTTAGGGACGTGATGTGCATGAACAATTTATCGTATTTGTTGTACGGAGGAGAGTGTATGTTCGTGGGAAAAAGAATTTAACAAATAATAGAAAGGTATGGTGAAAACATGCGAAAACAAAAGAGAATATGGGCGTACTTGCTAAGTGCGGCGATGGTTGTAACATCATTTACAATGTCTAGCGCGACAGGAAAGGCAGAAGGTACAACAGAAAAAGGTAAGATCGTTAGCGTGACGGACAGAACCTCGACAAAGAAAGCGGCAAGCGTAACAGAAAATGGTAAAGTCGCCAGCGTGACAAACAAAGTTTCAACAAAGAAGACGGCGGGGACAGATTCCTTCCAAGATCTAAACAGACAACAGATCACGGAGGCAATGGGTGTTGGATATAATTTAGGAAACTCCCTGGAAGCAAATAGCGGAGGAACTCCAAACGAGACAGCATGGGGGAATCCGGTTTTAACCAAAGAATTTGTTTTGGCAGCAAAAGCAGCGGGATTTCAATCAATTCGAATTCCGGTATCTTATTTGAGCAAAATCGATGATAACAATGGATACAAAATTGATTCTGCATGGCTGGATCATGTACAGGAAGTAGTAGACTATTGTGTACAGAACGATATGTATGCAATCGTTAACATGCATGGAGACGGTTACACAACGGTAAGCGGTGGCTGGCTACTCTGCGCAAGCAGCGATCAGACCAAGATCAAAGCCAAGTACAAGGTATGCTGGGAGCAAATTGCTGATCGTTTCAAAAATTATGATGAACATTTGATTTTTGAGTCAATGAACGAAGAATTTGATGGAACCTATGGTACTCCAAATAAGACAGCGTATAACAATATCAATGATTATAATCAGATTTTTGTGGATACGGTTCGTCAGACCGGTGGCAACAACGATCGCAGATGGCTGTTGATACCTGGATGGAATACAAACATTAATTATACGGCAGACAATTATGGCTTTGTGCTGCCAACGGATCAGTATTTATCGTCTGATATTGCATCCGGCGAAAAAAGAATTATGATTTCTGTGCACTACTACGATCCATGGGATTTTTGTGGTACAGAATCAGCCGATAAAACACAGTGGGGCAGCGAGGCAACAAACCAATCCAAAGTACCGACTTGGGGCGATGAAAGTTATATGGCTTCGCAGTTTAAGAAAATGAATGATAAATTCGTATCACAGGGATATGGCGTTATCATTGGCGAGTTTGGAGCCATCAACAAAGCAAACTATGATAGTCGGAATAAGGCATGTCGAGCCGATTATTATCAGAAAGTATGTTATTATGCAAAACAGTACGAACTGGTGCCTGTTGCATGGGATAATGGATTCGATGGTGACTATGGCTTTTGTCTGATAAATCGGTATTCTTGTCAGGTAACGCATCAAGACATTATTGATGCAATGATGGAGATTTATCGAGCATCTTCCACGGCAACCGGGATAGCTTTGGATCAGCAGAAAATCACGATTCATGTTGGGGATGAGGGAACACAGCTTAATGCGACCTTAACACCATCTGACAGCAAAGATGTTATTAAATGGACATCCGATGATGAGAAAGTTGCTACAGTAAATTCCAACGGTTTAGTCACAGCAGTAGGTGCAGGTACTTGCACAATTACGGCAGCGATTGCGGCCGGATGTCAGGCAACGTGCAAAGTGACCGTGCCAAAACCTTCCTATATACGGACAAAGCTGTATATGTTAGATACATCCGGCTGGACGACGATCGCTAGTGAACAAAGTGCAGATATTTCAACGAAAGACGAAGAATTCACGTTATCTGTTAAGCCGACAGATACGCAGCTTAAAAATATCGGTTCATTATATATCAAAGATATACAGGCGGCCGAAGCGGCAGATTCGGCACTTAACTATGCAGTTATTACGCTGAAATCAATAGCAGTAAATGGGAAACAGTACACGATCAAAGATGACACGTATACCTATGATGGCAGTCTGAAATCGGCAGCATCCGATGGACTATCAAATAATGTGTTTGATTTTTCTTTTATTAATATTTGGGCAGATGTCATGACACATATTCAGGATGTGTCGGCAGAAAGACAGAAAAAAGCTTCCTTTAATAACGCTTCGTATCAGGGAAACAATACAGTGGAAATTACCTTTGCTGTTAGCGGTGCAAAGGCAAATGGGTCGGTAGAGCCAAGTACAAAACCGAGTGCAACGCCAAGCGTGAGCCCAAGCACAGCACCAAGTGTAAATCCAAGCGAGGCGCCAAGCGTGAGCCCAAGCACAGCACCAAGTGCGAAACCGGGTACAACGCCAAGCGTGAGCCCAAGCACAGAGCCAAGTGCAAAACCGAGTGCAACGCCAAGTGTGAGCCCAAGCACAGCACCAAGTGCAAAACCAAGTACAAAACCAAGCGTGAGCCCAAGCACAGCACCAAGTTCGAAACCGAGTACAACGCCAAGCGTGAGTCCAAGCATAGCGCCGAGTCCGAAACCGAGTACAACGCCAAGCGTGAGCCCAAGTACAAGTCCAAGTGTGAATCCGGGCACAGACCCAAGCGTGAGCCCAAGTGCAAGTCCGAGTGCGACGCCATCGCATCAGCTGGGACAACCAAGTGTAACGGCGAAAGGATTTGTTGTGTATGCCAAAGTTAAGGGAGCAGGTAAAATTGCAGTGGGTTCTCGCTATAAACTTGCTGCTAAGAAAAAAATGAAACTTACTGTTCAGTGGGTTCCGAGAAATGCTGCAAGTCAAAAACTAACGTTTAAGAGCAGCCGACCATCCATCGTGAAAGTAACGGCAAATGGTACTGTAAAAGCAGGCAAAAAAGCAGGCAAGGCAGTCATTACGATTACAACTGCCAATGGATTAAGCAAAAAAGTTCGTATCCAAGTCATGAAAAAGCCCGTAAAGAAACTTACCGTTAAGGCAGGAAAGCGTAACCTTAAGAAAGGCAAAAAGCTGAAATTAAAGGTAAAAGCAAAACCGGGCAAAAAGCTGGCATCCACGCAGTATTGCTGGAAATCTTCTAATAAGAAGATAGCTGCAGTATCTGCAAAGGGTGTAGTTAAGGCCAAGAAAAAAGGTACTGTGAAGATTACAGTTTATGCAACCGATGGCAGTGGCAAAAAGAAGAGCGTAAAGATCAAGGTAAAATAGGAATATCAAGGAATTAAAGAAAGATAAGTGTTGTGGGATATAGAGGAGACCGCCGATTGGCGGTCTCTTTTGCAATATAGGAAACAAAAAAAATGTCCCATATTATAAAAGCACTCTGTGAGGATGCAATCGCGGTATAAAAGAAAATTACATAGGCAATTGTGTAACGTAAAGAGTGTTAAATGCAAGTTGTTCTAGTGCGTCTGCGAGATATTGCGCATGAAAACAACAATATTATTCATTCTTTTAAATTTTTCTTAAAATATTTCACAAAGTTTTCCAATAAAAATTGTGCATAATATATATTTTATGTAAGGGGAGTCAATTGATTAACAGATTTCCATAATGACAAAAACATAGAAAAATCAAACAATATCGATGGTTTGGTTCAATATAAAAGAAATGAAAAAAACGGAGAAATGTTTGAACATGGATGGGGTATGCTTAGGACGAGATAAGTAAAATAGTTGCATGAAGAGGGAAGGAGTAAGATGCTATGGGAAAAAGTAATCTTATTAAAATTGCAGCATTGTTGTTAGTGATGGCATTGGCAATCATCGCTTTAATTCCAGAACAAAGTACTGATAATAATTTAACGGGGAAAGAGAAAACACAACAGATATTGATGGACGATGGCGGAAAATAGGTATTTGGAGGTATATAACTATAAGCAATGGGGATGTTAAAACAAACGTTGGAGGAAAAATTAATAAATGGTTCTAGTTAGAACAATCTTGTAATAATATTGTTATATAACGATGACCGTTTCGCATAGATTTTGCGTAATGGTCATTTTATATTGTCGACACTAAAAAAAGTTGTTGTTATTTTAACTAAAATTATATTTGAAATATTGTTGAATCCGCACAATATCAGAATATGAAATTGTCTTAAAAGTACATAATTCATCGAATAAATCATGTTTAATACTTCTTATGGAAATGAAAATAACGGAAAAGGGAATAGAAACGTTATGTATTACAATGAACATCTAGAGGCGTTGATAATTACACCGTAAACGAGGAGGACGATGATATGAGTAGGAAAAGTATTAGATTGAAAATCTTTCTTGCACGACTGCTTGTGGTAGTGATGGTTGTAACTAGTATACCATTTTATCAGAAGCAGGAGGCAAAGGCGGCTGGCTATGCCATTGCTAACAATGGAACAGGTGGTATTAATATTGATATTATGGCATCCCCATTTTCGGATTTTGCAAGAATTCAGACATGGGGAAAATATGCATATGGATCACAGGGATGTGCGTGGTTTGCATCAGCAAGAGCTAGACAGATATCAGGAAAAAACATATCCATGATATGGAGCGGTCAGAGTTGGTATAATAGTCAATACAGACAATTTGGCTTTTCACGAGGACAGGAAATCAAAGCTCCAGCATTGATTTGCTATCAAGGACACGTGGCGGTATTGGAAAAAATAGATGGAAATACTGCGTATATAAGTGAAGGAGGTACGTCTTATTATAGAAATTGGGGTACGTATTACCGTTGTGGACAGGCCAATGGATATTGTACTGTGCACGCTATTGAAGTAGGAGAGATAAAATCATCGGCTGGTATTCGAAATGATTTTATGGGTTTTGTGTATCTTGGAAACGGTGGTTCCAATCCGCAACCGGTTGCAAACGCTTCTATCCAAGCCGTATCATGTGACAAATATGATAATAATCTTGTGCCACGAGCAAAAGTATATAATCCAAATGGACAGAGAGTTACCACGGTAGGAATAACAATTCGAGATAATAATAACGTGATCGCCAGCAAGCAGGAAACTATGAAGCCAGAGGGGCAGTATTCACACTCTTCCAATATATGGTTTGATTGTAGGACAGAGTGTGGCGTCACATTGCGTCCGGGGCATGTATATAATTGGCAGATATATGCAAATGTTGGCGGTAAGACCCTTTATACCGATTGGATATATGACAGGACAACCGGTACAGAAAAACCAAATACACCGGCATTTAGTACTGCTAAGACACATTATGCGGTTGGGGATGCAGTAACAGTTAATTGGGGTGCTGATAGCAATGCTACAGGGGGGTATTCCCTAACAATCACACAGACAAAAGGTGGAACATATACGAAAACATTAACAACCAGTACTGCGAATGCTACTTCTTTGGCATTTGCATTACCAAGTGCCGGGGAGTATAAAATTACAGGTTTTGCGCGAGGAAGTTCTAATAGTGATGTAGCAACGTTAAATAAAACGATTGTTGCACATGATCCATGCAAAGTACGATTTGTTGAATTTGACAAAGATGGAAAAGAGAATCTTTTATGCGAGCAGACAGTAAAATACGGATATGCCGCAACTGCGCCACTTGGTATTTCAAGAAAGGGATATACTTTCTTGGGCTGGAAAGGAGAGTACAGCAATGTTACATCTGATCGTACGATAGAGGCGCAGTTCAAGAGAAATACATACAAGATTACATTTTGTGACAAAGATGATAAGGTGATCAAGTCAGAGTCCGTCTTGTTTGAAGACAGTGCAACTGCACCGGAACCACCAGAGGCTGAAAAAGGTTATGTGTTTGCTGGATGGGATTCTGAAGATTATAAAAATGTACAGGGGAATGCTACGATTAAGGCAACTTATGTATGGGCTAATGATGATCTTCCTGTTGTCATTACTTTGAACAAATGCGAGTTTAAGGATGACGGATATATTGTCAATTATGATATTAAAAACAATCCAAATAAGCGTACAAAAGGACGTGCCCTGGTATCTTTAAAGACATCAAAAGGGAAATTGTTAGATTCGACAGAATCAAAAGCTTTTTCTTTGGGGAAAGGAGAAGAGAAGAAAGGCATAGAGATTTATGTGCCATATGAGGGGGCTGCAACAAAGGCAGATTTATATATTATTAATGGGTTTTCCAAAGGAATCCCGATTTCAGAGGTGGCTACTATTGATGTGGCACGTAATTGGAGTGAGTGGAGTCCGGAAAAACCAGATGATAATAATGAAATTGAAACCAGAACAGAATATCGACATCAAGATAAGGAAACAACGACGACACGAACAAATGCTAATGCAGGATGGACATTAGATAAGTCGGTTCTTGATGGAGATTGGAATTATGGTGCTTGGAGTGGATGGACAAGAAACTCAATTAGTGGATATACGAATGAGACATCCAAGAGAGAAGTGCAAACGCAAAATGTACAGGACTCTGCAGCACGTACATTATATAATTGGTATTATTACAGATATTATAATACCAATGCAAAAACATTTTATTACACCTACTCATCTAGTATGGGTGGCACCAGGTATGATTGGCAGACAGATTATTGTCTGCCGGTAATTGGGAACTACTCTGGTCATACCGGGTATAAACCTGCTGGTGGTAAAAACTTTTCTGCTGAGATATGGTTCTTAGCATCAACGCAAAATATAGCAGCTTCTTCGCATACTGAATGGAGATATCGTGATGCGACAAAGGGATATACATATTATTGGTCGCGTTGGAAGGATTGGACCGAGTGGAGCACGAATGAAGCAAAGGAAAGCAATACTAGTAAGGTAGAGACAAGAACAGCATATCGTTATCGTGCCAAGATGGAAGACGTAGAGGATAACTCCGGAAAGAGTTATACGGTATCAGGAACACTTGATAAGGAGCTTGCTGGGAAACAGGCGACATTATTGGTATACAAAAATGATGAACCATCAGATTCTAATAATGAATATGTGGGTCAGGTTGCGATTGGAGAAGATGGCAGCTACGCATATACATTTATCCCTCGTCAGGCTATTAGCGCAAAAACAGGCGATTATACCGTAGCACTTGCGATAGAAGGTGCTGAGAATCCGGTGTTTTTGGAAAAGATCATTGCTCCTAAGCCGGAATATACGGTTACCTTTAAGGATGATGAAGGAAATATCATTGATACACAGAAGGTAATGGAGGGAAGTAGCGCAACTTCGCCGAAAGTACCAGATAAAGAGCATTATTCCTTTGTGGGTTGGGACTTTGGCTTTACCAACGTTAGAGACGACATGGAGATTACAGCACTGTATGTGAAAAATAAATATAGTGTTGCCTATGTAAATTGGGAAACCAAAGAGGCAGAAACTAAAGTGTTTTCTTATGGTGATCCATTAGACTACCCGGAGGAATCAGTTATTGAGGGCTATGATTTCGTTGGCTGGACAACATTAGATGGCAAGAAGGTTAATGAGGTGACTGATAATTTGGTGTTGATGGCAAATTATAAAATACAGACCTATACGATTAATTTCTATGATAAAAATGAGAAATTAATTAATTCTCAAAAGGTAGAATATGGTAAAGATGCTATCGAGCCAGAACATGAAGATGTTGATAAGATGGATTTCAAAGGATGGAATACCTATGGATTTATCCAAGTCAAGTCAGATCTGGATGTATATCCGGTATATGTATGGAAAGAAACAACAGAGACGCCATCTTGTGACACAAAATCAGGTGTGTTTACAGAGGCAACGAAAGTAAAGCTTTCTGCAGAAAAGGATGCAACTATTTATTATACAACTGACGGCACCACGCCTAATGAATTTAGTAATAAATATACAGGGAAATTAACAATATCCGCCAACACATACCTTCAATTTGTGGCTGTTGCACCACAAAAGAATATGAGTGAAGTACAGGCAGTATCATTCCTTGTGGCATCTGGAGAAGATGATCAGGGGGCATTGGTGGTGAAAAAAGAAAAGTATAAAATGGATCGAGGATCTGAAACCAAGATTACTTATTTCTTGAGCCATGATAATCCGAATATTGGTGTGAACTTTTACAGTTTGGATGATAATATTGCCACTGTAGCAGAGGATGGAACGGTGCATGCCAATAATGTTGGAACGACACAGGTATTTGTTAGTACGAAAGACAATAAGTATGCAGATTATTGTGAAATTGAGGTTACAACAGATGATGTGGATGTAGAATCTATTTCACTAAATAAGACTTCTGTGACAGGAATAAAAAATGAAACGATTCAGATGCAGGCTACTGTTTATCCTGAAAATGCAACAGATCAGGAAGTTGATTGGTATGTAGATGATAATAGTGTAGCATCTATCACAGATCAAGGAGAGCTTACTATCCTTAAAAAAGGAACAACGAAGCTTCGTGCATATGCAAAATCCGGAACATGCATTGCGGAGTGCGATGTGCAGGGATTAAATGAGTATCAGGAAAGTAAGTTGCAGATGTCTACACAGTACATGTATTTGTATGAAAATGATCTGGACATTCTGTATGCATATTATAATGATGCGGCAGTAGAATGTACATGGACAAGTCAAAATGAAGATGTGGCTACGGTAAAAGATGGTGTAATAACAGCGAAAAAGGAAGGTCATACGGTTATCACAGCAACCGCAGAGGATGGAACGCAGGTAACAAGTATGGTTATTGTAAGCAAAGAGAAGCTTGTAGAACCTGGTGTCTCACCGGAGCCGACTGAAAGTGCAAAACCGACAGTAACGCCAGTTGTCACACCAGGACCGACGGCAGATGCGAGTGAAGAGCCGCAAGTAACACCAACGCCGACAGTTTCGCCAAGTACACAGCCGACAGTGACTCCTAGCGGTAGTCCGACGGTTGCCCCATCCAATAAGCCTGTAGTGCAGCCTACAAAACGACCGAATTACAAGAAGCCGGTTGTGAAAGCACCGGCGAAGGTAAAGGGCGTGAAAGTAAAGAATCTCAAGGGCCGTAAACTGAAAGTTTCATGGTCATGGGATATAACGGATGGCTATCAGATCCAGTATGCTATGAACCGGAAATTTACGAAGAAGAAAAAGACGGTTACACTGAATTCTTTGGTGTCTAACAAGACATTCAAACATCTCAAAAAGAACAAGACATATTATGTACGTGTTCGAGCATTTAGGGAGTCTGGAAGTGTTAAGAAATATGGTAAGTGGAGCACAGTAAAGAAAATTAAAATTAAGAAGTAAAGGTGCTTCATCCGATTTATAACGATGACCGTTTCACATAGGTTTTGTGGAACGGTCATTTTATATTTGTTGAAAATATTGAAAAAAGTTGTTGTTATTTTTAACGAAATTTAATTCGAATAATTGTCAAATACTCACAATGTTTATGGAAATAGCCGTTTCAGAAATACGTATTAGATTGAATTTATCATGCTTTGGGGAGATTGCAAAAATGAAAAAAACGGAAAAAATAGACAACATTATCTATATTACAATGGGCATTGTTATGGAGAAATGAAATTTATAGAAAAAGAGGTGATAGAATGTTTTGTCCAAATTGTGGAGCGAATAATTATCCAAATGCATCATATTGCGTTTCTTGTGGTATGCGGTTGAACTATGCGCAAAACACACCTTCACAATTTCCAGACTTACCAATGAAATGGCATAAGTATCTGGTGTATATTGGGATGTGGTCAAGCATAGCGTATTATCTATACGAGGCAAATCGAATGGTGCAATATGATCGGATTTCACCAATGATTACAAACAAAATTTTTATGTTTCAATACTTTGCTTATGCTGTACTTTGTTTTTGGCTTTGGTGGCAGTTGAAAAACTTTAATAGAAAAGCATGGAGTGCTTATGTCATATTTTTGGTGCTATCAATATGGCCTAGTATGATCATCAGAATTGTTTTCTTAATTACGAATGTACAAGCATATATAATGGCAGGACCAGGCGGAATTTTAGATGAAGCTGGTACCTTTTTGGTAGTATGTATTGCTTCGGAACTAACGGCACTACTCAATTTTATTTATTATAAGAAAAGAGCAATGTATTTTGTAAATTGATACGGCAAAACGGCATTTTGGGATGCGTTGTAATATAGTTTTGGTACAAAGGTACGACAGATTACACAGGGAGGATGAAACAATATGCATTATCAAGGCATAGACGGATATGTATATAATGTGCTCGAGAATGAGAAGATTGCCGGTGGTGGAGAAGGAACGATTTATGCGATACAGGGCAATGACAAACAAGTTGCTAAAATTTTTCGTGATGGTAAAAAGACAAAAGATCGTGAGGAAAAATTGCGGTTAATGGTGTCGAAAAAAATGACAGACGAACAATTGGAATATTTTACATGGCCACAGGACGTATTATATAGTATTGAAGGATTTGTCGGATATGTAATGCCTAAAGTGACAAACATGCGCATGCTGACAGAGTTATATAGTGAGGATAAGTATGATATTGAGTGGCGATTGGCTGCCGCAATTAATGTATGCATAGCTTTAGAAGCGATTCATGAAACAGGGCAGGTATGTGGAGATTTGAATCCGTTAAACATTTTGATCAATTTGGAGGAAAATTCGGCAGAACGTTGTCATGTTACATTAGTTGATACGGACTCTTACCATGTGGTCACCGATACGCAGGATTTTCGGTGTGAGGTTGGATTAGGCGATTATCTCGCTCCAGAAATACAGAACAAATTAATCAATGGATTAACATTGCGAACAGCACCATTACCTACGTATACAAAAGCAACAGATGAGTTTGCGTTGGCGGTGCATATATTTGCATTATTGATGAATGGCTGTCATCCGTTTGCCTGCGCAAAACAGATGGGTGAACAGATACAGGATGATAGCAGTTATGGTCAGATGAGTACAGTGCAGGATTCCGTGGTAGCGCCACAACCGATTGAGAACATCAAGAAAGGATTCTTTCCCTTTTCTCAATATAAGGCGGGAATTACCATTCCAATTAGTGCACCTGACTTTACAACATTACCGGAATCCTTGCAAAAACTTTTTATTAGGACATTTTGTGACGGGTATATGAATCCGACAAAACGAGTTTCAGCAAGTGAGTGGATTGAGGCCTTAATGCCATTATGGAATGAGGGATTTGTAGAATGTGAAGCAGGACACAAACATTTAAGGCAGTCGTTAATCTGTCCGATATGTCAGATTCAAGAAAAGATTGCCCATTTCTTTGGGGGTATATCCAATGGAAAACCACCAATTGATGATCCTGAGCATCCACCAATAGAAAAGAAATCTGGTGGTCAGAATCGACCACCGATAGCATCTTCATCAGGAGTGTTAGGTGGCGGTAATGGTTCCGGTCCAGTGACGCCGCCGGATTTGCAACCATATTATGATCCTGAAGAGACTAAAAAATCTGTTAATACAATATGGAAGTTATTTGGGGCAACAGTAGCGTTTCTTTTATTAATCGTTTTCTTGTATATGTATGTTTATACGGAAGCTTTTAATCACTATCAACAAACATTATCGGGGCAGACGGAAATGAAAAATGCGCCAGAAATATGTGAGGGTGATCTAACACAAGATATAGAAAATGGTGATCTGCTGGCATTTTATGTAGAGAGTGTGGAAGCATAAAGGTATAGCATGTCGCTAAAATACATAAGAAAGGAATAAATATTATGGATTATATTAATGCAACAGACAGTGAATTGGAACAGTTAGTTCAGCAAAAAGATATTAATGCTATTTGTGAACTTGGGGAGCGGTATCTTTATGGGAAAAATGGTCATGAGAAGCAATATAGCCTTGCTTATAAGATGTTTCACAAAGGAGAAAAACAAGGCGATAAAAGAGCCTATAAGGGTTTAGGTGATATCTATCATAATGGTTGGTACATGATTAAAAACGAGGAGTTGGCAAAGGAGTATTATCAGAAAGCAGGAATATCTGTAGTGCCTAAAGATAATCCTCCACAGCCGCAACCGCAGCCACAATTGCAGACACAGCCATCAAACGGAGGAGGAACATCGAATCGGACATCTGCTGTCAATACGGATACACAACTGCAAAGCTTACTGAATACTGCGAAACAACAGCACAATGCCTCCGACTATACCGGAGCCAGTCAAAGTTGTATGCAGATATTGCAGGAAGTACAGCGCCTTCGTAATAACTCAATGTCATATCAGGGCAATGCTCCGATTGATAAATATGAGATTGATGCATACTGGTTGTTAGCATTTATTGGATATAACACACAAAATCATCAGCAATTTCAAGATTACATTGTTCGAGATGGTGTGTTAGCGTTGCATCCGTGGGGAGCTTATCTGCAGTATGTTATACATATGATGGATAATGCTGCAGGGAGTGTTTTACAAAGTGATTTTAATACATTGTTATTTATTAGCAATAATCAAAATTTAACCATGTCTGAACGTGGTGACGTGTTCGCTGCAATTGCTGATCTGATTTCAAAAGGTCATGGAAAGAAAGAAGGATATAAGCCGGACCAGGCAGTTGATTTTTTGCAAGAGGCGGCAAACTGTGGTAATGAGTTTGCAAAGGAACAGCTGGGATACGAATAGAGGAGGATTTTGTGATGAGAGAACAGTTGACAATGGACAGAATATATGGAAATGAGATAGCAAGTCTGACGGAGCCTCATTTAGCGTGTGCTTTACTTTTGGATACTTCCGGATCAATGCAGGGGGCACCGATAAGAAGCTTGAATGAGAGCATCCAGAAATTTAAGGCTACGATCATGGCTGATCCAATTGCAAGGAAGAGAGTTGAAATTGCAATTATTACATTTGACTCAAAGGTAACAGTAGTCAATGATTTTTGTCCGATTGATAAAATGCCAACACCTAACTTGGATGCTTATGGTTTTACAGAGATGGGGCAGGGAATTCTAAAAGCAGTTGAAATGGTAAAAAATAGAACAAATTTGTATCAAAGTGCGGGGACACCGTGTCATAAACCATGGATATTTATGATTACAGATGGAGAGAATAATTCCGGCTCGTGTGGTGATATGGAAGCTGCCATTGCAAAAGTGAGAGAAGAGGAAAGTAAGGGGAGCAATGGACATCTTTCATTTTGGGCACTGGGTGTAGGCGATTATAATCCAACAGAAATGTTTAAACTCACAAATCGTGTGATAGAACTTAAAGATTGTGATTTTGAAGGAATATTTGACTGGTTAAGCGAAAGCATGTCTGCGATTTCACAAAGTCAGGTCGGTGAGCATATTCAATTTACCGAATTGCCGGAGAATGCCCGTAAAACCAAAGAGGATCGTGCGATTGGCGATGATTGGAACTAATAGTATACCTGCAGCCCATTGTGGTTGGATTGAGAAAGGAATGACAGATTATTATGATTACATATGGTTATTCAATACAAGGTAAATCTCATATTCAGAGAGGCGTAGTTTGTCAAGATTCCAGCAAAGTACAACGTTTACGTGCGAATGTTTACATGGGAATTGTGGCTGATGGAGTTGGGAGTGCGGTTCACTCGGATATAGGTTCGAAGATGGCAGTGGATGCTTTATTTGCATTTTGTAATGAACATATCAAAAGAGGCTATTCTATAGAACAAATGCTTCAAGTGCTACAGCAGGGATACGAGTATGCGTTTCAACAGATAGAACAATATGTGTCAACAAATAAACAAGATATTGCACAGTATGATACAACGTTATCTGCAGTTATATATGATGGAGAAAATATTATTTATGGACATGCTGGGGATGGCGGCATTGTTATGCGATGTCAAACCGGCGAGATAAAGGCATTAACAAATCGACAAAAAGGAGCAGACGGAGTTTCGGTGCGTCCGTTACGTGCCGGAAGCACGTCGTGGGAATTTGGAGTATCGCAGGAAGCGGCTGCCGGAGTTCTACTTGTTACAGATGGACTGTTAGATGGAGTTATTGAACCAAGTCTGCTTAATATCCCGAAGACTAGCACCCAGTTTATACAAGGAAATTTCAAAAAGAATAATGTATATATTACGGTGGCAGAATTTTTTATGAATCCGGATGTCGTATTTAATAATCGTGAAATAGTTGATCCGGAAAGATTTATGGAACATTATCTTCGCGGTGATTTATCTGGTGAAGATGAGGAGAATTTTCTTCAATATATGAGAGTGAGTTATACAAAAAGCTTTGGTAACAAAAATGCAGAGAAATTATGTCAATTAATTGCTCAGTACAGTTATGCAGTATGGGCATTGTCTAAAGTTGATGATGATAAGAGCCTGGTATGCTTGATGAATAATAAAATGAAAGTGGAAAAGCAAAAGCTGGAATACTATGTTGAACCAAATTGGAATTGGCTGGCTGGTTGTCAGAAGGCATTGCTTACGAATACAACAATGCCGGAAAAGCCGCAGAGTGATATAGCTTTTGATAAGAACTTTGAGAGTGCGCAGGAAAAATCAAGCGTTTCAAATACATCAAGAAAAAAAGAACATAGAGAACCTCAAAAGAACAACGTTAATAAGAGGGCAGCCTATTCAGATCAAAGGTTTCAAGCTACAAAAGAACGCAACAGCATGGAGAGGTATTCAACAAAGCACAGAAATGCAGAAAAAAAGGGAAACAAACATATCTCGGTATTAGTTTGTGTAGGTATTGTGTTGTTATGCATAGGGATGTTTGCTCTTGGCAATGTGATAGGGCGACAAAATGCAAAACCTAGAGTGGTGGAAGCGGAACGAAAGGAGCCTGCACGGACACCGGTTGTTTCAATTGCACCGACACAAGAAGAAATAGCACAACAAAATGAATCAATGTCATATGAGGTGTTATGCTCTATTGCAAAAATGGAGGATGATAAAAATGCTTTTACAGAGGAGCATGCGGACGCATTTTGGGAGTTGACAGAGCGTTGTGGAATAAAAGCGACTATATTAGAAATCGGCAAGATTCAAGAAGGGCAGAATGATGATCCAACAGATCAACAGAGAGATAAAGCAGGCAAGCAGAGCTCGGATGAAGCATTGTCTAGTCCGCTGCCTTCCCCTTCCGCAGATAATACCAGAGAGCAGCAAAAAATCTCTGATAGTTGGGATGATCTAAAGGATGTTTTAGAACGAGTAAGTGACAGTGCTAATTATTCAGAAGAAATTCTGAATAATAGATATTCTGATTTGCCGAAAACGTGGAAGAGAACTATTAAAAAAAATATTGTAACATTGTGGAAAATGCGATCAGATTTACATAAGACGATGGCATAAAAATACAAAATGAAAGAGAGGAAAAAAATTATGGCAAAATATTGTATGAAATGTGGGGGGCAATGTGCAGACCAGGCAATGCAGTGCCCACGATGTGGAGCAATGCTGGGTATGCAAAATTCCGGACATGTATCACAACGTCCATCTGGGGGTGGCTCTCAGTTCAGTGGAGGCTCCTTTAGTCCACAAAATCCAAGTGGAGGTCCTGGCTTGGCAATAGCCTCAATGGTACTGGGAATCGTTGCATTGGTAGTATCGTGTTGTTTTTATTACCTATCAATTCCATGTGCCATTATTGGTGCAATTTTAGGTTTCATTAGTTTAGCATCTGGCAAGAAGGGGAAAGGAATGGCAATAGCAGGAGTAGTATGTTCCATAGTTTCTTTAATACCAGCCATTTTGATGATAATATATGGAGCATCATTTTTCAGTGCGGTTAGCTCGTTAGTATAAATGTAAATATGAGGGAATGTTATACACCAATAAATTGAAGAGTGAGGTAGAAAAAATGGCAAAATATTGTACGAAATGTGGAATAAGAATGGATGATAACGATATGGTCTGCCCAGAGTGTGGGATGCAACAGGGAGGCTATGCATCTCCACAGGAGATGCAATCAATCGATGGGATGCGACCACAGGAGAGTAATGGTAAGTCAGTTGCTTCGTTAGTGCTTGGTATCGTTGGGGTAATAGCATGGTGTTTGCCGATTCTAGGGTTGCCAGTTGGGGTGATTGGTTTGATTATGGGAATCCAGGGATATAACAGGAGCAACGCAAAGGGAATGGCAATGGCAGGAATTGTGCTTAGCATTATCTGTCTGGTTCTTACGATTATCAATAGTTCTATCGGTGCGTATATGGGATCTCAGGGAATGTTGTTTAACTGATTTTTGTGATGATATGAAATAAATGGCAAGATATAGTGTTTCATGAGTCATGATGTGTAGCAGGTAAAGAGAAGACAATTGAAATAAGTTAATGGTAAGGGAGGGAGAAAAATGGCAAAATATTGTACGAATTGTGGTAGCCAATGTGCCGACCAGGCAACATATTGTCCGCGTTGTGGAGCAATGCTTCCACAACGTGCTGTGGAAGGTGGAACTGTTTCGCATAAAAAGCGGAATCATACGTGGATTGTTGGACTTGTTGCAGGTGTGTCAGTATTAGTCATTGTTCTTGTTAGTGGTCTGGCAATGTTGATGTATTCTAAATGGAAGGATAATTCTACTAATGGTGATAAAAACATATTGACCAACCAATTTGCGGATGAAGGAGATCCAGGGGTAGATGATTTGAATATACCATATTTTGAGGGACAAACTGCAATTTCACGCGGACAAGAAGGAGATTTTGAATACGAGGAGTATGAAGATGGAATTTGCGTCATCGCATATACGGGGGCAGATAAACGTGTCGAGATACCGGATACCATTCAAAACAAAAAAGTGCTTCAGGTTGGAAACGGTGAAGAAATTGTGGTAGATACACATAAAGTGGATTGTGTTGTGTTACCGTCTAATGTTAAAAGTATAGGAGGTGCTGCATTTAAAAATACAAGTGATGTTATGACTGGGTTTTCAGAACATCCATATGCTCCATACAATGATAATTTTACGGTGGAGGGAATAGTAGACGGCATTACTTATATTGGTGAGGAGGCTTTTCGTGGGTGCAATTTTGATCAGTTCGTGTGGCCATCTGGAACGATGGTAATGAATCGATGGGTGTTTGAATCAGCGAATATTACAACGATTATCATTCCAGATACAGTAGTGCAAATGGAGGAAGGTGTATTTAAATATTCATCGTTGCAAGAGGTTTCTATTCCGGGAAGTGTGTCATCTATTGGAGATGAATGTTTTCGTGATTGTTTGAAATTAACAAAAGTTGAGTTGCAGGATGGAATAAAGAATTTATGCGATCATGCCTTTTTTGAGACCGAAATGCTTGAGAATGTTTCGTTGCCAGATTCTATAGAATTAATTGGAAGTTCTTGCTTTGTGGGATCGCAAATAACAGAAATACGTATTCCAAAATATGCTGAGGCGGGTCATACAAGAATGGACACAGTAGAAAGTGAGCCATTCGACTTAGATACAACATTAATTGTTGCGAAAGACAGTCCGATGCACCAATATGCATCAGAGAATGGTTATAACTTTAAAACATATTAAGTTACAATGATACGAAACAATACAAGGAGGGAAGATTTTTATGAAAAGAAAAAGAATTAGAATTATAGCAGTTATATTAATTGGCATTATGATCATTAATATGTTTAGTGGAATCCCGTTTGTAGTAAAGTCAGCAGAGGCTGCCACAGGTCAAATGAAAGACAGCCGTTTTCAAAGTACAAGTTATGGCGTAGAAGATGATCGTGTTATTGCACATAAGTTAGTGTTGAAAGATAATGAATCCGTTATAGATTTAGGCATCCCAGATCTTCTTTTAGTGAAACAAGTTATAGATAAGACACGTATTCAATTACATATTTATGGAGTAAAAGGTTTGATTCATACATATGAATTGGATGCGGATAACGAATGGGTAAAAAGATGGGAGGCGGCAGAAGACGGTCATCTAGATGATTTACATAGCTTTGCTAGACGGTTAACATTTAGCAAAGATCACAAACATTTTGATTCTGAATTATATAAAGTTATGAATCCGTCAACAAGCGACTATGACTTAATAAATATAGAGAATAATAAATATTATACATTTAATGCCGATGAAGTCGAATTAATAGGATTATTTGACAGTATGAAAAATGACACTTTAGATACTAAGAAAAAAACAGATAAAATAAGTTGGGTAACATATCGAGTTGGTAAAAAATATGGTATAGCAGATACTACTGGCGAAAAAGTTACAGAGGCAGAATATGATGAGGTAGGGTCAAAGGAGAAAGCTGTTATATTGACTAAAGAAGAAGTAACTGAAGATGGGGCAATAAATTATAAAAAAACAGCGGTAACAGTAGCTGGAAAATTGATAAATCTCGATAATACACGAGAGATGGCTGGTCCGTATTATTTAAAGTGGACAGACGATGATGAATATAGTTATATTAACGTGGAAACTGGACAACGTATAGAACTTGGAACGTATCATGGATTTTACGGAGCCTATGGAGGATCGTTTGTTTTGCTGAGCCAAGAATGTGACGATCTTTCGAGTGCTGATTCTTGGACATATCTTAAATGGTATATATTAACAACAAGTGGCAAGATCATTAATTTAAATGATAAATTAGGTGTAGATGCTATTGACTGCGATGCCTTTTGCTTCAATCAAGGAGTATATTCTGGGTGGACGGATTACTTGCAAGTAACAGGATATAGAGTGTTAAGTCGTATTAACGGTGATGCAAAAACAGAATATGCGTTTCGTGGCTTTATTGATGGCGAGGGAAACGTAGTTTTTGGTTATGATACAAATGAGGATTTAGAATGGGAGCCATATTGGTGGTCTGGAGATTATGGCATTATACGAAAATCAACCAGTGTAAATGACTATTATGATTACAAAGTGATAGATCGTCAGGGACATGATATATATCAATATACAGCAAAATCTGTTGTTGCACAAAACTTACAAAATGAATACATATATTTGTCACAAGATGATAGTGTAATTACATTGAATGTAAAGAGCAAAAAGGTGATATCAAATGTAAAATTAAAATTTGAAGATGATGGACGTTATCAGACATATACATGGACTACAGAAGAGGGGGATTTCATCAAAGTTGAGGATATGGACGGTCGGTTAGGCATTATGAATGGCAAAAATCAAAAAATTTACTGGATGGCCAAGGATGCTGAGGGAAAGACAGATAGTACATCTGATATATATGTCTATGAAAATGATAAAGAAGTTGGTCATAAGAAAACAATGATATTGCTATATAGTAACAACGAGCAAGTTGCTTTGGATGCAAATATGAGTAGAATTAAAGGTATTCCACAATTAAAATCAGTTGTAGATGATCATGTGTATGGCGGGTATATTTTTCATCATTCGGGAGTAGTATACGATTTCTGTGGCAATATAATATTGAAGAACGCCTATGCTTCTAATCCTAATGGATATTCCAACGCCTATGTTTTTTGGGAAGGAGCTGATAAGTGGAGTTATGACTCATTGGTTACCATTAGCAAAACGGAGAATGGTAGTAGCTGTATGTTTGATGAAAAGGCAGCTTTAAAATGGTCATATTTTAATATACAGACAGGTCAGATGATGTTTGATTATGATTATAGGAGTGTATCGGATTTTTATAATGGACTGGCTTGCGTATACCAACAAGGAGAATATAGCGATAGACTAAAAGTAATCAACGAAGATGGCAATATACTTGTAAATTTATATCTTGGAGAACAGGAACTGGAAGGGTTTGCATGGCATTGGTATGGAGTTCCTAAAGATGCCATGTATTCAAATGGTGTAATTTTGCAAAACTCAGACTACTATTTCTATGACTTTTCTAATGTGACATCAGATGATATTGGGTCACAAGAAAGTATAGAAACCTGCTATGACAACGATAGCAATATCCGAGCAGAAAAAGTGGAGACGCCGGATGAAAAATTTCGATTTAGTGGTTTGGACTGTGATTTTACGTTACCAGAGGAAATTCCGGTTATTGGTGGTGGACAGGTAAAAATAGATTTTAGCAAACTTCCAGTGTCCATAGAACGATCGGGAAATGTCATTCGAATAGGTTTTGGTATACTACAAACAGAGAATGATGAATCTCAAAATTTATTTGACTCTAAAACGTGGGATAAGTTGAAAACTAGTGCGGAAAAGATGCAAAGTAATGCAACGAATGGTATTGATGCATTTAATGATGCTAAAGACTTTGGCTGCGTATCAATGCCTATGAGCAAGAAAGTAAAAACAAATGTAACAGGTTATGTGGAGGGGACGCTCAAAAATGGTAAGTTCACTGATAATGTAACCGGTCGTTTTGTATTTCAAATTAGTGCTTCTGTAAAAAAACAATGGCAAACAGCCATTGTGTCGGTTCCGGTTGTATTTTCGGCGAGTGGAGAAGTAAGCGGAACGGCAAGTTTTGCAGTGGGGCTTGATTGGGATAATGCTAAAATTACATTAGAGGGAGATCAGTCAATTGAATTGACATTACCTAAAGTAAAATTGTCGGCAGGCGTTGGAATAGCATATGTTGCTAATGTATCAGTGTATGGACAATGTGAAAATATACTGGAGATAACATCTTCACAGGATTCTACAAATAAAGAAGATGCTCGTATCCGTGATTATATCGATGGTGAAATAGGAGTTAGTGCCTCTTTATTGCTGGCATCTTATGAAAAAACATTGATCAAAGCAAAAAGAAAAGTGGTATATGACTCCAAGAATGGTATGATCACTTCCAACATGCAAAATAAAATGGCAGCACCGGATGAAGAAGATTATAAGATACGGCGAGATTATGTATCGGATATGACTGGATGGCAAACAGATAATAAGGAGTCATCTGGTGAGACGGCTGATATACAAATTCTTCAACAAAATGTGTATAACGATGCTAAACCACAGATTGTTTGTACAGACAATGGCATAAAGGTCATGACATTTATCACGGATGTGCCAGAACGGACAACTGGAAATCATACAGCGGTCGCGTATTCAATATATGACGACACGACAGACACTTGGAGCAAACCGCTTTTGGTAGAGGATGACGGCACTGCAGATATGCTTCCACAACTTGCAACAGATGGTAAAGCAATTTATTTGACATGGGTGAACACGAATAGAGATGATTTTACAGCAACAACGTCAGTAGATGAAATGGCGAAGACATGTGAAATTTCAGTTGCCGAGTTTGACACAGCTAAGAAGTGCTTTAAGAACATAACACGGTTAACAAACGATACATATGCAGATATAAATCCTTCGTTGGTTGTGGAGGATGGCAAGGCATATGTGTCCTGGATTACTAATATGGACAGTGATGTTATCCAATTGTCAGGGGAAAATATAGTTAAATATGCGTCAAATGTAAAAGGTGAATGGGATAGCGATATTTATGAAACATTGGATAAGCCGATCACAGATGTTCAGATTGGAATACTTCAAAATGATGTTGCAGTTGCTTATTTAGTGGATAACGATGAGGATATGACAACAACGGATGATACAAAACTGTTTGTTGGGAATGTTGAAGGTGCTGCCGAAGAAATTATTGCAGATAAGCAAGGGATACAGTCTGTACAGTTTATAAAACTCGAAGGGCAAGATGTACTTGGCTTTTCGGCAAATGATGGATTTTATTATACACAAGACACAAAAATGTATACTTGTCTTTTTGAGAAAGAGGAGCAAAGTAATATAAGATATAATTGTATATCCGGGAAAACTTCCGATTTATTATTGTGTAGTGAAGCGGGAGAAAAGGGAGTAGATATACGGGGATATCTATATAAAGATGGCAAACTTTCAAAGGAGATTCCAATCACGAATCAAGATAAATACATCAAGGAGCCAAATGGATTTTATCAAGATGGTGAATTTTATGTTGTATTTACTAGATCTACAGCGGACATTTGCGATACGGAAATGATGTCATCCACAGATATTTGCACAATGCATTTTAAGGAATATGAAGATTTAAAAATTGATAATCTGTCTGTGGATGAAGAAACGGTTGCTCCAGGACAAAAAGGCTCATTACAGGTAGATGTTATTAATCAGGGATTAAAAGAGCAAAAAGATTTTATCATTCGAGTAATGAATGCGAATGAAGAGTTAGGGAGCTATACATATTCGGAGCTTTTGCCTGCTGGAGAAACGAAAAGAATTGATATTCAATTTGATATACCGGAAGATTTTTCGGCAGGAACCAAAATATCATGTATTGTAGAGCAAAAAGGAGATGATAACAATACAAATAATACTTTGGAGCAAATAGTTGGCAGAACTAATTTGTCGTTAGATGTTATTGAAAAAGAAAATGCTTATGATGAGACAGAGGGCATCTTGTATGTGAAAAATCCTTCGGGATATGCGGCAAATGCTGTTTTGAAAGTATACGAATCTGGAAAAAATGGCAAGCTATTACAAGAAAAATCATTAGGAGTAATACAGCCGGGTGAAATTCAAAGAATTAAATATTCTGCAGATGAACTGGATGACTTGGCAGCGAAAAGTGGAACATTGTACTTTGAAGTAGCATGTGATGAGAAAGAGACATTTTTATCTGATAATTATGGTTACTTGATGGCAGGACAGGGGAGTGATGATGACGATGATTGGGATGTATCCCCATCGCCAACAGCATCATCGACACCTAATCCAGTCTCGACGTCATTGCCAAGTGCTACAAGAAAACCATCTGAAACACCAAAGCCAACGGACAAACAAAATCCGACGATCACCCCAACAAATAAGCCCACAGTGCAGCCAACAAAACGACCGAATCACAATAAGCCGGTCGTGAAAGCACCGGCGAAAGTGAGGGGCGTGAAAGTAAAGAATCTCAAGGGTCGTAAAATGAAAGTTTCATGGTCATGGGATATAACGGATGGCTATCAGATTCAGTATGCTATGAATCGGAAATTTACGAAGAAGAAAAAGACAGTTACTCTTAATTCTTGGATGTCTAAGAAGACTTTCAAACATCTCAAGAAGAAAAAGACATACTATGTACGTGTTCGAGCATTTAGAAAATCTGGAAGTGTTAAGAAATATGGTAAGTGGAGTGCAGTAAAGAAAATTAAGATTAAGAAGTAAAGGTGCTTCATGCGATTTATAACGATGACCGTTTCGCATAGATTTTGCGAAACGGTCATTTTAAATATATAGAGATGATTGAAAAAAATTATTGTTATTTTTAACGAAGTTTAATTCTAATAATTGTCGAATACGCACAATGTTTGCATAAATAACCGTTCAAAAAGTGTGTTTTAGATTGAATTTATCATGCTTTAGGGAAATTGCGAAAATGAAAATAACGGAAAAGAGAATAGAACAACCCTCTGTTACAATTACCACCTAAAGGAGCCTATAATAATGATATAGTAAATTGGAGGAATTATAATGACTAACAAATTAAAACGCATATTTGCAACAGTATTAATCTGTACATTAATGATCGGATGCAGCTCTCATGCTGCTATGAACGCCGAGGCAAAGAGTGTGAACAAATTTACACTTAGGGTGGGACAGAAAGATACATTGCGAGTCACTAATTGCAAGAAGAAAACAAAGTGGAAAATAACATCGGGGAAACGTGTTATAAAAATTGTAAAACGCAAGAAAAACAGTATTGTGATCAAAGCACGTAGAAAAGGTGTAGCTAAGATAACGGTTAAGGCGGGGAAACAGAGATGGTACGTCAAAATAGTTGTAAAGGCGAAGAAAGCAGCAAAGAAAACAATGATGGATGTTAGAACCCAAATAAAAAAGAGTATTCGGGTGAATGTTAGTCGTTTGAAAGATGGAAAAGTGCTTTTTGCTGTATATAATGGATCAAACTATTTTATACCTTCAATGGATGTGAAGTGTGCACTGTACAATGATCGCGGGACATATTTAGAGGACATTACCATCAAAGTATCGTATTTAGGTGCTAAGAAAACGTGGTACATGGCAAGTACGCCTACGTCTCCTGATATTTTTGGACCATCCAGAGGTACCCTTGAGAGCTTGGCACCAGCAAAAACAAAACTTGTGAGTACAGATATAGTACTTGATAATACATGCACTAATATGAGTGGCAGTGTTAAGCCAAATATCGATTTTTCATGGGATGGTGGAGAACTTTATGTTAGTTATGCATTAAAAAATAGTTCTATGAGCAAAACTGCCTATTGCTATTTTGCGATTTTGTATAAGGATGCCAATGGTAAGATTGTTGGAGCAGAAGATATGGGATCGTTTACAACGCTTTCACCGGGAGAAACTAAGGATGGCACTTGGGAGGTGTCCAAAAATTGCTATACGAATAAATTAGTTGGTGCAAAAAGTGGAACGATTATTGTATATGCGGGGCATGAATAAGCTGAAAATATAATTTAACAATTGATAATAAAAGTGATTGCCGAACAACAGCATTGTCTATAGAAATATAGATCGTGCTGTTGTTTGTATTATAAGGACGTTTTAATATTTTAGTAAGTCTACCCCAACCATTCCTCCTTTTCCTTGACGAAAAGTATAACATCTCATATAATTTTTACCAAGCAAATGTTATAAAATGGGATTTGCCATTATGATATTTCATTGCCTTAGCAGTTGACGACAAAATGGATGCGATATGCTTATTTTCAAGTCCGTTTGAAATCATACTGTATATGTCGACGGTGAAATATTTGGGTGAGATTATCAGGAGGTGAGGGGATTATGCAAAATCTAATAAAAAATATACGAGCCTATATGAATATGAATCAGAGTGAATTTTCTAAGCGTTTAGATGTGTCGTTTGCAACCGTGAACCGCTGGGAAAATGGGCATGCCACACCGGGCAGACAGGCACAGGAAAAGCTATATGCTTTGTGCGGTGAACAGAAAGTGCCGGTGGATAATATGATTTTTGCTAAGATTCGAAAAATGGCAGAAGGATTGCAAATTGCGCCCGACCGCCAAATATTATATCACGGATCAAAGTCCGGAATTTCTGGACATATTGCACCGAAAAGCCGCAGACAATGTGATTTTGGTAAAGGGTTTTATATGGGGACAGATCCGGCACAGGCATTGACATTGATTTGTGATTATGAGTACGCCAAATTTTACATTGTATCAATTGATGTCAAGCAGCTTGCTGTTTTGAACATACCTGCAGATTTAGAATGGGCTATGGTTGTTGCATACCATCGGGGAAGGATGGAAAAGATTAAAGGGACACCATTTTATAAGAGATATCAACAAATGATGTCAGGGAAAGATTTAATTATAGGGAATATTGCAAATGATAGGATGTTTTTTGTGATTGATAATTTTTTTGTTGGAAATATCACAGATGCAGCACTGGTGGGAAGTCTATCAGCATTGGAACTAGGTGAACAATATGTTGCTGTCAGCCAGAAAGCTTGTGATGCTGTGCGGATTGAACAGGAAGTGCCGATTTCGCATTTAGAGAAGTTGTTTTTGAAAAAAATTGCTGAAGATAACCGCAAGAAAGGTGCTGCGCTTGCAAATGATATTTGTAAGACATATCGACGAGAAGGCTTATATTTTGATGAAATTTTAGAGAAAGCAGGTGACAGATCATGAATGCACTGGAGTTACAGCTTTGCGATATTCAAGGAAGACTATTCGAACTTTCCGTAGATAGAAATTTAGACAGCGCACGTTTTATTAAGATATTTATGAATTCCGAGACGGCACGGGCATTGGATTCGACATATAACCGCATGCAATGGGCTGGTGAAGAGTATTTGTTAGAAGAGGTGTTGGATGTGGCACCGAGTATCCTGCAAAGCCACAAAGAGACATATACAAAAGATACGATATATTGGATCGGATATATTTATAGATATTGGCATTATTATACCGGCGAGTCCAGTAAAGAAATTTATAAACAGGCACCGGTGGCAATCATGAAACGTAATTATCTGATGTTTCACACAATGGCACCGGAGCTTGCAATTGAAGACTTAAAGGAAATTTATCGTCAAAAATAATGGACACCCCCATACTTTTCACACCCTATTTTGACCATTCACGCCACGTGGGCACCCCCTCCCTCCAAAGATGATATAATTTCTACATGGGGAAATCAACTTTCCAGCCGGTAAATGTGATAGGAATGCGGTGTGGCAGGTTGAAGAAAGTATAGTAATGTATGAGGTTTTGTTTTGCAACAGACAATGGAAACAATAGAAGAAGGAGGGAACCTATGAATTTACACAAGGTTATGAAGCGTGTGATCTGCTGTGTGCTGACGTTGGGAATGGTCTTTTCGTCAACATCCTTTGAGGGAATCACGATCAAGGCGGCATCAGTAGACTCACAGTCTGTGGTAAGGGAAGGAGAATACACGACAGGTGTTTTTTCAGGATGCTACGGTATTGATCAGTTGTTTGACTATATCATGAGTACCGGTAGACTGAATGCACTGCCATATGATGCATCGTGGGGCAGTGCTAATGATTCCGAGGGTCAGCAGCTGACAACGGAAATTATGAAGGAACGTTATTTTGTTCTCAAGTATTCCGGTGACGAGGATTATCCGATCGCGCTGTGTTTGTACGATGAGAATGGTACACCGGTCGTTGTAGATCAATCGGATCGCCTGCTCGAGGGATCTCGTATCGGACTTGAGAAAAATGTCACACTGACGGCCACTGCTAAGAAGTATATGAAGGAAACGTATGCCGATGGTGTGGAAGGTGTTATGGCACTTTGCAAGGTCGGAAAAGCGGATTCTAACGGAATGTATTTTATAAGCAAAAATAAATTTGGTTATTACCTGAGCGGCAATCAGGGGCGTGGTATTGGAGAGAAGATTGCATGGGAATCGACTGCGAAGAAGGCAACCGTGAAAGAGCTTGCTGCAATGACGGATTATTCGTCACACCAGTTGACTGCCGGTGAGTTTGCAGTCATGTATCAGGCAAATGGTGAAGCGGTTACGGATATGCCGGAAGATCAGGTCAAACAGGGAGGACAGCCGTTGACGTTGTCTTCAAAAGTGCCGAAGAGAAGTGGATATACTTTTACCGGATGGAATACACGGGCAGACGGAAGCGGCACCACGTATGCAGCCGGCGGCACGTATACTTCCAATCGAACTGCGACCATGTATGCAACGTGGGATCGCCATTATGAGTCTGGTCTGTTTAAGGTAAAGTTAAGCAGCAATCAGTTTTTTGATAATGTAACGTCAGCAAATAAGATCAATGGTTATCCATATGATGCTTCTTGGGGAACGGCCAACGCCTCAAGGGGACATCAGTATTCGGAGAAGCAGGTAAAGGATCGTTATTTTATATTCCGTTATAGCGGAGATGACAGATATCCGTTTGCACTGTTTATGTATGAGAAAAATGATAAGCCGGTTGTTGCTGGCACGTCTAAGAATCTGCCGGACAAATCTTTAGTCGGTACAGCAGATAATGTATGCTCGACCGCTAAGGGCAAAAAATATATGAATAGAGTATATGAAGATGGTATTAAGGGCTTGCTGTGCATGGGTAAAGTTACGAAATATGATGAGAATGGAATCCAGTTTGTAAGCTCGAATGGATTTGGCTATTATATGTCTTGCAACAGAGGATATAAAAAGGGCGACTACATTGCTTGGGAGAAGCCGGTAACAAACGGTATCACGCCGGAGGTTATGGATGCGGTCGATACGTTTTCGGATAAAGCAATGGCAGATGGCGAGTATGCATTGAATTACAATGTGAACACTACGGATAAGGTGATCGAATCGCCGAATACGCAGTGTAAAGAGGATACTTATAATTCGGTGCTTACGGTGGAAGAGCCGAAGAGAACAGGATATGAGTTCATAGGTTGGAATACCAAGAAGGACGGTACCGGTGATATGTATGAGGCCGGTTCCCGTTATGAGGGTGAAAAGACCTTAACGATGTATGCTACTTGGGAAAAGAAAAAGAAGACCCCGCTTTCTGTGGAGGAAAATGGAGAACCTATATCAAAAATTTATAGACTTTCCAATCGAACGGCGATTGCCAAAGCAGTAAAAAATGCAGATGATGCGGATACCTTTTACAATGAGCTGAATCAGGCTACGATGGTACGTCATTTGGATATTAAGGGCGGTGCATCGGAAGATGATGTATTTACGGCGGTATCTTCAAAAGAAGATATCTTAGATTGTTCGGTAGAGGGGACGAAGCTTACGTTGATCGGCAAAAATGAAGGCTTTTCCTATGTGACGATCACGGATGAGACCACAGAACAGATTTACCGTCTGAGTGTTTATGTGACAACCTTAAAGGATGCGCTTTATATTATCAGACCTGTCACGGCTGACAGCTACAAGTCCTATTTGGCGGACAATGACAAAGCAAGCTATGCAGCAAAGGCAGAGGTTAAGAAGAACGTTAAATGGACACAGATGAATACTTCCAATCAAACGGTGAAACAGTTATCCAACGGAGATGCTGTGGTATGGAAGCTGGGAACAAGTTATCGTGATGTCGGAGTAACTTGTGGCGTGTGCAAGTCCGAAGTACCGTTAGAGGATTTGAAGAGTGGTGAGAGTGATGGCTCTTATCCGATCAATATATATCCGGTATCGTCCACTTACAAACAAAATGTGACGTTAAAAGGATATGGACATGATGATGAGGATATTGATATTACAGTTCGATCCTTTATCGTGGATCTGGATGGAAACGTGATCGCTTCCGCCAACAAAACAGAAGCGAAGAAATTGTCCAGAAGTTCAGAGACGATCACATTAGAGTATGAGGATGTGCAGGAACTGAAGGACGCCGATGTGTTAGTGGAAGTCACGGCAAAGGATGATGCCTATGCGGCACAGCTTGTGCGTTATCCATTGTATCGAGACGGATATCAGGAAAATACCGGAACGTCCATATGGCTGCAGCCTTGCTATGGAACGAATGACTGCGTATTAACATCCAGAGATCAAAATTATGAGTTTGTTCGCGATCTTACGCTTAATAAAGGATATGATAAGAAAGTGATCGTATACTCTCAGGTTTCACAGAAACATACGGTTTCCATGTTTATTAATGACAAGGAGATCCCTAGCGTTTCTGAGAGCGTGGCATCCGTCGATGGTATGAAATATGAGTGGAAGCAAACAGAATTTGCGATCAACACCAAAAACGCAGCAGTAGGTAAGTTTACGCCGCAGTATCAGATCAAAGCAGCGAGTGGAGAGGTGCTTGCAGATCAGCCGGCAGACTATACCGTATGTAATATTTCGGAGATTGGTAAGCCGGCGAAGCCGACAGAGGTAAACTTCTGTGGAACGATCGAGACGCCGCAGATATCAGCCGGAGAGGTTATTAACCGTAAGTTATCCTTTAATATTCCGAAGGTATTGCCAATGAAGATCGCATACCAGGATACCGACAATCCGCTGAAGAAAACCTTTATGGTTGCCATTGGTACAGCGGGACTCGATGAAAATAATGTTGTATCGGTAGTGACAGAGACGATCAATGATCTGCGTGACAATAAAGTGTCCAAGACGCTGTCCGGATATGCATTTGGTACGGCAGACTATATTGATGGCAAATGGATCTTGACCTATACCGGTGGTGGTATTGCCGGAACACTGGGTTATGAATTTGGTTTTAATAACAATACGATGGTTGGCATCATCCCAATCTATTATGGAATCAAAGTGGGATGTACTGTCAGTGTCGATGCGCTGCTTAGTGGCCAGAATCCATATCATGATAAGTTCGTTGGTATGAATTTCCAGACGAATAATCTGACGGTTACCAGTGAATATAATTTTGTATCAGACATTCTCGTAGGCGTAGAGGGTTATGTATGTGCCAGTGGAGGAATTGGTTTTGATGGTAAGATTGTAAAGATCAAGTTTGGTCCGGTTGGACGGTTGTCTATCGGATATGACAATCGTATCGTTACATTCAGTGATCTTAAGAAGACCAAAGCTTATTATGGTGGCTGTTTGAATTTTACCGGAAGCATCTCCTTAGATTTTGAGTACAAAGGATTATTTATTCGGTATCACAAACAAATATGCGGAACCGGCTTCAGTAAGGTACGAACGTATCAGGATTGGGACAAATTCCCGGCAGGGCGACCGAATCCGTTGGACTTTGCAAATATGAGTAATGAGACTACCGGTAAGGTGGTACGGTATTCTTCGAAGAAGAAGGGCGCAGATTGGACACAGTATATCAATCCGGATGTGCCGCCGGTGCTTGCAGCCAATGGCAACAGTATGGCACTCACCTATTCAGATACGCTTGAGGATCTTGTAAGTATCAATCCTGCGGTTAGCACAAAAGAAAGCGGAGAATGGACGAAACCGGAAGTACTTACTTCATGGAGAACAGAAGGCAAATCGGAAACGGTTAATTCAGTAGATTATGCTTCTGATGGCAGCTTAAAGGTATTAGCCTTTGATTCTGCCGTGTATGATTCTGACATTGATTCGGATGGAAATGTTGACAGCAAAGAATTAAACGCTACGTTTAACTCCTCCGAGATCCATGTATATGTTAATGGAAAGCATACGACGCTTACTGCAAATAATGTGGCCGATATGGCACCGGAAGTAGCAGTAAACAACGGAAAAGCAATTGTAGTATGGCAGAGTGACACCTATAATCTTGCGGATACGGATGCAGAAACACTTCAAAAAGATATGATGGGAGAAAAGAAGATCTGTTATAGTTACTATGATGGAACAGATTGGAGTGCACCGGCTTATTTGGAACGTGGCGAGATTAAGGGAGCCCAGGCGTATGATGTAGCACTGTCTGACGATGGTACGGCGATGGTATTGGCAACCATGGGCAGCAGTGAAGAGGTGCAGGAGAGAGAGCTTTATTCATATATTGTGAAGGATGGAGCCCAGAAGAGTGTAAACCGAATCACCTGTAATGATGCGGGAGAGACGCAGCCACGTGTGAAATATGTAACGAACGACGGTGGTATGTTCTTAGCAGCATGGAAGCAGTCGGAATACAAAAAAGGTGAACTTACAGATTCGTATTTGGCATTACAGGGGTATCAAAAAGATGGCAGTGCTAATGCAGTTTCTATGAAAGACTCCGGAGAAGTTACGGAGAATTTTGATTTTGCCAAAGGTGGAGATACGATCAGTGACACTGCTGTGTATTGGCAGTCGGCAGGCGATGACTCTAAGATGCATACGTATGTGAAATACATGAATGCAAAGACGGGGACACTGTCGATGCAGTATGAGATTACCGGTACGGCGTCTGCTAATGAGATGTTGGTAGGAGGCAGTGTGGTAGTAGATGGTGACCGTTTTACAACAGTTTCATGTGCGCAGACATCAACACAGTCTGAGACGACGAAAGATACCGATCTGACGCAGACAAAGGACGAGGAGCAGCCGGCAAGACTGATCACCGGTACGAAGACCATTCAGAATGAGTTATCAGAGGTATCGGCAGATACTTTTGGACAGAATGTGGAGCAGAATAGTACGATCAATGTGACACTGTCCTTTGCAAATGCCGGACGGAAGGCTATGGATTCTGTCACAGTGAAACAGTCAGGTACAACGGTTGCGGATGCGCTTCCAATTCATTTGGAGAGTGGAGAGCGTGGTCAGGTGAGCTTTAGTTACACACTTGGCAATACCTTGCAAAATGAGACTTTTGAGGTTACAGCAGACAATGGAGCAACTGCGAAGGCACAGTTAACACTGCTTGGTACGGATATGGTACTTGGTAATCCGGAAGTGGTAGAGAATCTGCAAGGTGGAGAGCGTATTGTACAGGTCGTTATCAGCAATGCCGGTACAAAGGCGTTGACAGAGGATGATACGATCCGTGTTGCCTTGACATCTGTCGATAAGAAAGCAGTGACTGTGAAGCCGACAACTGCCGGTGCATCATTTGATGAGGATAAGAAGTTGATCGTTATTAGTGGTAAAGATGCTATGGAAGCGATCAACCGTGGTGAATATGTGTTACAGTTTAACTACACACCGAAATTTACCAGTGAAGCCAAGAATGTATCAATATCGTTGCAGGCAACAGCATACAATGGCAGTGCTGCAGCAGAGGAACTGAATCTGATCGATAATACGGCAGCCTTTAGTATTGTAAAACCTTCGAAGCAGTATGACAGACCATTGACGTTTACTTCAGTCATTGAAGATGGAAAGTTTAAAGCATTGGATGTATATAATCGTTACGAGAAGAAGGTTGCAAGAACCATTATCGTATCCAATGGTATCGAGACGAAGAAGATCAATGTCACGTTGGGAGCAGAGGAGGGCAAGACGTATGATGTTGGAATGGATGCAACGCCTGATGTTTCCTATGAGATGGAAGGTGATGATCCGGTTGTCATTCCGACACCGGAGCCGGAAGATGATCCAAATGTGACCCCATCTCCTAGTGGCGAGCCGACACAGAATCCGGTTGCAACTGTTAAGCCGACGAAGAGACCGGTTGTTAAGCCGACGAAGAGACCGGTGCCAACACAGACTGTCAAACCAACACATACGCCGCTGGTGAGACCGACTGTAAAACCAAGTGATAAGCCGAAAAAGGCGGCACCAAAGATTGTCGTTGGCAAAGCGAGATTCTTATCGGTTAAGAACAAGGCTTCCAAGAAGTTAGTCATTTCCATGAAAGTAGTTGCCAGAGCGAATGGATACTGCGTGCAGTATAGCACGAACAAAAAGTTCAAAAAGGCTAAAACGAAACTGACGAAGAAGAGAAAACTGACGATCAAGAAGCTGAAGAAAAAGAAGACCTATTATATTCGTGTACGCGCTTACCGATTAGATGAAAAGGGAAAGAAGATATTTGGTCCATACAGTAAAACGAAGAAGATAAAGATCAAGAAATAAGAGAGTTATCTTGTTTGTCCTGTGTTCCGCACAGGAACAATGATCCTGTGCGGACAATACTTATAAACCCTCTTTCTAAAAAGCATAGTCAATTCGAGAGATCGAAAAGACTATGCTTTTTTGCTTTAATAGGAAATTGCTGTTGTGTAGTGTGATAAAAGCGCTGGCTTTGCTTTTTTGCTTCTTGTATCGGCTGGCGATTATCGGTATAATAAAAGGAGTTTAATCTGAACGGATGGAAATATCCTGTAGATTTTTATGGTGAATGAGTAGAATTATGGTAAGGGGAGCATTATGAAAATAAGACAAAGGCGAATTGCGTGTATTGTGGTACTGGCATTATTGTGTTCGATGCCAGGTTTTTCAAATAGCATGATCCAAAAAGCGGCGGCTGAGGAAAATGAGACAGTGTGTGGTACGCCAAATTATGAAGCGACAAAGCAGTTCCAGGGGAAAGACGATGACTTTCGTGTAGGGATCAGTTATGTGTCAGAGAATTGGGATGAGGTGATCTTTGCAGATTTTACAACTACAGATGTGATGCAGATCACAAAAGAGGGAGATTATACCATTTCTTACACGACAGCATTGGATGATGGAATGAAGATGATCTGGCTGGATACCAATCTGTATTCGGGAAGCAAGATGAAAGTAGACGTTACCGGTATGACGATCACATCTGCGGACGGTACACAGAAGAACGAGTATTCTTTTTCTAATGGAAAACTGTTGCACCCGGGAAGTTTATGGGGATATCGTGATTCGGATGAAGAAAAAAATTACGCAGCAACGATTCTAAATCCGTATTTGGCATATCATTATTATGTTGCTGATTATTGCAACAATTATCGAGAAGAGTATACGTCATATGGTTTTAATGAATGGGATATGATCGATCTGTTCAGCGAAAAGATACTGACGTTAGGCGCCGGCTCTGTCATCGAGGTGGCGTTTACGGTATCCGACGTTTCAAAGAATACCAATACGAATGGAAATGGAAATGCGAATGGGAACGCGCACGAGAAGCCAACGGCAACGCCGGCACCGTATATCGATCACGAGCTTTGGGCGCAGAAAGGCATACACGCCTATGTATCCTACCAGATGGATTCGACTTGGGATTATCGCAGTAGTTTTACCAAAGACACCTACCTATCCAGTTATTCATATATTCGAGCAAATGGTAAGGAAGTGGATGCGGCAACGACAACCGTGAAAGATGTGTTTATTAACCGGGATGGTGAGTATACGGTTGGCATTAGTGGAATTAATTTAAGCGCGTCTCAAAAGTATAATATACTGCAGATCGCAACGGATCTGTCTGTGAAGACAGAGAAAAATGGGACAGGAATCTATTCCGGAGTTAACATTTCTAATGTCTCTCTGAAAGTAGATGGTGTGACGGTAGAACAAGGACTTACTCCGGTTTTATTGGAAAACGAGGACGCTGCCTGTTATGCATTGACATGTTGCTGGGAAACTTGCGGACCGTTATATGCGGCTGCCAGATATGGCAATATTGCGGTACCGATGGACAGCATAGAGATCACGTTTACGATCACCGGTCTCAAGGCGGCGCTCAATGATCTGAAAAACGGAACATATCGGGATCCGATGACGGGTAAAAAGGTAGCAAATGATACGATCACGCAAGAGGACATTGATGCTTCAACGGGGATAATTCCGATTGCAACGGTCAGACCAACCGTGAAACCACGTGCGACAGCGAAATCAAAACCAAAGAAAAATGCAGTATCCAAAAAGATGACGACATCCAGACAAAAGGCTGCCAATAATATGATACGTCCAAAGATCAAAGCAGGTGCAGGACGGGTCGGCGCGATCCGCTATATTTCGCTGCGATTGTGTAAATACAAGGGCACAAATGTTATAATTTATTACCGCATGAAAAAAAGAGGTTGGAAGAGACTGCCGTTAACATCCAGTTCGATCCGAAAAAATCGCCGTCGTTTTCGTATACGCTGCAGCAGTCGCAGACAAACATATTATTTTCGGGTGAAGACCTATCGAAAAGTGCGAGGAAAAAAAGTAAAAAGTGTGTATTCTAATGTTGCGAAAGTGTCGATACGATGAAGAATGAAAAAAACGGAAAAATTTTAATGGGTATCAAGTTTGTGATATAATAACTCCAAAATCCAGATGCTTCGCATCTGTCGTGCATTGCACTTTATGATTTTGTCGTTCACAAATTCTGCGCAAGTGAACAAGCTCCCTTGCGTTGCGAATTTGTGATATACTATTCTTAAAAATGTAAGCATAAGTAATGAATAACAAGGATGGACAGCGTATGACAACAGAACGAATGACATACTGCATGGGGTGCATGAAAGCCTTTCCCAAGGGAAAAGACAAAAGATCAACTTGTCCACTGTGTGGGTTTTCTCTGGAAAGTTATGATAGAGCACCACGTTGCATTCGTCTGGGGAGTATATTAAAAGAACGATATTTGATAGGCAGAGTTCTCGGTGAGGGGAGCTTTGGAATTACATATATTGGCAGGGATATGCTTCTCGACCAGATTGTAGCGATTAAAGAATATTTTCCGATCAATCATGTGAGCAGAGATATGTTGGAAGAGGAAAGTGATACGGGAAACACGGTATATGTGTATGCCGGGGACGAGGACGAAAGTTACAAGAATGGTCTGGAAAAATTTTATAATGAGGCAAAGATCTTAGCAAAGTTTCACGGCATCGCCGGCGTGGTTTCTGTTATTAATTTCTTTTATGCGAATGGAACAGCTTATTTGGTTATGGAATATGTAGACGGGATCACGCTAAAAGAATATATCAAAGAGCACGGTCCGATTGCCGGAGAGCGTGTACTCCAAATGATACATCCGGTGATCAAAGCATTATCTGCGATCCATAAGACAGGGATCATTCATAGAGATATCAGCCCGGATAATATATTAGTCAATCAAAAGGAAGAGTTAGTCTTAATTGATTTTGGGTCAGCCAGAGCAGAACGTCAGACTATGACACAGAGCATGACGGTGTTATTTAAGCGCGGATATACGCCGGAGGAGCAGTATCGCGGCAGAGGTAATTGGGGAGCTTGGTCTGACGTGTATTCTTTGTGTGCGACAATGTATTTTATGTTGACAGGGATCGTGCCAAACGAGTCGATTGAGCGAATGATCCATGATGACATCAAGCTGTTGCGGGATATGCCACATATTCGATTGTCTGCGACAGAAGAGGATGCGATCATGCGAGGCATGGCGGTCAAAGCAAATCGCAGATTTCAAAGCATGGAATCATTAGAAGCGGCACTGTATGAATCGAGAGGCTGGGTGCAGCGAGTGGTATTGTATTTTCAGCACAAGAGCAAAAGCGTACTGTTGGCAGGGGGCGCAGTGGTGTTGGCAGGAGTGTTAGCTGTCTGTGCGCTTTTGACAATGGGCGGCAAATTGTCAGCCATTGGATCACCTGTGGCGTCAGGCACACCAGGCATGACAGAATCAAAGACTGCTTCCGGACAGGCGATTAGTACCGATCATGCGGATGAGACGAATGCGAAAGCTTCCGCAGGGGCACAGAAGAACAATCCCGCAACATCGACAGTGGGGGATCCGCAGCAGACAGCGGATGCAAAGCAGACAGTGACGCCAAAGAAAACGGCAAAGCCAAAGCGCACCACGAAACCAAAAAAGTCAGCGAAACCGAAGCGGACTGTTAAGCCAAAAAGCACTGCTAGATCCAAGAAAACAGTATCTCCACAGAGAACTGTAACAGCGACGAAGAAACCTTCCAAATCTAAGAAAAAGTTTGTTGGTGTCATTCCTTAATGAATAAAGACAGTAAGAAGAAATGGAGAACGTACGGCATGAATACAACAAGACGCGATGAATCAAAAAAGAAATTTTATGCGGAAGTAAAAGATATTCTGGAGAAAAAGCACCGGGAGAGTAGTTGGTATATGATGGAACTCATGGGTGTAGAGGGGAAGGAAGAAGCCGACCGTAAAAAGGCATTCCGCATTATGATGAATAAGCTGACCGAACCATATCCGGCTTCCAGACCAACAATGCGCCGGTGGTTTGGAATCAATGGTATGGCTACGCCAAATCGAGCTCAGGCATACATGATCAGCTTTTGTTTGGGATTTAGTGTGCAGCGGTTGAATCATTTTCTGCAGGAAGGAATTGGTCAGCCGGCGGCACAGTATAATGATTACAGAGAAGTTATCTTTTTATATTGTTTGGATCATCATTATTCTTATGAACAAGCACTTAAGATGATCGATGGCTATGAGAAATCGTTCCAAACGCAGACGCAATTAATACATACGCATAGTACGAATCAGCTCATGCAGGAGTTTGCCTATCATAAAAACAGCAGCAAAGAGGCATTCATGAAGTGGATGCGGGAAAACAGCCAATTTTTCAAGGGATATAGTCTGACAACTCTAGACTATCTGAATACTTACAAATATATGATAATAGACGTGATCAGAGAGGATGCAAAACGCAGCCTGGATAATCTGATCCGCGAGACAGATTTTGCAACATGGATCAGGATGAAATGTTCTGCGGAATCTGAAAAGGAGTATCAGTTGATCGAGAAATATATCGCCGGAGCCAGACGCAAGAAAAAAGATGTAAATAATGATGTATTGGAAATGCTTCACGAATTGAATCATATGGTCAATTCTAAGAAGGCGTATAATTCTACGATCATTGAACTGTTTTCAAATGAGGTAAAGCAATCACCTCTGCCGGAATTAACGTCCAAACATTTGTCGGATATGCTAAATACTCCTTTACAGAAAGAGCGGGAAATACGCACCAATATTGCGCTGAATGTACTTTCCGATATGGAGTCAAAGGAGGCTTGCCCGGAATGGATCGGTCGATTTATTGCAGATTACACGAAGGATAGTTATTATGCGGAGACGGTCTTGGAGGCTAAGGTCTGGGTCGAGAAATTCAGCAAAGAACATCATCGAAGATGCCAGCTCATTCAGCGCGAGGATTTTCTGCCGATGATACTGTATGTTGCACAAAAGCAATATCAAAGTTCGATCGAGCAAAAAGAGAGCAGATATGAGCAGGGAGAAGCTCTAGATGTTTTTCGTGACATGGTCAACAGCACATTTGCAGCATGTGGTATGCGTAAATGGAATCCAATGTATGAGTTGGATGCATTGCTGGCAGCCTGCTATCAGGAAGATGAGATGTTTTATTTTGGCGAATTATGTGATGCGGTAAATAAGGCGCAGGAACAGGTTTTGACGGCAGGTCATGCGATGTAGTAAATCCGTAGAAATAGGTTTTGACGGCAGGTCATGCGATGTAGTAAATCCGTAGAAATAGATTTTGCCTGCAGATCGTCAAAAAATGTGGTAAAATGATAGACAAGTGAGCATGTCAGACAACGGATACCTTTTGCTGCTGCCTTGATGCGGTTGCTGGCAAAGACGTCTGAGATGGGAGGATTGTTTATGCGTTTATTTACTACATTACATAATTATAAAAAGAATTATTTGGCAAAGGATTTGATCGCGGGCGTTGTAATGGCGGCAGTGTCTATTCCGATCGCCATGGGATATGCGGAAGTATCGGGCCTTCCGGCCGTTTATGGGCTGTATGGTTCGGTACTTCCGATTCTTTTATTTGCCTGCTTTTCGACATCGCCACAGTTTATCTTTGGCGTGGATGCCGCACCGGCAGCAATTGTTGGCGCCAGTGTGAGCTCCCTTGGAATTGCATTTGGATCTGCGGAAGCGATCGATTATATTTCCATGATCGCCTTATGCACCGGATTGTGGTTGTTGCTGTTTTATGTATTGAAAGCCGGAAAGATGGTAGATTTTATATCGACACCGGTTATGGGTGGTTTTGTCAGCGGCATTGCTGTGACGATCATTTTGATGCAGATACCAAAGGTACTGGGTGCTTCCTCCGGAACAGGGGAGCTTCCGGAACTATTGCACCATTTATGGAAAACTATGCATCACGTGAATGGGATGTCAGTAGTATTGGGGTGTGTTTCTTTGCTGATCATTGTAATAAGCCGTAAAATAACGCCGAAGTTTCCGATGGTTGTTGTTGTGATGGTGGCGGGTGTGCTTTTGACGAAATATGCTTCCTTAGGGCAATATGGCGTGCGTATGCTTGCAGATGTAAAAAACGGTCTCCCGTCATTTCGTCTGCCGGATCCGGGCGGAGTAAATATGACGCAGGCCGTCGGAAGAGGACTTATCGTGGCAGTGGTGGTGATGGCAGAAACACTGCTTTCTGAAAATAACTTTGCTTTTCAAAATGGATATAAGATCAAAGACAATCGTGAAATCTTGGCATGTGCTGTCGGAAATTTTGGTGCAGCCGTTGTTGGATGCTGTCCGGTCAACGGGAGTATTTCACGTACTTCCATGAATGACCAGTATGGCGGCAAAACGCAGTTAGTTTCGATCACAGCGAGTTTGACAATGGTGTGTGTGTTGCTGTTTGGTACCGGATTTATAGGGTATTTGCCGGTGCCGGTGCTTACCGCTATCGTGATATCAGCCTTGATGAAAGTGGTGGAATTTGATCTGGCGGTGAGATTATTCCGCGTGAGTCGGATTGAATTTTATATTTATATGGCAGCTTTCTTTGGTGTACTGATGCTTGGAACAATTTACGGCGTTATCATTGGTATTATCTTATCTTTTGTAGAAGTTATTCTGCGTGAAACAGATCCTCCACGCTGCTTTTTGGGGATTATTCCGGGGCGGGATGGATTTTATGACCGCGCCAAAAATCGTTTTGCGTATCCGATCGATCATGTTGTTATGTATCAGTTCAGTGAGAGTTTATTTTTTGCAAATGTCAAAATTTTTGTGGATGATATTGAGCAAAGTATTACGGATGACACAAAGGTGGTCATTGTCGATGCCGGAGCTGTCACAAATATTGATATTACAGCGGCGGATCGGTTGGAACAGCTTGCAGACAGTCTGCAGGGCAGAGGCATTGCATTTTATATGACAGAGCATCACGAGGGGATCAACGCTAAGTTGCGAAAGCTTGGCAAAGGGCAGATGATCCAAAAAGGATATGTGCGCAGAACAATTACGGCTGCTTTACATGATGCAGGTATTAGGGAGCCTTATCCGGTAACTTCAATGCCGGAGCAGAAACGACAGTTTATTATGAATATTCCGGCAGAAGCAGAAAATACTTTGGAAGAATTTGCGTGGGCATTTGGAGAAGATACGGTTAATGAGATTGAGCGGCGTGTGCATATTGTGTTGGAACATATCCATCAGATGCCGGATCTCGAGCAGTTGGCTGAGCAGGGAATCGAGGAGTTGATGGAAACATGGCATACGCTTGGTGCGATCGATGAGGATGAATTCCTGCGTCGTATGGAACTTCATATGGACGAATTACCGGAGCATATGACAGAAGAACATAATCGCAGAGTTGTGCTGGAATTGATCGAAAAACGTCGTCGTCATATTGCCAGACAGCTGCAACAGGACAATCCTGAGATTTTAGAGAAATTGAAGGCTAGCCGTGTGAAGTTGGAAAAGCGTCTGGAAAAACAACAGCCGGAGGCCGCAAAACGGCTGCGCCGGCTGGAAGAAAAACTGCATCATAAATAAAACAATGGCATAGAGACACAACTGCGATCCAATACCTTAAATGAAATTAGAGACGCAACTGCGATCCAATTCCCGAAATGCAATTAGAGATGCAAATAATATCTAATATACGAAAGGGATCAGAGGCGGAAACGATATCCGACGCCCCAGATCGTTTCAATATATTTTGGCTTTGAGGTGTTTTCTTCGATCTTTTCGCGTATTTTTTTGATGTGTACGGTAACGGTTGCAATGTCACCGACAGATTCCATTTCCCAAATCTTCTTAAAGAGTTCTTCTTTGGAGTAAACATGGTTTGGATGTTCTGCCAAAAAGGTGAGGAGATCAAACTCTTTGGTGGTAAATGTTTTCTCTTCACCGGCAAGAATGACGCGGCGGGCTGTTTTATCAATAACCAGATCGCGGATCTCAATGACTTCATTTGTCTCCTGCCCGGCAGAGGTGAGCCGTTTGTAGCGGGACAGGTGCGCTTTGACGCGAGCTACCAGTTCGCTTGGACTGAACGGTTTGGTCATGTAATCATCAGCCCCCAGACCTAAACCGCGAATCTTATCAATGTCTTCCTTTTTGGCGGAAACCATAATGATCGGTGTGTTTTTCTTTTCACGGATCAGCTTACAGATCTCGAAACCATCCATGCCGGGTAACATCAGATCCAGTAAGATCAGGTCGAAATCTTCATCGATAGCTCTGGCAGCACCCTCACTGCCCTCATGTTCGATCTCTACATGAAATTCGCTTAATTCTAAATAATCTTTTTCTAATTCTGCAATGGCAGTGTCATCTTCAATGATCAAAATATTGCTCATGAATGTACCTCCTTAGGATAAATCAGTGTTTTTTGCTTTTTTCAGGGTAAATATAATGCTCGTTCCAACGCCTTCTACACTTTCAGCCCACACTTTACCGCCGTGTGCAGAAATGATCTGCTCGACGATGGAGAGTCCCAGACCGCTTCCACCTGTTGATGAAGTTCTAGAGGCATCGGCGCGGTAAAATTGTTGGAATATATATGGTAAACTGGCTGCGGCAATGCCGGGGCCTTCATCCTCAATGCGGATCCGTATAAATTCGTCTGGTGGCAATGCAGGCTCAATCTCGGAACCGTCCTTGTTGAGCTGTCGATACAATGGCGGCTGCTCCGGTTTAGAGGGTTCTTCGGTGATAATAACGTGCAGGGTAGACGGTGAATGATCCATATATTTTTCAGCATTATTCACGATGTTAAAGATCACTCGTTTTAATTTCTCAGGATCTGCCATCACCTTGGTGTCTGGCGGCGTAGAGTTAAACATGGACAATGTCATGCCGTAACTCTGCAGATCAAGGGAAAGATCTTCCATACAATCCGTAAAGTAATCGGACAGATTGATTGGAATGAGATCATAGTGAAGTCTGCTCTGTTCCATTTTGGCAAATAGAGAAAGTTCTTCGACCAAATAGGTCATATCGTTTGCTTTGGCATAAATGGTATGCAGATATTTGTGCTGCATTTCCTCGGTGCCCGCTATGCCGTCCAACAGTCCTTCGGAATACCCTTTGATCGCTGTTAATGGCGTCTTTAGATCATGAGATACGTTGTTTAGCATTTCACGGGTGGCGTCCTCGTAATGAATACGTTCATCCATCATAGATTTTAAGCGGATACGCATTTCCTCAAATTCCTGACATAATTCACCAATTTCATCCGACGATATCGGATGGATCGGGTAATCCAGATTACCGGCACCAATTTGAATCGTGGCAATGCGCAGTATGCTGATCGGATATGCGATACTTCGATAGAGCCAGATCACGAGGAGCAGCGCGGTGATCAAAATGATCGCTAAGAAAGAGTAGATCAGATCAAATATCGCTTTTTTCCAATGAGGTGCCAGAGATGCTAAATTGGTCACCAAAAAGAGCTGTCCCTGTGTTCCGTTGGAGAAGTAAAAGTCTTTTTTCTTAGTTACCATTGAAGCACCTTGATCCATATATACAATGTTGTCGGTACCTTTTTCATATTTAATAAAGCCTGGGAGCGTTTCCATTCTTTTGTGCTGCTTAGAATTGCCGGTGAATGTTACTTTACCGTCTATTTTCAAAATAAGGAACGAGTCGCGGCTTGCCAAATGGTCATTTGCTTTCTGGAGATAATCAGTATCGTAAAAGCGATCCGGATTCTGGTCTGCCGTCTGCACTAGGGCAACATAGTCGTTCATCGTTACATTAAAGATGATCGTGATCGGATTGAGAGATAATTCGTAGTCCGAAGATTCAATATCGTAGTTGCTTTTGAGAAATGTTGTCTGTCGTTCCATCACGAAGTGTACGCAAAGTACGCTCATGCCAAATGGAAATAAGATCATGATCAAAAAGGCAATAATAAGTTTGGTACGAATCTTCATAGTCAATCCCCCCACAGTGGTCATGAAACCACTATCGTAAAGCTAATTGCTGGTTTCTTTGCTGATCGTGTGTACAAGTTTGCTTGGCTCGTAATTGTCGGTTCCAAACAGTTCTTTGTGCAGTTTCTTTACATTGGATACGAGTGTCGTTGGAAAGTCATAATATATACCGTCCCGCCCGCGGTGACAGCTTAATTTGTACGGAAATCCCTGTTGATCGCCAATCTCATAAAAAGGCAGGTACTTCATGAGTGACAGGATGTCCGATGTCGATAGGCTGGTGTATATCTGCGGAAAGATCTTATTCATGGCAGAGATCAGCGCAGTAGGACTCGATTTTTTTGCCTTGGCAAAAATAGCCTGAAGGACGGTTCGCTGTCGTTCTGCACGGGTGAAATCGCCACCCTTTGTATAGCGTACGCGGCAGTAGCCGGTAGCCTGTACGCCGGTCACTGTCTGTTTGCCGGGATGCTTGATCTTGGTATATTTTTGACCATTGATCTTCGCAACGTCGTGACCATAGGCGTTTACCCATTTTAACTCTTCTTTTTTGATCGTGAGTTCAACACCGCCCAATTCGTCAATAACATTCGTTAAAGCACTAAAGTTTACCGTGACAAAATCTTTAATATTCAGATCAAAGTTTTTGTTGAGTGTATTGACGGCAAGATCAGGACCGCCATACGCATAAGCGTGGTTGATCTTAGTGCAGCCATGATCATGGATCTTTACATAAGTGTCCCTGTAAATGGACACTAACTTGACGTCGTGTGTTTTATTATTAACGCTTGCTACGATAATGGAATCACTTCGTGTATTCTTTCTTAGGTCGTTGGCACGGGAATCCACGCCGAACAGGGCAATATTGGTGTAATTCTTGATATTTGCATCCTGTTCCCCGCAAAGTGTCACATCTGATAGCGGATGATTTTCAATCGTATTCAGTGATTTTACCAAATAAACAAATATAACGCCGACACATAAAGCAACGATCAGTAAAAGGCATAGTAAAAAACGGCGGATCGGATGGCGGCGTTTCTTATTACGTCTACCTGCTGCACCAACAGAGCGCATATCACGTCTGCGGCTGTCTGTTACATTGCCGGAGCGTGCGTTATGACTGCGGCTGCCGGTTGAGTTGCCCGATCTCGTAGTTTGTCTGCGTGTTGCGTTGGTACCTGATCTTTTTGTCGAACCAGTCTGACGAGCTCGTCTGACCGGCTCGCTGTAATCTTCATCCTCATAATATCCCGCGCTGCGGCGTGTTGCATAGTCAGCGTTGCGTCTGCGGCGCACCGCCTCCTGCGTACGCTCATTGCGGCGACGGTAATCTTCATAATCCTTTGCCATACCTCTATCAAACCCTTCCTCTTGTTATTAATAGGCATTTTTGTTGGTGTTGCGTCCAAAGAATGTTAAAAACAGTATTTTAAAATCCAACAAAAGTGTCCAGTTTTCTACATAATATAAATCGCATTCAATACGTTTGGTAATGGATGTGTCCCCGCGGTATCCGTTTACCTGTGCCCAGCCGGTCATACCGGGGCGAACCTGATGCTTGATCATATAACGCGGGATCTCTTCCTTAAATTTATTGACAAAATATGGTCTTTCCGGTCGAGGACCAACGAGACTCATATCACCCTTCAGCACGTTAAAGATCTGTGGAAGCTCATCCAAATTGGTCTTACGCATAAATTTACCAATGCTGGTAACACGAGGATCATTGGCCGTTGTCCAAGCCTTTTTCTCAGCAGACTCTTCCTGCACACGCATAGAACGGAACTTGTACATGGCAAATTCACGGTTGTGCAGTCCGACACGTACCTGCTTAAAAATAAGCGGTCCCGGTGAGGTGATCTTGATGATAAGAGACAACAGTAACATTGGAATGGCAAATATGATCAGAGCCACAATGCCGCCAAACAGATCAACGATACGCTTGATCGCATTGTTAAAGGAGGAACTAAGCGGCACATGGCGCACATGAATGACAGGGATGCCATCCAGATCCTCTGTATATGGTTTTGTCGGGATGATATGATTATAATCCGGGATAAATTTTGTATGGATTCCCGATTTTTCACAGGTTGCCACAATCTTTTCCAATTTGAAAAACTCCTGGATGCGAAGTGTGATAGCAATCTCATCGTACTTGTTGGTAGCAAGCAGATCGGCAAGTTGTCTGGTGTTGCCGATCACGTCCACATTTCGGTAAGATTCCCCGACCGGTTTGTTATCGTCCAAAATACCGTGTACATAATAGCCCCATTCCGGGTGAGCGCGAAGACGGTCGATATAGCCCTCTGCCATACGGCTGTATCCAACTAATAGGATGTGTTTTAGGTTTTTGCCGCGTTTGCGCAACAGCTTCAATATGCTCATTACGATCAGACGGAAAATGTAATCTGCAGTCAGGTTGATCATAATAAACATAGTCAAAAACAGACGGGCGTAATCAGTCTGTTTGATAAAGTACAAAATTGCTGTACCATATACGATACCAAACAGGTTTGCCTTGATCAGGCAGTAAAGCTCATGACGTTTGCTGTTGGTTCGCTTTGGATCGTATAAGCCGCAGAAACGGTATATAATGATAAAACATGGGATCAAAAATACCAATGTGTTGAGATATTGATCCAGCCGCAAATAATATCCGATGGGCGGACTGATAATGTGGTGACGGATCAACGGACTCCAAAGCTCGTTAAAACGCAGTTCGTAAGACAGCAGGAATGCTGCTGCAATAATAAGGGCATCTATTATAATATGAAATAAATTCAATAATCGTTGATTTTCTCGTATCAATGTAATATAAACCTCCCGCTTTTATTAATCTATCAGCTACCACAGTATTATAGTATTTTCTTCCATTATTCGCAATATCCAACTGGGATTTAACTTTTTCTTAAAGAAGTTTTCACAATAAGAACACAAATCACTGGTAGACTTACAGTCAGAAACTAAGAACAGCACATGAGATTCTTAGTTGTAAATGGTTAGAGCGTATGAGATACATTCGACAATCTGACCGACGAAAAATGTACACTCGGAGTGACTCGTTTTGAGAAGATACCGAGAGGACGTAAAATAGAAATGGAGGGTTAGATATGGAAGAGAACAAAAGAACAGATTCAGGATACACAGGTGAGTACGGTAATCCGGTGGAGCACAACGATGCACCACAGGTAGAAACAGAAAATGCGGCGGCTTACAGTGAGACAGCGCAGTCTGCTTCTGAGCAGGGCGCAAGCGCACAGGCAGAGCAGAGCAGTACTTACAGCTACTCTTACAAGAATGGAGAGGGCACAAGCACACACTCCGGAGATTATTATGGCGGTGGAGCTGCACAGCCAAATAATGAATCTGCGCAGCAAAGCGGAGCCGGTCCACAGCAAATGAATGGTTACGGTTCACAGATGAACGGTGGCCCACAGCAGATGAACGGTGGTCCACAGATGAATTTCAGACAGCCGAACCAAAAACCACCGAAAGCAAAGAAATCAAAACAGCCGGGCAGCGTAAGTACCGGAAAGAAAATTGCATTTTGCATTGCATGTGCCGTTATCTTTGGTGTTGTTTCAGGAATATGTTTCCAAGGCGTTCGCTATGTAACGAATCGCTTCCTGCCTACGACAACATCATCTACCACAAAATTGCAGTCAACAACAGACGGTAAGAGTGCGAGCACAGCACGGAGCACATCTTCTCCTTCGACTACGCAGACAGGAACCACAGACGTTTCCGGTATCGCGGAGCAGACTATGCCGGCAATCGTTGCTATCACAAGCACTTCACAGGGTGCGAACTATTATGACTTGTTTGGACAGCAGTATCAGGGACAGGATACGACCAGTGCCGGTTCCGGATTTATTGTAGGACAGAATGATAAAGAATTGCTGATCGCAACCAACAATCATGTTATAGACGGTGCAAAGACAATTTCTGTACAGTTTATTGATGAGCAGATTTATGAGGCAACGGTAAAAGGAACAGACAGCAGCAATGATCTGGCTGTTATCGCAGTACAGACATCTAAGATCAAAGAGAGCACGATGAACAAGATCCGCGTAGCTGATCTTGGCGATTCGAGTAAGATTAAAGTTGGTGAGATGGCAGTTGCTATCGGTAACGCACTTGGTTATGGTCAGTCGGTAACGGTTGGTTATATTAGTGCAAAAGATCGTGAAATTTCAGAATCTGAGAGTGGCAGCTCCAGTTCTTCCTCCTCTAATACGATCAAGGCAATTCAGACCGATGCAGCTATCAATCCTGGTAACAGTGGTGGTGCTTTGATCAATATGCAGGGGCAGGTTATCGGTATTAACTCTGCTAAGATCGCAGCTTCTGAAGTAGAAGGTGTTGGATATGCGATCCCGATTTCCGTCGCAAAACCGATCATTGAGGATCTGATGAATAAAGAAAACCTCAAAGATAGTGAAAAAGGCTATTTAGGAATCAGCGGAAGAACGGTTTCTGACGAGATGGCAGCCTACAATATGCCAAATGGTGTTTATGTTGCAGAAGTATCTAAGAATGGTGCGGCAGACAAAGCAGGCATCCAGAAAGGCGACATCATTACATCCATTAATAATATGGAGGTCCGTTCTATCGAAAGTCTGCAGGAAAAAGCCAATAGCTACAAAAAGGGAACTCAGGTAGAGATCATTTTGCAGAGAAGTGATTCTGGAACGTATAAAGAAAAGAAAGTGAAAGTTACACTGCAAGGTTCCAGTTCATTAAACGGTTTAAGTTCCGGCAAATCGTCCAACAATGACAGTCAGAGCGGCAATTCCGGCAACAACAGCCAGAATGGTAACAACGGTCAGAACGGCAGCAATGGCAACAGCGGTCAGAATGGCAGCAATGGTAACATCGGCAACAACGGCAACAACAGCCAGAATGGCAACAATGGTAACAACGGAAATTCCGGCAGCGACAGCGGATCCGGCAACGATTGGTTCGGATTTGGAGATTTGTTTGGTAACTAATAGATACATGATAGAAAGACTCTAATAAGAAACTCAAACTTTGCACATCCAAAGCTGCTGTCCGATCACATATTGCTTGTTATGTCAGTAATAAATATGATATTTTGCAGCCGACAAGCTAACTTGTTCTGCCGTCAGCGAACTAAGATAATTGCCGCAGAACGCAGAGTTTTTGTGTGATTTCTTATTTTGTTAAGTCTCTGATGAATACATGCCTGAAGGAATGTCTGAGATGTCCCGGTTTAGCAAGGTATCATCGATTTTTGGACGGGACGCTTTCGCTACGATGCGCTACGTCACGTTACTTAATGTCTCTGAAATACGAGACATAAGTAACGACGAGCGCAAAGTCCCTTTCAAAAATGATGATTACCTTGCTTCCGGGACGTCGAGTTCTCCGTAAGGCATGTAAATCAAGCATCAGAGACAACAAAATCTAGAAATCACCTAAAACGAAAATGCGGCAAGGCAATTACTATAGTTCTCTGACGGCAGAAATCGCCATGTAGCGGCTGCAAAATACTTAGTATCCATTGACATAATAAGCAACATGTGGTCTGACATTGACCATTGATAAGGGAAGTTTGGGTGGCTGACACGTGCAAACGGCAGGAATTGATGTCAATTCCTGCCGCATACATGTTATGTGTGCTGTTGTTATTTTGTATTTTCGTTGATGTAGTTGATGAGGCCTTCTGCCTTGATGATCTTCTGCATAAACTCTGGGAATGCCTGACCCTGATACTCGGTTCCCTTTGTCTTGTCATAGATCATACCGCTGTCAAAATCGATCTCAACGGTGTCCCCTGCTTCAATTTCTTTGGCTGCAGCCGGGCACTCAATGATCGGAAGACCGATATTGATCGCATTGCGATAAAAGATACGTGCAAATGTCTCCGCAATAACGCAGCTGATGCCGGATGCTTTGATCGCGATCGGTGCATGCTCTCTGGAAGAACCGCAGCCAAAGTTTTTGTTGGCTACCATAATATCACCCTTCTGCACACGCTTTACAAAATCCGGATCAATATCCTCCATACAACTCTTAGCAAGCTCTGCCGGATCTGAAGAATTCAAATATCTTGCCGGAATGATTACATCTGTATCTACATTATCTCCATATTTATGTACTGTACCACAAGCTTTCATGTTTATCTCCTTTCACTGCTCACATTAATTGATTAAAGACCAAGTTCTGCCGGTTCAGAAATCTTACCGGTCACCGCACTCGCTGCTGCCACTGCCGGGCTGGACAAATACACCTCGGAATCCACATGACCCATTCGTCCGACGAAGTTACGATTTGTTGTAGAGATTGCACGCTCACCTGCTGCCAGGATTCCCATATAGCCACCTAAGCAAGGTCCGCAAGTTGGTGTGCTGACAATAGCACCTGCCTCAATAAAGGTCTGCACTAAGCCCTCTTCAATTGCCTGCATATAAATTGCCTGTGTTGCCGGGATCACGATCACACGGATACCATCTGCAACTTTTTTGCCTTTGAGGATCTCTGCCGCTGTACGAAGATCCTCGATACGACCATTCGTACAAGATCCGATCACAACCTGATCGATCTTAACGTCTCCCGCTTCTTTCACCGTCTTAGTATTCTCCGGAAGATGAGGGAACGCAACCGTTGGCTCTAACTTGCTTAAGTCAATGACATACTCTTCATCATAAACCGCATCCTCATCTGCTTCATATACTGTATATTTCTTCGTAGAATGCTCTTCCATATAAGCGATCGTCTTGTCGTCTACCGGGAAGATTCCATTCTTAGCACCTGCCTCAATTGCCATATTAGCAATAGAAAAACGATCATCCATAGACAGGTTTTTCACACCATCACCAGTAAACTCTAAGGAACGATACAACGCTCCATCTACACCGATCATACCGATCAGATGAAGGATCACATCTTTACCGCTTACCCATTTGGATGGTTTGCCGGTAAGCACTACCTTGATGGCAGAAGGCACCTTAAACCATGCCTGTCCGGTAATCATTCCACATCCCATATCTGTACTACCTACACCTGTAGAAAACGCTCCCAGTGCTCCGTAAGTACATGTATGTGAATCTGCTCCGATGCAGGTCTCACCTGCTACGATCAATCCTTTTTCCGGAAGCAGCGCATGCTCGATACCCATCTGACCTACTTCAAAATAATTCGTAATGTCGTGCTCTTTGGCATACTCACGAACACATTTGCAGTGTTCTGCAGACTTAATATCCTTATTTGGTGCAAAGTGATCCGGCACCAATGCTACTTTATCTTTGTCAAATACTGTCTTTTTATTTAACTTCTGAACCTCATGAATAGCAACCGGTCCTGTAATATCATTTGCTAATACCAGATCCAGATCTGCCATGATCAACTGTCCTGCTTCTACAGAAGGAAGACCTGCATGTGCTGCAAGAATTTTCTGTGTCATTGTCATTCCCATAATTATTATTCCTCTCTTTCTATTGTTCAAGCCTCTGATCTCAAATCCATGTACCGGCTCTGTCAATACCAATATGCTCTTCCTGTACGTTCTAAACTCTACTCAGATCTAATGTACCAGACTCATACTTTCGATCAGGCGCTCATACATTTCACGCAAGCCAACCGTCGCCTTCCAGCCAAGTTTCTGTAACTTCGTACTATCCAGCTTGACGATCATCTCCGGATTGTATCCGAAACTTGCCAGATCTTCCGGAATGTCACGTTCCACCGCAATATTCGACTCCGGCAAGATTCCACTGACTAACTTTGCCATATCATATATTGAGATCGCCGTATCCATATTCGTAACATTATACGCCTCTCCAGCCTGCCCTTTTGCCAAAATGGTAAGCAATGCCGTAACAGCATCGATCGTGTAACAGTATGTACGAACCGTCTTGCCCTCAGTATGGAGCACGATATTTTTGCCCTCGATCGCACAGCGTGCAAACTCAGCAAATACTCGGCCATCATCGTAAGCTACGCCTGCTCCAAATGTCTGCGATAATCTGGCAACTTTGACCGGAACATCGTATTCTTTCGCATAAGATGCACACAAACACTCAACGATACGCTTTCCCTCCGAATAACTGCTTCGTACACTGAGCGGCTCAATATATCCATAATCTTTCTCTGTGATCATACCTGCATCTTCCGCAGGAGTTCCATACACTTCGAGTGATGACAGATATACAACACCTTTTACCTGTTTCTGTTTGGCAAGTTCTAACACATAGCGAGTGCCATCCACTGCCGCACCGATCGTTTCTACCGGATGACTGACAAAATATTTGGAACTCGTTGGACTTGCCCCATGGATCACATAATCTATGTCTCCATCATAGCAGATCGGCTCTGAAATATCTCCAAGCACAATCTCCAAATGCTCCTCTTCCTCTAAATAAGGAAATACCTTTAACGCTTTTTCTTTACTGCGCGCAAAAATAATGACTGTCGTATTGCAATGGCAGATACGGTTGCGGCACAACAAAAACTTAACGAGCTGTGAGCCGATCAGTCCCGTTGCACCTGTCACAAAAATACGACTGCCGTCTAACGCTTCAATTGGCAGATCAAGCGCTGCGGCACGCTCTAAATCTTCTTGAAGCACCCGGTTATCCGGACTTTCTATTCTACTCATGTAGTTTTCCTTTCCATCCGTAATCAAATTTCACAAACATTTCTGTCGTCCATCTGTTACTTTCTTATACTTCATACTTCTCTTAAACTGTCTGCTAACGAATTCCGTTCGTCAGGCCGATACCAAACGTCTGCTCATTCTCTTTGTAGTTGAGCAGCGCACGGAACATATATACATCCTCCGGTGTCGTAACCTTAATATTACCACGATTGCCCGAGATCATATGCACTTCTTTGCCAAGCGTTGTCATGATCGTGCAGGCATCTACCATATTTTCATACGAAGGATTGATCGCACGCACCTCATCGTGGGCTGCAATAATATCTTTTAAGCGGAAACTCTGTGGTGCCTGTGCCGCAAATGTATCTTTACGATATGGTACAGAATCTACTTTCTCACCGCTCTTGCTGAGTAAGATTGTCTCGTAGCAAGCTGTGCAGGTGATCGCACTGCCGTACTTCTGTACACTTTCAATGTTCTGTTTGATCGTATCATAGGATACAAACGGACGCACGCCATCATGCAAAAGCACGATAGAATCCCCATCATTTTCTTTCTCTGCATCTTTCAACACATTGTAGATGGAATCCTGAGCAGTTGCACCACCCGGAATGATTGATACTACTTTATCCAATCCATAACGGTCTACTAATTTCTGTGTCTTACCAATGTAGTCTTCCAATACGGAAATATAGATCTTGTCGATCATATCATGCTCCTGAAAGAGCTCCAATGTATGCACAAGTACCGGCTTTCCGTGAATCTCCAAAAACTGTTTTGGAATACCGGAACCCATTCTAACTCCACGACCACCGGCAAAGATCATTGCAATATTCATAATTAACTCCTTTCTTCTTCCTCCAATGCGCTAAAATTAAGCAGAGGAAGTCTTTGGTTTACTTTCTCAATATGACGCAGTTTTTTCTGAATGTCCTCCGGAATATTTCCAAGCAGGATCCAGTCAATCACGCGGTCTGACGCATGACTATCAATATAGTCAAAATGCTTGTCTACATATTGTTCAACTTTTTCATATTCATAATCCTTTTGTTCGAGTGCATCCATGATCTGTGCAAAGGTATAGCAGACCTTACCCGGTGCCGCTTCCTCATAATCACGATGGAACCCTCTTGAAAAAGAATATTGGATCTTGTCAAATGCGAAAAACAGCATTGGTTTACGCATCAAACTATACTCAAATATATTGGACGAATAATCCGTGATCAATATCTCTGTAATATAAAACAGATCATTGATATTTGGATATTTATTAGCATCCACAAAGCGGTCTTTATGAGCCTCTTCGATCGGTACCGCCTCGCTCACCCAAGGGTGCATCTTGAATAGCACAACGTATTCCTCTCCGCAGAAATCATACAATCGCTGAAAATCGATCATGTGATACGGATAATAGGCTGTTTTACGGTTTTTGCCACGGTAGGTTGGTGCAAACAAGATCACCTTTTTGCCTTTACACATTGGATACCGTTCATAAAGCTCTGCCGTTTTCTTCTCACGAAAGGCTTCATCCAAATACTCATCCATACGCGGCATACCGGTTGGCAAGATTTGATCGTCATTAATACCAAACACCTCAGAGAAGAACTTCCCGATCTGTCTGGAACCGGCGATTCCATAGCAGTATTGTCTATGGCAGCTCACTGGTGCCGGACATCCCAAGTGTCCCCATCTGCTGTAACCGGAGGACTTAAAGCCCGCCCCCGCATGCCATAGCTGTATCAGCTTTGTCCGTTTATCTAATGTCAGCCAGTCAAAAAGCGGTACATGATCGTCAATGAATACCATATCGCACTGTGCTAATTTGTGGAGCAGCTCTTTGGTTGAACTGCGCGCCTGTCTGATATAAGAAGCAGGTCTTGCGGAAAAAAGAATGGTATATTCCTTATCCAATCCACGTTCACACATTCGGTCATAAACCGCCTGCAGATTCGTACCGATCGTATCGCTCTGCTCCGTCATAAACATAATCACCTTTTGACGGTCTTTATACTTCTTAACCTGACCGTGATAATACGCTTTCCAACGCATCCGGCCTGCATTTTTCTTCATTTTGATCGCTGGATCTGTCACCGCAGATTTCACGATCTCACCATTGCTTTCCTGTTCCATGCTGACCTTCATCGCATCCATGATATGCATTAGGAGCGGAAGATCATTTTCCCCTTCCGTGACATAGAAGTTTACAAGATAACCTCTCGTCCGGTTGTTATGCAGGAAAGATCGCGATACATTTTCTGCCTCCGGAACCAATTCATGCGCCATCACACATTTTGCCAAAATCTCCTGCTTGCGGCAAACATAAAAGAAATAACTTCCCATCGGAAGACATTCGCAGTTCCCCGGATTTGTCATATTCATTGACAGTCGAATATGCTCTTCATCCACAATCGTCTGCTTAAATCGTGCTTTGGCATGAAAGTTTTGATCCACGGCATATACATCAAATTTTTCACCTTTTAACGACTCATCCGCATACGCAAGCTGTAAATCAATATGCACAATGATTCGTTCCCACCAGATTTTCGTGATCGTCGCAGTAAGCCGTCCCAACGAAATCCGGTCTTCCATCATGATCTCTTTGTCCATGGTATTCTCCATTTCCTATTTATCCCGACTTTTCGCAGGCTGACTGCTCTGTATAAGACAGTCTTCCAACAAAAAAATGCGAAATGTGGGCATTATTTTTTAGTTTATCATCATATTCTGCAACTGTCAATCTGTCCCGCCTGCCGGGAAAATCGGACGGACATCTTGCAACGATCGCTGCCTTACGAAATTTTATACAGTAAAACAGGACCATCTTCTGATCGAAGACAGCCCTGTAAGCTGCATACATAAACATCCCTGTTCTAATCTGTGCAGTCGCAAGCCGCTGTTATACCAAATCCATTCTCTTATTCGAATCGCCAAGCAGCAGATTCCATCTGCATCTCTACCATATGTTTGTAAATACCATCCGTCTGCTTTAACTCAGCAGGACTTCCCTGCTCTGCGACTGTACCATCTTTAAGTACCACGATCTTATCAACACCATCCACAGTGCGCATACGATGCGCAATGATCAACACCGTTTTGTCACAGATCAGTTTCGAAATGGATTCCTGAATAAAGGATTCATTATCAACATCCAGAGATGCCGTTGCCTCATCCAGCAAAATAATCGGTGCATCCTTTAGGAACGCTCTGGCGATTGAAATACGCTGTCTCTCTCCACCGGAAAGTTCCGATCCGTTTTCCCCGATCATCGTATTCCATTTCTCCGGCATACGCTCTACAAATTCGTCACAGTGTGCCAGTCTGGCAGCCTCCATGACTTCTTCATCCGTTGCACCCTGTCTGCCGATACGGATATTTTCCATGATCGTATCATTAAATAATGTAACATCCTGAAAAACAATGGAATATAACGAAAGTAGTTTCTCCGGGTCAATATCTGTAACCTTCATACCGCCAACCGTGATACTTCCTGTGTCATTATCCCAAAATCTGGCTGCAAGGCGTGTTACTGTTGTCTTACCACCACCGGACGGCCCGATCAACGCAGTAACTTCACCCTGTTTGGCCATAAAGCTGACATCCGATAATACCTGCTCACCATCTTTATATGCAAAGGAAACATGGTCAAATTGAATGTCATAACCATCGTTCGTCAACTCCTCGTTACCTTCCTGCTCCTCATACGACAAAATCTCATCCATACGTTTGCAGTTAGTATCTGCACTAATAATGGCAGACAGATTCTGCAAAGAGATCTGCAGTGGCTCATACATGCGTGTCACTACCAGTAAAAACATAAAGAACGTAAGGACCGTAATCTGTCCGTTCAGTAACAAAGCACCTCCTACTACTGCAACGGTTCCGATCCCAAGCTTTAAGATCATCTGCGCAGAGCATACAAATGCTGCATTGGTAAATTCTACAAAGATAGCATTTTTTTCTACCGCTTTGATCTTATTTTCCAGTCCGGACATATAAGCATCTGTCATATTGTAAGAACGAAGATCACGCAATGTCTCAAGACCTTCCTGAATACCATCTTGACAGGAAATGCGGTACTGCATGGTGCGTTCATATACCTTTCCCATAACTTTTCTGGAATACAATACGATCAGAAAAGCAACCGGCATAACCCATACCGCCGCTAACGCCATTCTCCAATCAAAGAAAAACAAGCTGATCACGATCAGGGTTGTGGAAATAATAGCACCCACAAGCTCCGGGATCCAATGGGAACTGGCTGTCTCTAACAATGCACAGTCGGACATGATCGTGTTCGTAAGATCTGCCAAATCTTTTTTACCAAAGAAAGACAGCGGGATCTTGCGCAGTTTTTCTGCTAAAGTACGACGTCTGACACCGCTTTCTACATAAGTCGAATAGAAAGTAGACATATATTGAAACACCGTAGACGCAGCGATCAAAATCAGCACTACTATAATCGAAACCGTAAAAAATGGAATCTTTGCTCTTGGAACATCACCTTCCAGTAAATAGGACGCCAAGTAATACAAAAGTCCTACCGGAAGCATAAGGACAAGATTGGCAATAGTAACTGCAACAAAGGCACGTAACATATCTTTGGTACCTTTTTCGGATAATGCATATTTATGTTGTAATCTTTCGATCATGCTGTAACACCTCCTTTTCCTACCTGCCAGTTTACAGATCTGTTATACTCTTTCCACATATGTCCATAAACAGCATCTTTAGCGAGCAATTCTTCGTGCGTGCCATGTTCGGCAACTTTGCCATCGGCAAGCACATAAATCTGATCTGCAGCCGTCACTGTTGACAGACGGTGGGCGATCATGATCACCGTCTTACCTTTGGAAAGTTTTTCAAATGCCTGCTGCACCAGTCGTTCATTGTCCGGATCTGCAAATGCTGTTGCCTCGTCTAAGATCAGGATCGGTGCATTTTTAAGAAATGCTCTTGCAATGGCTAATCGCTGGCTCTCACCACCGGAAACATAAATTCCTTTGGAACCGATCATCGTATGTACGCCATCCGGGAATTTCTCAATAATATCCATACATTGTGCATCCTTTAACGCCTGCATGACTTCCTCATCCGTTGCATCCGGGCGTCCCATGCGCACGTTATCCAAAATGCTCATCTTCAAAAGTCTGCTGTCCTGAAATACATAAGACACTTGATCCATCAACTCATCACCGCTTATATTTTTCACATTGACACCACCCAGTTTGATCGCACCGGATTTCACATCCCAGAAACGGGCGATCAAAGAAGCTAATGTTGTCTTGCCGCCTCCCGATGGTCCGACCAACGCAATATGTTCTCCAGACCGGATCTGCATACTCACACCGTCCAAAGCCAGATTCTTTGCGTTTGGATAAGCAAACTGAATGTTTTCTACGACAACCGAAGAATCTTTCGGAATGCTTACCTCATTTGTAGAAAGCGGCTGTATCTCCAAAATCGCATCCATTCTCATCAATGCATCCTCTACTAACATTTGCGACTCTCCGGCGTATGCGACCTTCATCAAAGTCACCGTCAATATGGAGGTGATCAAAATATAAAAGAATACGTTCAAGATAAATGTATCCGTCACTCCATGACCACTAAATAAATACGCTGCAATGATCAATGCCGCAAAGATTCCATTGGACGCTGTCGTAAAACATACCATCGGCAGCATCATATTTTTGGTATATCCTAATGTCCATTTCTCATACTCATCAATAGCATGGCGAAAACGTCGGAAGGAAAAAATTGTTTGTCCAAACGTTTTCAACACCGGAACGCCACGCACGTACTCTACCGCTTCCGAAGACATTGATTCCAACGCATTCTGATACTGTTTCATATCTTCTGCCATTTTCGGTCCCATCATAAAACTTCCCATGAGAATAAATGCCAATGCTGCCGGGATCAAACTGGCAATACCAAGCCGCCAGTCAAAGGCGATCATCATCACAAGCAAACCGATCGGTGTTGCAATAGACACTGCCTTATCCGGTAGATTGTGTGCTAAAAATGTTTCCGTCGCAGCACTCGATTCCATAACCACTTTACGAATCTTACCACTGCCTTCGGATTCAACGAAACCAAGCGGCAGCTTCATAATATGCTGCATCAGCTTAATACGCATATTGGCCTGCACGCGAAATGCCGCTTTGTGGGAACATATTAACGCAACGATATAAAATACCATCGCTAGCAGTGCAAAACCAACAGCCATCCAACCATACTGATTCAAAGAAACCGCATTTTCAAAATGCGGACGTACCTCTAACACTTCCCTCAACATACGCCAAATTTCATAAAATGGCACCAGTGCAATGATCGCGCTGACCGCTGCCAGCACAAGGGAAGCATAGGTAAAATACTTATGTCCTCCGGCATAGTCCATCAATCTAGACAATGCACTCTGTTTTTTCTTTTCCATTGAAAATTGTCCCTCCATTCTTGGTGTTTTGCTTTACTCGTGGTCGAGCACGGCTTTCCAGCCGGCAAAACGATATTGTTTTATGTTGTCCATAAACACCTGTGCTTCTTCAAAAGGAAGTTTATGTGACACGATCTCATAAATATACTGCCAACCGGTACGGCAAACCACATGGACAAAAAAATCCGTGATCTGTTCCGGATTCTTGGCATATTTATCGGCAAATGCTCGGTAGTAGGTTTCTTCAATCTGCGCCAGCCGATCAAAATACTGCTCATACTCCGTTCCTGCCGATCTGCAAAAGATCAAGTAGAACACATCGAAATGCTGATATATATACTGCAACACCTCGTCAGTCCCCTCTCCTCCCGTCTCCATGGCACTGGAAGAGTCCTGTGTATCTGCCGCCTGATCCACACAAGTCAGATAATACTCCATCAGCCCATCTGCCACCGGTCCAACGACAGCCGCAAATAACCCTGCCTTGTCTCCAAAACGCGTATAGATAGAATTGGTACTCACACCACTATCCGCTGAAATCCGCCGCAGGCTCGCCCCATGAAAGCCATGTTCCATAAATTCCCGACGTGCACTGTCGAGAAGCGCTTCTGTAACTCCGGCTGATTCTTGTCTCATGTGATCCCTCCTTTTTCTTCTGCGCAATAATTATTTGGCCACACACTATGTTCTTTCTACCAAAATGCAAACATTCACTATTAAAATACTCTACGACACATCACAACAATATTTACGCAATAAAATAACAGCGTTATTGTAACACTGTTATTTTATGCTTTGCAATATAGTTACTGATCAACTTTTCTCAATATCGTCATATCTTAATTATTATATTTTTACGGAAACGGCGCATTGAGCTTCCGATAGTCCTATTTCCAATATTTATACTTTACATGATATTTCTTGGCATACTTGTGCGCATAACTCCCCTTTTTCACATAAAGTGTAAGCTTTTTACAGCCTTTAAATGCATCTTTCTCTATTTTTTTCACAGATTTAGGCATCTTTATTTTTTTTAAGCTTCTACAATTTCCAAATGCTTTCGACCCCACCCTCCTTACTTTACTTGGTATATTAACTGATGTTAAATTACGACAATTGTAAAAAATTCGATTTTCTATATACTTCCAGTTTTTATTTATCTTAACCTGTCTTAGTGCTATACAATCTCTAAACAAATCATCTGTACACTCACTATTTTGTATTTTAGATAAATTTGCTGTTTTCAGCCGTCTACAGCCCCTAAACAAACCATTCGCCAGTACAACATTCTTATCAAATGAGACATTTTGTATTCCAGTATTCCCGCATAACATGTCACCAAAATCCAATTTGTAAAATCTTTCTTTAAACGGCAATACTCTTAATTTTTCACAATACTGAAATGTACGTAATCCTAACATTTTTAATGACTCTCCGCCACTTATTTTTTCCAATTTCCTGCACATATAAAATGCATCATTATCTATCTTTCTTACGTTTTTTCCAATATGAACTCTTTGTAATGACTTACACATTATAAATGCCTGACTTCCAATTACCTCTACACTATCAGGAATGGTCACTTCTTCTATATACGAATTTTGACTAAATGAATTGGCTGCCAATCTCCGGACAGGATGTCCATCTATCTCCGATGGCATAATCACTTTTTTGGACTTACTCCATGGCGAATTGTCGCTAAATCGTTCTATGCGAATCCCCTTTCCAGCCCCTATATATGTGTATTGATAACCTCCACTTACATAATACTTTTTCCACCCATCTGCATCATACATTTCAAGAGGTCTTGGCGTTGCTTGAATTTTCATCATTGTCTGTGTTGTTTCCAAAGCAACCTGATTGTTGATGTGCTCTGCACCGGATACATCCTGCGCTGTTAATTGAAGTCCCATAATTGCAATAACAATAATACCACAAGCCAAAATCCACTTTTTCATAAAATTCACCCTCACCTTTCTAAAGGTTTCCGTTACATCTCTAGTACATCACAGATACCCACCCCGGTCAATAACTTCGATACCATCTTAAGAATTCTTAAGAATTGAATCTCATATACCATCAATTAATCACTCAAATTTCGCACTTCCAAAATTATCTCACACGACCACATATTGCTTATTATGTTACAAAAATAATAGTTATTTTGTAGCCAACAAGCTGACTTGTTCTGTCGGCAGCGAACTAAGATAATTGCCGCAGAACGCAGAGTTTTTGTGCGATTTCTTATTTTGTTATGTCTCTGATGATTACATGCCCGAAGGATTGTCTGAGATGTCCCGGTTTAGCAAGGTATCATCCATTT
>ERZ780149.351-NODE-351-length-61090-cov-4.473384_pt1 | contig 61090 bp, 53 predicted proteins | sample MGYA00511367_ERZ780149 | MGnify/ENA primary metagenome ERZ780149 (study PRJEB29588, sample SAMEA2153852) | human gut metagenome | biome: human gut; feature: human-associated habitat; material: faeces | place: Denmark | collected 2008/2010 ... | reverse complement strand
AATTATCTCAAAAAAGTGAGGCCTTGAGAAGGACGTTGGTGGTTTACCATTTACTGTAAAACCTCCCAAAATTAAATTCCAATAAAAAAGACTGCTCGGTAATTCACCTTACAGTCTTAGTATAGTTTCATTTTTACTTGGTTTGGTCGCCTCACATGCGACAAATTAAGCACCTAAGAGATTTTGGTCGAAGGCAAACAATGCCTCGTTGATTTCGAAAACATTATAATTTCTTTTTTTGACAAAATATTCAATTATAACGTCAAATTTATTCGAGTGTGAAAGCGCAAAACCCGCCTTCATAAGCATTTCCTTCATCTCATTCAAAGGCAGCTCAAGTGCCAGCGCAAAAGCAATTACCGTAGGCTTTGAAGGTCGATACGCTTTGTCGGAGCGGATTTTTGAAAAAAGTTTCCGGTCAATGTTTGCTTTCTTGTAACATTGCGCATCCGTCATGCCCTTTTCGTCGATTTTGCGAAGAAGCATCTCGGAAAAACTTTCATCAAGCTGTTCAAGCGCATTATCCAGCGAAGCGTCACAGCAGACCTCAATGCTCCGCAGCCTTTTTAAATCATAGCTGTCCTCATGCTCCTCGACATATTTATCATCTATGTACGCCGCAATGTCCGAAAAAAGCTTGTTTCCGATGGTATATGATTTCTTATCGAAAATCACGACATATACCTGCATGTCGTTTTCCTGCAAAAATTCGCTGATGGTATCCACGGCCACGCGAAGCGCCCGGTCTTTCGGATAGCCGTAAACGCCCGCCGAAATCAGCGGAAACGCAAGAGTTTTGCAATCATGTTCAGCCGCCAGCGCAAGCGACTTGCGATAACAGGAAATCAGCTTTTCCTCTTCACCGTAATCTCCGCCCCGCCAAATCGGCCCGACCGTATGGATAACATATTTGCAAGGCAGATGGTAGCCTTTTGTAATTTTTGCGTCGCCCGTCGCACAGCCGTGAAGCGTTCTGCACTCCGCAAGGAGCTCAGGCCCCGCCGCGCGGTGGATGCAGCCGTCCACGCCGCCTCCGCCGAGAAGCGAATTGTTCGCAGCGTTCACGATGGCGTCAACCTTCAGCTTTGTTATGTCGTTTCTGATTATCTGAAGTGGCATATCAACACTTCCTTATCCTTGGGTTGGAATAAATTCAATCATCGCATTTGCAACGTTTGAAATCGGCATCGTCTGCAGCCATACCTTGCCCGGTCCCGTCAGCAATGTATTGAAGAGCCCCTCTCCGCCAAGCAGCTTGTTTTTCAATCCCTGAACCTGTCTGATTTCCATGGAAACACTCGTCTCAAATCCGGCAACATTTCCGGTATCTACCAGCAGCTGCTGCCCCGGAGCAAGATTGTATTCCACCAAATCGCCGTCAATTTCCACAAAAGCCATCCCGCTTCCTGAAAGTTTCTGCATAATGAAGCCTTCTCCGCCGAAAAATCCCGCGCCGAACTTTTTGCTGAAATGAACGGAAAGATCCACACCTTTCGTGGACGCGAGGAAAGCCTGTTTCTGCAAAATAAACTCTTTACCCCCTGTTATCTCCAGTGGAAGAATTTTTCCCGGAAAACTCGATCCGAATGCAATCATCGCATCATCCCTGCCCGCCGTGTAAATATTCTGAAACATGGACTCACCCGAAAATGCCTTAGAAAACATCTTCCCGAGGCCGCCTCCCGTTGTCTCCATCTGAAAATCCGTTGTCTGCCAAACCATGGAGCCCTTCTCCGTAATCATCTGTTCTCCTTTGTTCAAATAACAAACCACAACCGGGAATGACCCACCTTTAATTTCGTATTTCATTCTTTCCCCTTTCTGCAGAGAATTCATTCACTTGTTTCTCTGCCTTTTGCTTCCGTTGTCTTACTGTAATTATATTGCGTCCGCACGAAAAAATCAAGGCATGCAGTGTTCATCCGCAAAGCAAATTACGCGCTCTCGACGATTCTTGCCCCAAACGGCATAAATGACAGCCTGGCCATTTTGAAAAACTGCATTCCGAACGGAATTCCCACTATCGTGATGCACCAAAGGCAGCCAAACAGCAGATTTGCGATTGCCATTTCCAGTCCAAAGAAGCAGACCCATATGATGTCTACAAGGAACGAAAACGTCCTGCCATCGTACACGATTTCTCTGCCGAACGGCCAAAACGCAAATTCCGCAAATTTAAAACATTGTACGCCAATCGGTATTCCGATTATTGTTATGCAGAATATGCATCCTGCAAGGCACCATGCAAGTCCGCCAAGCAGACCTCCAAATAAAAACCAAAGTATGTTTCCTAATGTTTTCATATGTATCCTTTCTTTTTCATGCGCCTCTTGCGAGGCGCTCCTTGCGGTAGTCACGCACAATCTGCGAACTGTCCAGTCTTTTAATTAATGGTGTAGTTTCTGACATAGACTTCTCCTCTTTGATATTGACAGCTATGCTTCTATAATAAACTTATAATTTTTTTATTACAAATCTCATAAGACTGTAAATCTTCTTCTGTTACTTTTATTCCTGCATAAACACACAATTTTTTTAACATATCGAAAATTCTAGCAGCCGAATATCCGGTTTCTGCTTTAAGCACTTCCTCGTTCATATATGTAATGCAGTGCGCTACAGGATTTCTCACAGATTCTTCTACTTTTCTAATATTCGTGACAAGCTTTTTTACAGCGGTATTGCTTGAAAGTCGCTCAAGGATTCCGACCAAATGTGCTGATGTTACTACTTGGCTGCGTAGTTCCCACTTTCCATTCATAGTTAAAACATCGCATATAGTCTGATTTGTTTCCGCTTTTTTCTCATCCCATTTTGTAAACATCGTGCTATTGACGCTCTTTTGAGTATAGCAGAATTGCCGTATTTCAATGGCTGTTTCTTTAGCAACAATTCTTTCAAGCAGCGCGGCAAAGAGGGGGGTGAGGCCTCTTAAAAAGTCAATATACTCTTCTTTCAACATTTTAATCCGCAGTAGTAATAAATACTCAAAGCAATCAATTTCATTGCTCGATTCATGAGGAAACATTTTATAATCCACATCTTTTAAATACCTTTTGCTTTGAATACGATCCAATTTAATTCGTGCAGCTGCAGCCTCTAAAAGCTTGATAACCTGCGGACTCAAAAATGACTCGATATCTTTCGCGGCAGAAAGCGCTGCCACATAATCAAAGTCTTCAACCTGTTTTTTTATAGTCTCTTTTTTTAATTCTGCTGCAAAATTAATATCAGTCGAAATACTACAGCGATTCTTACAGTCCTCTTGATTGTCCATATTCAACTCCCACTGGAGTTCCACATCGTATTCGCCCTTCACATCTTCTCGATACTCGTTGTATTTCCGCATTGGCGTAACCACCTGAATAGTTTTGACAGGTCTTTCAATAATGGTGCCAATCATTTGTAATGCACTCTTCATTGCAGGAGTACCTGATGACACATTCAAATACAATTCACAATCCCCTTTGTACAAAATTTCATCTAAGAGATCTCGGAATTCTTTCACGAAAAAGTCAAAAATATGTACCTCCGTCAGCTCCGATTTAAAAATTTTATGTATAGTAAATTTTTTTCCTGTGGTTTCCTTCAACTTTTCCAAACAATAGCAGTATCTATTATCCTTTTCATCTAGCTCGCACATTTCTTTGGAAAAATATAGGTAAATTTCGTCCAATTCATAGTTCCTCGCAATATGCAAAATTGCTCCATCATGTTGCCCCGCAATCGGATCCGTACTGCCGACAGCAGAAAATAAAATTTTCTTCATTTTCTTTCTCCCTTATATTATAATGACATTTTCTTCATACGACGTATCACCCACGCCCAACAATAAAACCTCGTTGCTGCTATTCAGCCGATATATTCTAACATTATCATCGTTGGCTATGATTTTCATAATCCCATTTATCATATCACGATATTTAGAATGCGGCAATAGTGCCTCAAAAGCTGATTTTTGTACACGGTTTCCAAAAGATTCTAAATGTTTTACCATCTTGTTTCTCCGTTTATTATCTATAATATCATAAATAATTAAAACAAGTTTCTTTTGAGGATCTTCTATAACCTGGCTGAAATCATATTTACGAATCTCGATTTGGTTCATGATTCATTCCCTCTTATCTGATTCTTACCGGCTGATATAAATACGGATCTTTTTCTTTAATACACGCAGCCATTTGTCGGCATTGCACATGAAGTGCCTGCCGGAATGAGTATTCTTTTTCATCATAACCAAGGTATCTATTCTTTACATTTAGTTTGCGTTCAAATTTATTGATAAATTTTCTCAGTGCTGCGTTGCTGAGATAAATACCGACATGGTCGTCGTCTGTTATAAAATCATCTATGCGGATTTCATTTCCCTGCACCATACTTAGAGCTACAGAATCTGCAATTACCGCACGCCATTCTTCCATCATATCGCTGCACAACGCCGGACTGCCGTCACGGACTGTATGCAAAATTCCGCAATATGGACTCATATGTTCTGTCTCAATTTTAGCCATGATCTCATACATAAGCATTGTATATCCTAGACTTAAAAGTGAATTAAAAGGATCACGTGGAGGTCTTTTGGTTCTTCCATAGAATTTAAATTCCGGATGCACAATTTCCCCAAGCGCTTTGAAATAAAATTTAGCGGCAGTTCCTTCATATCCCATAATTTCTTCTGTAGATTGGGCATGGAGTACTTTTTTCTTTAGGTACTTCATCATATCCAGTTCACTTTCAATATGTTTTTCTGTCGCTTTTGCATACCGGCTCAGCACGATTAGCTGATTGTGTATTTTGGCAGCAATCATATGAACAGATAGTGCCTTGCAAAATGCTTCATCCTCAAATATGTCGAATTGCTTTTTCAAAAATTCCACTTTTTCGTTCTCGATTCCATGAAGTCTGCCATAATATTTGCCTTTACTGGAAAAGAAGGATACCGGAATCTTACTAACCAACAATGATTGTATACAAGGTGTTGTAATAGAAGAATTGCCGAATATTGATATGGATTCTATACTTTCCTTCGGAATGCTGCGAACTAATTCATTCTTCTGCTTCACTACATAACGCCCGCCATCAACACTAAGAATTGAGCCGTTGTCGGTAATATACAAATGTGCCATATTTCTCTCCTTTCCTTCCAAAACAATATGCTCGTCCCCTCCCGGGGTCTTTGTTTTCTAATAGTTCGCGAAGCCGTACGATGGCAGGATAACAGACCGGTTTTCGTCTCCTCTCGGGGTCTTTGTTTTCTAATTGGATAACCTCTATTTAGACACATACTACTTCTTGTTTTCGTCCCCTCCCGGGGTCTTTGTTTTCTAATCGGCAATTACGCGCAGATAGGCAGAAGCGGCGATTCGTTTTCGTTCCCTCCCGGGGTCTTTGTTTTCTAATTATATACCGACAGTAAGCTTCGCGAAGACTTATTCAGGGTTTTCGTCCCCTCCCGGGGTCTTTGTTTTCTAATATAATGGAAAACAAATTAACAAGAAATGAACTTACGTTTTCGTCCCCTCCCGGGGTCTTTGTTTTCTAATTAAAAGATTATCTCAATGTTCGCAAAGAGAGTGAATGTTTTCGTCCCCTCCCGGGGTCTTTGTTTTCTAATCCGAGCGAAAAAGCCTTTAATCTGTCTGACAGTAGTTTTCGTCCCCTCCCGGGGTCTTTGTTTTCTAATCGTGTTCAAGGTATTTATGGAGACTTCACCGAAATGTTTTCGTCCCCTCCCGGGGTCTTTGTTTTCTAATTAAAAACGGAGTTTGCTTCACAACGATGCAACGAGTTTTCGTCCCCTCCCGGGGTCTTTGTTTTCTAATTCATTAACGCCATCATGGTTTCGTTTCCATATCTGCCCGTTTTCGTCCCCTCCCGGGGTCTTTGTTTTCTAATAGAAGAATGAAAGAGATTACATTATTTACAGGACTGTTTTCGTCCCCTCCCGGGGTCTTTGTTTTCTAATTATATGGAAATGGAACTTATACCATTGCTACCAAAAATGGTTTTCGTCCCCTCCCGGGGTCTTTGTTTTCTAATTTTCCGCTGATTGGATTAACGAGGATAAGAGCCCTGTGTTTTCGTCCCCTCCCGGGGTCTTTGTTTTCTAATTGTGTGTCTTGGTTATGAAGAGCGCGAAGATGGCCGTTTTCGTCCCCTCCCGGGGTCTTTGTTTTCTAATAAGAATTGGGAATCAAAGGTTACAGCAAAATGAGTGTTTTCGTCCCCTCCCGGGGTCTTTGTTTTCTAATTATTAGAATTTTTAATTGATAGTACATCTGCACCAATGGTTTTCGTCCCCTCCCGGGGTCTTTGTTTTCTAATGTTAATTGACGAAACATTAAACGGCGGTTGGATTGGTTTTCGTCCCCTCCCGGGGTCTTTGTTTTCTAATCCGCTAGTGGCTGCGGATATGATAAACGGACGGCAGCGTTTTCGTCCCCTCCCGGGGTCTTTGTTTTCTAATGGGTAAATTCCCCTATTTTCGTTTTTTATAGTGTCGTTTTCGTCCCCTCCCGGGGTCTTTGTTTTCTAATTAATGGAAAACAAATTAACAAGAAAAGAATTAACAAAGTTTTCGTCCCCTCCCGGGGTCTTTGTTTTCTAATTTAAAAGACGTCTTAATAGAACAATCACGATTAAACTTGTTTTCGTCCCCTCCCGGGGTCTTTGTTTTCTAATGGTTTATATCTTTTTGAATACGAAATTAAAGCGTTGTTTTCGTCCCCTCCCGGGGTCTTTGTTTTCTAATGCTATGGAAATAATTAAAAAGGGAGGAAGAAAAAAGTTTTCGTCCCCTCCCGGGGTCTTTGTTTTCTAATCTTGGTGGGCCTAATATTTATCTTGATACATACGGTTTTCGTCCCCTCCCGGGGTCTTTGTTTTCTAATAAAAAATGAAAAAATCAACGTTCATATATAACGGGGTTTTCGTCCCCTCCCGGGGTCTTTGTTTTCTAATTTGAAAGAAAGAATGACACAGTACACAAATGTATCTCGTTTTCGTCCCCTCCCGGGGTCTTTGTTTTCTAATTCTGTCCTCACAGTTTCAGTTTTTTCAATGGCTCTGCCTGCCTTTTGCGTGGGAAACTTCTTTTTCTTATAGTCCCATCGAAAAAAGCAGGCAAAGCGCTTTCTCAACGTTGGAATTCCAACAACGGTTTAAACCATTGCAAAATCTATCCCGCACGCTCCCATCTGCAGCAATTCTCCATCAATATCAGACAGTTTTGCAACTCGTGGACTGATGCCTTTCCGGATGTCCTCGTTATGTTTATTTCGAAATATTTTGTTCAAAGTATCTGAGACAATTCTTACTCTATCCGGTTCATTTTGAAGTACCTGATTCAATACTGTTTTCGTTGGAAATCCAGTGCCGCCACCTAAATACAGTACTTGTCCTTTATATTGTTTTTCCTCCGGAAAATGTTGCAGGAATAAACGATTGTAGTCTTCTAAAAAACGAGATACTGCTTCTTGGATAAATGAAAGTGTTATCGTCGTCTCTGTACGATCGATGGTCATATCAAAGCTGAACTTGCTTTGCGGTAATATGCATTCTCTGACTAAAGGCAAATCTCGCGTTCTGCCATCCGGCATTGCATCAATTTTTTGGCATAAAGTTAATCTTTCCAAACCTACAGGATTACTGTCACTGATTCTGATGCCACTCATCATATCATTAACGGCATCCGCTCTTTTTTCGCTTATCCCCTTCGTATAAAGGTATTTCTGATTTAGTCTGCTGCTCTCCCTGCTTAAAAAGCGGTTTGAATTTCCTCTGTAATTCCGAATTTCCTCTTTCAATTCCGAAACGTTATAGTTCGACCGGTCAAGCATCAATGCTAAAATTGCATTTCGCAATGCCCCTTTTAAGCTGCTTCCCGGTATGTAAGGCAGTCCATACGCATCTTTCATCGTCATAGCCATGTCGTGGATTCTGCTGTTTTTTAAGTTCAATCCTTTGGTATCAAGTGTATATTTAGCTATTTCATACCTTTCCTTTTTTGAGATTTCGTGTGCTTTCATCCAGCGAAGCAAATCTCCACCTACTGCTGATACATATCTTTCGTACTCTGCCAAAAGCTGCTTTCTCTGCAGAAGTTGAAAGAATTTGTCAAAGTCAATAACAATTGCTTTTTGGTCTGCCCATTCCAAAATCCACTCTCTTTTTCTGAGAGTTTCTCCGGAACCTATATGTATCGGTCCAATCGTTTCTAATTCAATTTTATATCTTTCTAAAAATTCCCTCATAGTTTTACCTCCAAGAAAATAGGCTTTCCATAGCGATAGACTGCGTGACTTCCTCCTGAAGATACATCTTGCACTATTCCGGTAAACGGATGTTTAAAAGTGGAACCTGCACGAAACATAAAGAAGTCCTGCTTTCTGCGAAAAGATTCCGCATAAGTATAGGAAGCTACAAATCCGCTCCGTCTAATCATGCTGTACTGCGCTTCCTGCAGTACCTCTTCAAGTTCTGTTTCCTCTGCCATAGAAACGGACAAGGCCATGTGATATGTATCTGAATGTCCTGTATTAAGTCTCTCTAAAAAGAATTCGGGCATCTTTGCATAATCAAGGGTAAACTTCCCCAGTCCTGCACTTCGCTTGCCGCCAATGCCGGAAAGTTCGAGTGTCATGAGAAGTTCCTCCACAAACTCTCTGATTTCAGACTTTGCGTATGCCAGTATGAAATATAATCCCCATTCCTCGCCATAACGAAAGACTCCTACCGGAAATGGTTTTGTATCTGCACCTTCTGTAACACTTGCCATCGTTCGAATTTCTGTCTTGCCGAAGTCCTCCATAGAATTTCTTTCTTCTACCGGATTCAAGTTTCCGTTTAAATAGTTATGCAAGCTTTCAAGCCGTATATATTCCAGTTTTTTAAATTCTTTTTTTTGACTCGAATCACCACTTTTTCCATGCTCGATTCTAAGCATGGGTTTAGGTATGTAGTAAGAATTCTGATGAACCGGCATGGTATCTGTCAAAAGCATTTCGTTCTGCTCGACATACCTGACTAATTTTTGCACGCCTTCTTCTCCGTATAGGGCAACTGCCTCCTGACACAGCGCTGAGAATAAAGTGTCTGCCATAATGATATTCCCTACGTCAGACAGTTTTCCCCTTCCTATATGGACTCCTGTTTGAAAGCGCAGTTTGAAAATTTCATAATTCATTTTCCACCGTCCTGATTATCTCACTGTATTGCTCTAAGAGTTCGTCTTGAATATCACCAATCACGCAGCACACGTCTAAATCACTGATTTGAATTCGACCGTAACCTCGCGATCCATGACCGCCAAGATAGTCATATTGGAGCAGTCTAAAGCCATCCGCCAGCAGTTGAAAATCTTCTTTCACTGTTTCCATATCCATCGCATTATAGATAATCGACAGGGGAAATTCTGATCCGCGTACCACTCTCTCAATCTGTCTTGGGTTTGCGACCGCAGTCAATGGGCTGATTGTATTTTCTTCTTTTGCTTCAGTCGGCATAGCAACTCCTTGTGCCTCCAGCTCTTTTTGGTTTGAAAGAATTGCATCCGAAAAAATAACTCGGCTTGGCTGTGGGTAACCTTCTGCATTTTTGCTGCAGCCGAATAAGCGTTTGATTCGTTCGTCATCTTCGTCTCGTGTCTTAATTCTGGTTTTCTCGTTATATGCTTTTGCCAAAAGGCTGCGCATCTTCCCTTTTAATGAACTCCCCGGAATGTACGGAAGTGCGGTAACGGGATCTCTTGCCACTGGTGAATCAATTGCACCAATAGCCGCAAATGCGTCAGAGGCTCCGATATGCATTCCCGTTTTTAATGTAATCTTACCTGTTATTTCAATTTTTGCTAACATAAACAAACCTCCCTATCTGTCTTTTCCGCCGTAATATCTGTGATATGCTACCAGTGACTCAATATAATTACAAAACAGCAGCAGTTTTTCTCTGCTTTTTCCAATAGCTTGAATGTGTTCCAAGATTTCCGCCTTCTTAACAAATTTATCTACTTCCGGCTCTCTGCCGCTCTCATATGCAAAACGCATTTTGAGATACTGAATATCTCGAAGTAAATCTTCATTCAAGGTTTCATCCTTCTTTTGGCGTGCATGGTTGTATAGCACATTGGTCATTGAAAGCAGATTACGAATTTTCGATGTTGTCAAACGAATAGGTGGCTTTCCTTTTCTATCTGTTTCAATCATACTCTGCACCACTTTCTCAGCTTGATCTGCAAAATTAGTTTTCGTTAGTTCCTGCATAACCTTCCTCCTTATTTCTATTGAGATAAACATACAAATAGATTGCCGTAATCAGTTCTTTGCTGTCCTCTTCATTCTTAATCCACTGATACATTTTTTTTGAGAACTCCTGATATAAGGATTTCTTTTCTTCATCAGCCCCCTTATCCGGTTCCATTCTTCCAAGCATATATGCAAATCGCGCTAAACTAATTTTTTCGCCGCGATTTCGAATAAAGCTGAGCAGCTTATACATGGCTGACGCACCTTTGTCCTCATTTCCATTGAAATAGCGTTCTATCAATTGAAATTTTTCTTCCATTACGCTTTCGGTGAAGGTCTTCCACTTATATACGCTCTCCTTGTCGAATAATGCAATCGAATCTTTTCCTTCAGCTTTAGCCATGTCTTCTAATTTGCCGGTTTGCATTGCCAGTGCTCCCACAGGATATTTTTCGGGGAAAATTCCAATGCCCGCAGATATTTTCAGAGTGCCTTGCGTAAAGGTTTTTAGACTTTCATTCAAGTCAATGGCCGCACAGATAATGTCATTCCATGCACCAATGATAAAGACATCATCACCACCGGAGTAAATAATAGCAGCATTTCTGCCTGCAGACTGTTCGTTCCGCACACCGAAAGCATATTTTCCGTTTAAGAGAATATCATTGATATGTAATTTAAAGAATAATGACATTTTTCTCGAAAAAGTTGCGGTTCTTGATAAACTTGTGTGCTCAGGCGCAAATCCATTGACAAAAGCTTGTCCTAAATTATCCACATCCGCACGCAATACACCAATCCGTTTGATGCCTTCTGCTTTATTTACAAAGTCTCGAAAACTATCGCCTTTATGATAGTCCCCCACCCAAAGTTTTGTCGCCACATTATAACCCGTGAACATTCTATTTTTGCTGTAACATCTTACATAAGAATCTGTCTGAGCTTTAATTCTATTCCGGACTTCTTGCTCGGACTCTAACAGCATATATTTTCCAAACGGCAATCTAAGTCCTTTACCGTCTGCTTCTCCGCACAAAATCGTTACGAACTCCTTCTCTAAAATGTCAGAAGATGCGGATATAAACGATGCACACATACCGCATAAATTGTTTTCATTCAAATAATCTAATTCTCCACATACTTTGCATTCACGTTCATATTGCCCTGCTTTTCGCTTGTTGAGTTCTATCAGTTCCTGTGCATCATATCTGTTTGCTTTTGACGCTGATATACTTTTCCCTACTTCTTTGAAGATAGCTTCATACGCACCGCTTGGTTGGTTCATCAAATCATTTGCACTGCACTCAGCTATTCCGACCGCCATATATAAATCCGTTTTAAACCACTTTAAAAACCATTGGTTCAGTTCTTTTTTAAAGCTCTCTATAATGTCCAGTGTCTTTTTCGTGTTAGCAAGGAGAAGGTATGCATGCCCTCCTCCTGAGTAGATAAGATTTGCTCGAGAAAAATTCACTCCGGCTAACAGTTCATCAACGATATGCTCCAGAATAATCTCCAGATAGAAGGACTTTGCACGCAAGGTTTTCAGTACATTATCACTGCCTACTGTGTAAATAAAATTTTGAATTCCTGATATATCCAAGCTCATCATAAGGAAAGCTTTCTCCGCATAAGTTTCATTTCCTTTGTGAAATAAGGTTTCTTGATAGTCCTGTATATTTTTTTCATTTAGATATTCCAGCATGCACCCCGCAATTGCTGCGGTAATTTTGCAATGGTCGTAGAGGGAAATATCGCATAACTGCTTCTTGTTGGTGGAAGATGGCACGAAAGATTCCGTAGCTTCTAAAACACCCAATAGTGAATTAATATATTCCCCCGTCAATTCTACAGCCGAAAGGCATTGTTTTAGTTCTTTAATGATACTGTTATAAATTCCTTCTGAATATGTGCCACCTGCCTCTCTTGGATTGTTGGCTTTTCCATCGTCATAGATTACCTTCATATCATAGGTAAATTTCTGAGAATTCCCATTTAAAATATTGAAAATGCTCTCCACCGGCACATACTTGTCATAGCCCCATTCACAGTTTTCATCATTTGCTCTTCGGTCTGCTCCTGCAGCAACATTGTCAGCCCAATAGGTTATATATGCTAAGTCGTTTTTTTCGATTTGGGCTTTTGCAAGCATTTTCCCATGATGAAATTTAATTTGGTTAAGTATTGCCTCATCTTCAATTCCTTGTTCTTTTAGAAACTCATATCCACTGATACTGTGATTTCTTCCATCGTTTGCACGGTATAATAGTTTCCCTACATCGTGCAGCAATGCGCCGATTGTTAGTTTCTGCTCTTGATTCTCCAAAATAACACTCCTTTCTACTACTCTTTGATATCCAATGCACCCATTCCCATTGCACTCTTGATTCCAACGCCGGAGAATGTTCCAAAAACTGCAAGCATATGAATTAAATTCGTAAACATCTGCGGCCCTGTTGATTTCAATGTAAGTTGTCCTCTGAATGCAGGAATTCTAACACCTTCGAGATTGAATGGACAGCTGCGTAAATTATATCTAATCACAAAAAGATGTTCTTCTATTTCTTTCATCAACTGTTCTGAAAAAATCTCTGTTTCTCCGGATACTGCGTCATATTTTTTTGCCAAACTTTGGAATATATGAAAGACTGTAGGATAAAACTGATATTTCCCATCCACTTTGAATGCTGTCGGTGTTACAAAATCTAAGGTTATGTATGGTTTGCATCTTCCGAAATAGGTTCTTTCCATTAAGGCATCATATGAAAATTCCTCTAATGTCTCATCCTGAATAGCTAAATCAAGATCCAAATATTTTATTTTCAATTTATCTATCCTTTTTGTTAAAATAGGAATGATAATCTGTTCTCGTGCTTCTCTCGTTAAGGTCGAAATTTTCCAGCAGATTTTGTCCTGTTGAAAAGTAAGATGCTGTGAATACGGATTTATGCTGCTTTGGTGAAGTAAGGCCGCACACTCTGGTGAAATCTGCTCCATCAAAACTCCTTGCATGAGTGATCCCGTATTGTGATTGATCTTTTTTTCATTTTCAAAAGATAAAGTTAGTCTTGAAATCATGTTTTTCCTCTTCTCGTATTCTAAAATTTAGTAATGAAAGCAACAAAACCAGAGTCTGTCGTTTATTCGCTGACTCTGGTTTTGAGAATAGTTAATTTCTTGTAAATTTGTACACACATTTTCGCTCCAAAATTGATTCATTACAGTTATAAATCTATTTCTGTTTATATTTTAACATATTCGTCGAAAAATGTCTATTTGATTTATTGTCGTTCAATGCTACTTGCGCTTTAATCAGAAATATGTTAATATGGGCTCAAGACGATGCCTTGCGGCTTCGCTATTTACGATTTTAGGCTACTTGATAGGATAAGCCTTACCGCTCTTCTTGGTGCCAGCAGGAGCGGCTTTTTTATTATGTAGGAATATCGCCGGGCGATATTTCCGGAAGAACGACAAAAGCACCTTGCGGAGCGTCGCTCATGAGTGGGAGACATCTGTGCATAGAAATCTTTGATTTCGTTATGCACACTCTTGTCCTATACGAAACTTAATATCCGGAGACTCCAAAATGACTGTAAATCTAACCAACGGTTCTGTGGCCAAATCCATGCTGCTGTTTGCGGTGCCCATGATTTTAGGGGACATGCTTCAGCAATGTTATAATATCGCCGATACCCTGATTGTCGGGCAGTTTCTCGGCAAAACCGCACTTGCGGCAGTCGGCTCTTCCTTTGCCCTGATGACTTTTTTGACCTCGATCATGCTCACCGTCTTTTTATGTACTTGAAGATGTGACAGGGCTGGTTTACTTCAAATTGCGTAAGTCAGAGTTTCTTACAAACTCACAATAAACGCAATCGCCCTCTGAATGACTGCATCGCCGCTCTCGCCGTTTGGTCCGCCGTTGTGGATTTCATGGTAATAGCCCGGCCACTCGATCATCGTAAAGCTCTCTGGGTCCTGCAGTTTGGCAAACTCACGGCTGCCCTGTATATCGCAGATCAAATCCTTCGTGCCGTGCATCAAAAGGCACGGCGTATGCTTTGCCCTGCCGTCGTCCTCGTTCGTGCCCTTTTCGAGTGCGGTGCCGATGGTAAATCCCTCGTAAGCGCAAAGCGCGGTTGCATACGGGTGCACCATTGGGTCTTTCTTGTATGGTCTTACATATTCCACATTGCCAAGCTTTTCTTCCGGAAATTCCGACTTGATTTTGAAGTTCGGCGCAATCTTCGTCAAAAGTTTCACCGCTTTCAGAAGTCCACCGCTGACCGGACGCACCAGACGAATCCACGGCGCGGAAATAATGTAGCCTGCCGGCACATCGTTGTGGCCGCCGCGCGCGCGATAATCCAGCGTGATGTTGCCGCCCATGCTGTGCCCGTACATCACAATCGGAACGCCCGGATAAAATTCCTGCGCGTACTCAATCAGCGCATCAATGTCTTTTAGAACTTCTTTTCTCGGGGCGCATGCTCCGCGCACCCCCTGCGAACGGCCGTGTCCGCGCAAGTCCATTGAAACGACCGCAATGCCCGCTTCATTAAAATGCTCCGCAACGCGGCTGAACCTTCCTGCGTGCTCACCGATTCCGTGAATCAGGCAGACCACGTGATTGGGATTTTCGCAAGGGAAGTGATACCCCTGCACAATACAGTCTCTCTTTTGAAAATCAAATAATTTATACATATTGATACCTCCGGCAAAAAAACAAACTCACAATTTCCTGCTCCATTTTGCAATTATTAGCAAGCATGTATTCAATTGTGTGTCTATATTCTTCTTTTTCTAAAAGTGTATGTAACCTTCTGACATCATTTGAGGTTAGTGGTTTGCGCGCAATCGCGAACTTCTCATTTTCCAGCTCTGAAATTCCCATACAATGCAAGTCAAACTGTTTTCCGGCTGCCTGGCAGAGGTTTTGGTGAATCAGAAAGCCGCCTGCATCAATGTCACCAAAATGTACATACTTCAATTTAGGGTTATCTTCTATTACTTTCTTCAAGAAAGCAAGCTGATGCCTGTTTGCATAACCTCCGAGATAAAGATACGAAAAGGTCGCCTCGTCCATGCGTTGAAACGCTGTCTTGTTTTCGACAGTCATAACTTTATCGGTGCCAATCTCTATGCGAGCGATAAAAGGAATGTCCGCTGATGAAATCGCAATGCCGCCGCGAAGCTGACTTGAATCCATGCTGAAATTCTTCCAGTGAAGTTTCCACTGTCCTTTCAGCAGAATCTCCTGCTCGCTTGTAATGACATGGAAGCGTTCCAGTATCGCGTCTGCAGGTTCATAATCTGACTGTGGCACGTCAAGAAGAGCCCTCAGTAAGCTGCAGATTTCTTCATAATTATTCTCTTGAAACCACTTGGAATCACCGTATACCAAAACGGATACCTCCCTGACATAGAGCGATTTGCTGTTTTTCTCAAGAAAATCTATCATTTTCAGGTTTGCATCTATCCTCGCAAATTCAATTTCTTCTGCCGTCTCATTCAGATGCTGCCGCAGTGATTCGCAGTAAGCCTGCACAAGTGCTCCGCCGTGTTTATAAGCAGCAAAAAGCTGAAAGACTTCTTCTTTAATTCGGTTTCGTGGGGTAATTCCACATTGATTTTGCAGAAAATCCCGCACGCTGCTCGCAGAGTCCGCAGACATATATATTTTTTCAATTTCATCGCTGTATTTCAGTCTTTTAACTGCTACAAACGATTCGGATTCCAAGACATGAATTGCTTCGTTAATGGCTTCTTTTCGCCTCATATCCGCATCATTGGCATGATAAGCTTTGTATATTTCCGACGGACTCAGAGTGATTCTACGGTTGGTCTCTACCTGCTTTGCACTGCGTTTGTCATATTTTTTCAGCAGCTTTTGAAGGATTTCACCGCAAAGTTTTTTCGTCTCACTGTTCATGGAACTTCACCTTTCCGATTCGCATATCTTCTTTTTTTAGTTTTAGCAACGGAATGATCACGCCGCATTCACTTCCGATGGATTCCAGTCGGTTCGGCGGTGCACAAAAAATAACCTGAAAGTTCTGCGCTTTAAAGAAATCCAGCATCAGTTTAATATTGTGATCGCTCATTTTTTCGAAAGGCTCATCGATGAAAATCAGACGCACAGAATTGACTCTGGCGTTATACAGCATTGAGAGTGCCGCAGACAGAATCAGCGTATAAGGAATCTGCGTTCCCGCACCTGAGTTGTAGCCCACGGTTTTGGATAATTTTCCCTCTTTGATTGTATCATCGGTTACCAGAATTTCATAACTCATGTAGTTTCGATAATCAGCGAAACGTTTAATTTCCGATAAATCATTTTTATCAATCATTTTGTTGATGATATTTTTAATTTCATTTTCGCGCTTTTCGATTTCGTCTTTTTCATACTTTCCGTATCCGCTGCTGTTAAATGAAATTTGATCGTCAAATAAATCATTGGCACTTTGGAGATATTCCGCGTAATTCAGTACCTTGGTGTAATCAGAATGATCCCTGAGCATTTTCACATCAAACTGATATTGCGTGGAAAATTTCAGCTTTCTGAGTTCTTTATTGATTTCCCGAATATCACTGAGAGCCGTCCTTGCATGTTCATAGATGCTCAAAACAAATTCATGTTTGAAAATATCTTCATACTTTCTGGTCTGCTCCCGCATTTTTTCCTGAATTCCCTGCAGATCATCAATCCAGATTTTCGTCTTCCGTTTCTGATAGCTGCCCTCTGCATCTGTGCCGAGCGGAAGCCTTTCCTCCTGCGGCTTGCGGTTGTTATAGTTCATCTGCCTGCCCTGAAGCATTGATTGCAGATTGGCAATGCTGCTCTGCAATCTCTCCCTGGAATTCTGCTTCATCAGGCCGCCGATTTTTGCCTCACCTTTTCGGAATCGGTCATATTCTTCGATTGCCTTTTCATGAACAGATGCATGCATCATTCGCTCTTCATCAAGGATGTCTAAAGCTTCCTGCAAATGTCTTCTGTATTCGATCGAGTCGTTCTGCTTGCTTTCTGTATCAACTTCAAGCCTGTCCTTCTTCCGGCTCATTTCATTCTGCCTTTTTGTCCGGTCGTCCAGTTCTCTGCCTAAACGGCTAAGCTGCTCGGAAAGTGCCATAAACTCTGCGTTGTTCCTTTGGGCTTCCAAGAGTTCATTGTAATGTTTTGTTTCTTCACGCAGCTTCGTTTCTGTCTGCGCGGCCTCACGATGAGCATCAAGATTAAATTCCCTGAAATTATCAATTGTACTGCGAAACGAGTCCATTTTTTGCTGCTGCGTTTTTTGTTTCGTCAAAAGCTCTGTTTCTTCTTTTTCCAGAAGATTCAAGCACTTCTGCGCCGCTATTCTGTTCAGCTCGATGGCCTCTTCTCCCAGGCAATAGCTTTTGATTTTTTTAAAATTAATGTATGTCACAGCCATATTTCGGCTTAGCTTACCTTCTTTGGACATGGCATTATCATAGCTTGGTACCTCTTCCACAGGGACAGCGTGAATTCTCCCGAGCCAGAATTTAAAATATGCCGCGGCATAGGAATTTTGAATATCCAAAAGATGAAATACCGCATCTTCTTCACAGGTAAGTTCCTTTTTCATAAGCCGTTTCGTGTTGACCAATTCGATGTACCTGTGCCCTGACTTATCAAGCATGCGGTTTGCAATATCAAAAGCCGCAGGAGAAACAATTACAGCATAGCGGTGAATCCCAAGGAAAGCTTCTATCGCATTTCTCCAATCTTCATCCTTGATGCCGATGACATATTCACAAGCCATTTTTGCCTGTTCGTCGATGCCCAGCTGTTCAAATTCCCGATTTATCTCTTTTATGAATGCAAGCTGTTCTCCTGCAAAAGTAAAGTCCGCTTTTTTCTTTTTACAGGCCTCCAAAATTTCATTTTGCAGGACGCATTCTTTTTGAATTTTCTCCAATTCATCTTCAATAAAATATTTCTGCTGCATTACCGCATCGCGCGCTTCCTGCAAAGCGCGTCTCAGTTTCTCAAGAAAAAGCTGTTTTTCCGCCGCTTCTGTTTTCGAATCGACAAGTTTTTCAAGCATCCCACTGTCGAGCAGCTGCTCTGCTTCGCTTACCTTGGCGTCTTCCACCGTTTCTCTGATGATTCTTTGGAACTTTTCCAGCATCGCGGCTTCCCCGCGCAGTTTCTGAAGACGCTCCTCATAGCCTTCCATTGCCCTTCGGGATGCTTCGATTGCCTGTGACGCATCCATCTTTTGAAGGGAATCTTTTACTTTCTCATGCTGCTCCTGAGCATCTCGTATTACTTCTTGCTGCGCCCGGATTTTCTTTTCCAGTTCTTCACACTGCAGACGATTCTTTTCGATTATGTCTTCTGCATTCTGTAATTTTTCCTGCCATTCCAAAACTTTCTGATATTTCCGTTTGATATCATCTATAAGCAAGCGTTTTTGTTGTTTTTCCAGTTCTCCGAAGTTTTCCAGAATTTCATCCAAATCCTGAATTTCCTGATTAATCAGCTCCAAACTGTTGTTGATTCGCTCAATATTCTCTTTTGCATCCTTAAGCTTTTCAAACTTAACCGGATGTTCCTCAAGTACCGATTCTTTTATAAACTCCTGAATTTTAGCCGCGGGGTTATATGCCATGATATTGCGAAGTTTTCTCTGGTACGCACTGACCTCTTGATATGGCAGTTTCAGTCCGGTCATCTGCATAAATAAGGTAATTCCATCTTTCTTATTTTTCAGCTTCAATCCGTTTTTCTTTTGAAAGTCAGATGCGTCATAGGGCTTTTCCTGCCCCTTTTCTTCATAGGTGAAATCAAGATCCTTCAAAGTTTTTTTCTCAGCAGCATACCATTCGCTTGTTTTAATGTCGGCTGCCGCAGTTTCCAAAACAACACCAAGCACAAAGCTGTTCTGATTGATCTCATCATAATATTCCAAAGCAATGTGTGTGAAGACACTTGGCATTTTGTCCGCCGGTCTTGCGTAAATGCCCGCGCTGGGATCCAATAAGCATCTGGTATAGGAAACGAGATTCCGCTTGCCGGTTCCTGTATTATTTTTGCTCGTAGCCTCATTAAATTTATAATCCCCCGTATACGCATATTTAATTGCATCTAAAATCGTCGATTTACCGCTTTCATTCTCACCGGTAATCAAGGTCATGTTTTCCGACAGCGGAATATTTTCATTGATAAAGCCGTACCAATTTATCAGCTTAACCTCACGCAAACCAATTTTACTCATACTCTTCTTCCTCGCTTTCTATGAATAAATCTGCGCTGTCTTCTGTACCGGATTCAGCAGAGATATCCGGCATCTCTGTGTATTCCTCAATGACGCGTTTGAGCTGTCCGATATCCATACAGAACTGCAGGGATGGATACAGCCGTACAATTCCGTCCTCACGGCCAATGTCGTCACCGAAGTCAATTAAATTGAATCTCTTGAAAACCAGATACGCGCCTTTAAAATCAGCCGGAGTCAGGCTAATCTGATAAATTCCGCATTTATCGATAATGTCTCCTACCGTAACGAAAACAGGCTCTTTGTATCCCATTCGTTCCAAATAGAGCATCCACAGCACCAAGAGCAGTCTTATCTGTTTCGAATCAAAACGATACAGATTTGCCCTTTTTAAACCTACCGTTTCCACATCTTCGTCATGCTGCTGCAGCATGGCAACTTTCAGCCTGTCATCCACCATCACCTGATAACCGATGAGGGAAAGATAGGTATTTACATCATAATGATTTGACTCTGCGGCGATAAAGTCATATAGTTTTTCATCTTTATCCGCAACAATAAAAGTTGCATCCAGTAGTTTTCGAATACTGCGTTTAAACAGATATGCATCTTCCTCATTTCTTTTATTTATGATTTCTAATCCCATATTTTTTCACCTGTTTCTTTCTGTCCGTTCTTTCGTATAATGCGCGCGCCGCTGATTTCCGCGGTTTCGGTTTCAACCGTTTTTTCTCCGAGCTCCACTTCAAACGGGAATTCCTCATTGCCCGTATATGCCATCGCTGCCGCATACATCAAAACTTCTTCCTTCGACAGAATCGGTTTTTCTCCGATTTCAATGCTCTCTGCCATGCCTATCTGTGCATCAAGATAGTCTCCGGTTCTTTCAACAGAATAGCGATTCTGTGCCTGACTGAACATTTGCTCTGTTTTGGCTTCTTTTTCCTCTTCTGTAAGTTCTTCCTTATGAAGTGCAATATTTTCACCCGAATTTTTAATCCTGCGTTTCTTTTCAAAGGATTTATAGCCGACATATCTTTGCTGCATAGTATTAAGCGTATCGGCAACCTTTTCGATTGCTGTTTCCTGTTCTTTTTCCGAAAGCTTTCCCACAGTGCTTAAAAAATCATGAAGCACGCTTTCCATTTTTTCGCCGCTGCTCGACATCAACAGAATACGCGTATTCGCTAAATTGTAATAGTTATTGATTCTTGTATCAATCAATTCCATATTTTCTTCATACTCGATACTCAAAAAATGCTGCAGCTCCGCAAAATATCGATTCACTCTCTCTTCCGCAGACTGCATGTCCATCTGAAGTCTTTCCGCGCATTCCAGTGTCATCTTCTGATAAATCTCGGGTTCTTTTAGTTTTCGCAGTCTGCCGCGAATAAAAGAAAGCTGCGTCGGTATCAGACCGTTATTCTTAATAAAGAAATACTCGCTGAAAAACCGATCCAGCATCTGATCCTTCATAATGAATTGCCCGAAACAGTTCATATCCTGAAATGCTATTACTGCCTTCATAATATCAGAAATGCTGTCCTTTAAATCGGTCAGTTCATTTTTTAATTCGCTCTCATTGTCAATCATCGGTACAAGAATGTTGTTGTAAGGATGCTCCATTCTCGGGCTGTCCTCTTCAAAAGCCGATTTCATGATTTCATACATAGAAAAAATACGGTTGGACATAGCCCCTTGACCGCTGCGCTCCGTCAGCTTCCGCAGGAAATCCATGATTCTGCGGCAATCGGTCGCAATATTCACAACATACTCGCCGTTACGCCCGATTTCCCTCGGCAGAACCCATCCGGCCTCGCGGAAGAGCGCTATAATAGTTCCCGCCTGAAGCGGATAACCTAACGCTTCTTCATCGGCATCGTCCGGAGGTATATCCTCTGAAGGGATCTGCAAGGTATTTCGCAGATAAAAAGTAATGCAGTCTCTGGCATCAGACTCATAAAGAACCGGAAGTTCCTTCGTCTTGTCAATCAGAAGCTGCATACAGTCATAATATATTTTTTTGTATTTTAAGTTAAACGGTTTGAAAAAATTTTCATTTTTCAGGTAATCAAATAAGTTCACACTCGTCTCCTATGCTACGGCCGGCTCTATGCCTTGAATTACAGCATTTAAATTGCCTCATTTCAGTATCTTCCTTTACCGATATTTTATCATAGGCATTATGACTTTTCTACCTGAATTTCGGCATTTAGTAATAAATTCGCAATATTTCGCCAGCATTCCCTTACAATAGTTCCAAAAGTTCTGCCCTGCTCATATTCATCAAGCCGCCTGAAGATTTTCTCCTTTAAAACTCCAGTCCGTTTTTCTCCGCCCATTCGCGAAACATTTGATTATAAATATCTTCAGTAAAGATTACAAAGTCATCGTATAATTCCAGTTCCTTCAGAGCGGCAATATAAGGCTCTACATAGGCATGCCTCCGCAGGGTACTAAATAACTTTTTTCGCGTTTCCTTATCATCCACACATTCATGTACGAAAAAACTCATTAATTCTTTATGGTCGATTTCTTCGTATGTAAGGAATCGAATATTATTTTCATCAATCGTTGACAGTAATGTATTAATATTAAAATTCTGTATTTGAATCGTCGAAAGACTCGTCCAGTCAAAGGTTTTCGTATCTTTGTGATAAAAAAGCTGTGCGTCTCTGTTGTCTACATGTAACATCAATTCTAAAGCCGTCATATTTTTCTCCTTCCTGAAAAATCATTCATGATATTCTCCTGACTGTTTTGAGGATATGTTTTCATCATTCGTCCGGAATCAATGGCACTTGCATTTACCGACACGAATCGATACCAAAACCGAAAAAAATTATCCGCCAGAAGATAAATTGCAGGCTCCTCATACAGACCCATGCTTTCTCTCCTAAAAACATTCACATCAGACCTTTTCAGCCATCATACGGCTCGTCCCCGTCGTCATACCACCCGTCCCAGGCTTCGTCTTCGTCATCGTAGTCTCCCGGGTTTTCTTCCCATAAATCTTCCGGATTGTCATACTCATCGCGAATGCCTTCCCACGGTGTTATCGGCTTGCTGTCGTTTTCAGAATCCGTGTCCGCATCGTCCTCCGGGTCAAAATATGAAAAAGAATGAAGCATCATTTCCTGCTCACTTTTCAGCTGAAAGCAAAGCCCTGACGCAAGCAGATTTCCGTCCTTACGGTACCAGCGCACCGTGATCTGCTTATGGTTTTCATCCATTTTGTCATAATCCCGGCACAAAATCCATTCGTCCGGCTCGCCTAATGTCGTATACTGCAAGGCACGCAGCGGCATGCCCTCTTCCGGCATTTTTCCGGAGTATAGCTCCTTCATTGCCTCTTCACTTATCAGTGGGGCATATTCTTGGTCTGCGTAGTTTGTTTGCGGTGGCACATACGGCATGCTGCCTGCATTTTCACTAGGCAGGAGACCTCCGATTATAATTCCAAGCACGACAACAAAAGCGAAGGCCAGGCATTTGCCGGCAATCCCTTTCTTTTTTCGCGGTTCAAAGCGCGCCTGCGTGTCTGCTTGCAGTGCAGCGCATGCCTGCGGCTCTACTTGCAGTGCGACACGCACTCGTGTTTCTTGCGGCTCTGCCCTTTCCGGCGTTTTCTTTTGTTTCGGCGCATCCCAGCCTTCCGGCTGTTCGGTTTTTTCGAGGACATGCTTTGTTTTTCCCGGCGGATACGGCGCATCTTCGCTCGTGCACGAAATCACTTGCGTCACCAGTCCAACCCGCTCTTCATTTTCCCTGCCGAACGGCACCTTAACAAAATCGCCCGCTCGAATGCTCTCATCCTCCGTGATATACGAAAGCTCAAACCGCGAGCTGCTGAAGCGAACTTTGCAGTATGTATATTGTTGTTTTGCCTGTTGGTCTGTGTTTGTTGCCATGGTTTGTCCTAACGCATCATCGCATTTATATATTTCCGCAGTCCGGTTTCGGATGAAAAGTCGTACTTCGCATTCATTGCAGTATAATATGCTTCAATGTTTTTCATAGAAATAATTTCATTGGACGGAATACTGTCATCATATCCCTTTCTGGCCTCTTTCCAAGGTTCCTCATTATGCGTAATGCGCTCGAGTGCTCTTCCCCCGTATTCACCAAAGGTATTCATGACCAAATCCAGAACTTTACGCTCATTTTCATCCAGTTCATTGTCGATTCCATCAAAAATCGCAAAACGCGCGTCTTCAATCGGATTATACTTAAAGTCCTTAAACATATCATATACTTCCGGATATACCGGCCCGTGCACCCATGCCTGACAATTTTCGGGGAAAATAGGTCTTCCGTTAAGTGCATATGATACTCCTTGGGTGAAATACAGCAGTTTTTGAAGCATAAGCGGTGTAACTTCTCTCAATTTTTTAAAAATATACGAAATAACTCTCAGCATCTTTGGCGAAACAGAAAAGAGGTTTTCAATCTGCATCGCCGCAGCCATTGCTTTGTTATATGCGGCAGCTGCTATCTTTTCTCTGTTTTCGTTTAATTTTCTTTCCATGAATGAAGGTGAGGAAAGCGCGGAACGCAAAACATTCGAATATTGCTCCGAAGGTATCTGCCCCGAAAGATATCTGGCAATGGTTACCTCTCCGAATCCGAGAGCCAGCGACAACGGAGCCTTGCCGATTTTGTAAATCTTCATGATTTTTTCGATATCCTCAATAGAAACAATGTGTTCATATGCCCTGTATTGCTCATCAATTTCCCGGATATTTTTATCAATCAGCCCCGGAACACTCATTTCTTCTCCGCATTCTTTGCATATCGCAACAGTAATGCTGAAAGTGTATTCCTTTTCTTTTATTATTTTCGTAATATTTCGTTTCTGCAAAGTATACTCTGTCTGCTTTCTGCACGCTGTGCAAAAGTCACATTTTACTTCTGTCATATTCCCCTCCATTACCACTACGCTATTTAAAATAATATTGTATCGGGTATTTTTGTTCATGAAGCGATACAACTATTACATAAAAATTATCTAATTTATTAAATTTTATGTACAGAGAGACTTCCTTATTGGCATCACCGACTCTCTCCAAAAGTTCAACATCCTTGCCGAAAACATATAATCGTTCGTGTTCGTAACCTACGTGTCCATTTTTTAAAATCGCAGAAAAATCATCTACTGCCAAGTCAAGCAAAATTTCTTTTGCCTTTTCTTCATCAATTACATAGTCCACAAACAAATTTAAATTATCTTGTCTGCGTGAATTGCGTTCTATTCGGTATTGATTATTTTGAATCGCATTTTTTATATCTGTCAGATAATTCTCAATCTCCTCTTTTGTTGTATTCAAAATGTTTTCCCCCTGTATAAACATTTTATGATTGTGTTTTTTGTTTTTTCTATCATTTATTATATCACATGATTAGATTTTGTCAATATGCTATCATTCCATTTTCGCTGCATATCTGTCATTCATGACATTGTTTTTTATCCTTACCACTCGATTTCTTCCGGATACTCCATCTTTGAATCATATAGCTCATGGATACTGCAGCCGTACTGTTTCGCAGAGTATTCGAAATCGCTCTTTAAATTTTGGTACGAAGTCGGCTGATTAATAAATCTTTTTGCGATGTTCCGGAGCTTGTCTTTTCGCTTCTCCGGTATCGTCCTCAAATACTCAAGATTGCATTTATCGATGTATTGTGTTGCATAATTTAAGAATGACATCTTTCCTTGATTCTCTTTGAGGCGGAAATTCAGCAGTCTCTTCCTGCTTTTGGGTCCTCTGTCCATAACCGGATTTCGACCATAGATAAAGATCCGGAGCGGATAATGCCACGAAAACAGCTTCCGGGAACAAAAACTTCACGGCGTAATGAACTTCCTGCTTCGGAAGTATCATGGAGTGCCACTTCATCATCTCATCATGAACACCATTGTCCACCAGCTTAACCTCACGATCTCCCATGTAGGCATGCCGAATATCATAGCATACCGCAAGCAAACGATTCTTGACACCCCAATAAAAATCATCAAAATTTCCTTTTAGTATAATTCCTGTAAGGTTTTCTGTAGGTTTTGCTGAAATCGTAGCTTAACTCCTTCCGTGTGGCTGTTTGCTCTTCTCCTCTTCGTCAAAAATATACATTGCAAAATCATTCAATCTGTGCTAATATGAAGTCAAGAGGAAACCGTTGAAAACGGCTAACCTGTTTGGATTAAAATAATCGCCTCAGATTGCAAGTCGGGCGATTATTTTTTTATGTAAATGGTAATCCGCACTCTACCAAAGGTAATTGTGATTCGCACCATATTACCACCTTCCTTTCATCCAAAATCCCTTTTGAATTTCGGAAGGTTAACCGCTTTCGCTTGTCCTCTTGATAAAATCATTATATCATATTCTCAGCCGATGAACAAATGTTCCTTTTATTTCTCGTTTATTTTTCCCCTTCAATAACAAATTTAAGCATTTTAAATGCTGCCTGCTTTTTTGCTTCCTTTTTTGATGACGACTTGGAAGTAAAAGATTTCTCGTATTCTTTACTCTTGCATGTGCAGCTCCAAATCGGATTGCCATCTTTGTCATGCGTTTCTTCAAAAGCATAGACAGGAATTGAAAAATAGCCTCGGCGGGCAAGAATTTCAAGTTGGTTGATTGCAAAATCTTTACTTGGCTCGTCAATTTCGTCTTTCATTGTAGTTTCTCGAATATATTCGTTTTTCTTCAAATATTCATACGCTAACTTGCAAACGTTCATTCGTGCTTCACTTTTTGATTCCCCGAACCCGCGAAAGATCGGAAGCTCATTCAATAATTTTAATTCACAATGGTATTTTATGCGGTCGAAATCGCAAGGCGAAGATATATTTTGAGAGATTCCTTCAAATTTTTCATACCATGTTGACTGGTATGATTTTTCTTTAAACCAAAACCAAGGCAGTACATGGTTGTTTTGCATCTCCCAATCTTGAATCAAACGAACATAATTGTCATCTTCGTCATTTTCAATAAAATCCTCTATTACCAGCATGGCCTCCACTACTGACTGGATTATCGCAAAGTCCCATCCGCAGTCTATAGTTACTGCGCCAACAATTGCCTCAAACAAATCCTCTTTTACGGACTTCTCGTTTAAAACATTATTTTTAATGTCACTTTTTCCCATTAGCAAAAGCTCTGCGAATCCCAATTCTTCAATTCTTTGGGCCAAAGTTTTCTTTTGTACGATTCGGCTTTTCATTTTCGTGAGTTCGCCCTCTGAATGTTCACAGAAAAACTCCTTTGAGCCTTCCTGTGGATTGTTGCTTTTTACTTCTCCGAATTTTTCTATCAGTATTTTTATTACTGCAAAATCAAGTGCTTTATCTCCGATAAATTCCAAAACCTCATTATTTTCTCCGCCATTTTCTTCTGTGTAAGAACGACGCGTAAATGCTTGGTTCAGCAAATCAATGTTCTTAAAAGTATAGCCAATCTGAGCTTGAACCATTTTAAATCCTAATTCTCTTTCCATAATAAAAAAATCCTTTCAGTAAATAATTACCAAAAGGCATAATAAAAAATAGCAACCCGACAGATATTATCTCGCACATAACAGTATGTAAAAAATATTGTCAGACTCGATAGATTAAATTTGATCCTTTGTTTTCTTTTATTTACTCGTGTTCACTTGCATAAACAGGAATAAACACCAAAATACAATGTCTGAAATTTAACTTATTATGCCTTCAAGTATTTAAATTATAGCACCAATATTTATTTTTGTAAACAAAAATTTTGTTCATGCCATACTGACAGTAAAACCGCCTTTAGCTGTCGCTTTGGGCGGTTTCTCCTTCCTTATTGATGCTAACATTTCCCTGATGGACTAAATTATGTTTGCAATAAACTCCTCTTAGTTTTCGTTGTAAATATCTGAAATTCTGTATACAGCCAATCTTCCTATGCATATATTGTTCTGTTATCTCGGCAGTGTTTCAGCTGTCATTGCGATCTGCCGTGTAGTCCGCAAAAAAGCTGCCTCTTGAACGGAATTACTCTATATACACCCGCATCTCAGACAAAAGCTCCGCGGTTTCTTTGTCGATTTCCTCAAAGTCTTCCGCAAAGGAGTTTAGCGATCCAGTCGGATTTAGTGCCATATTGGTAAACTTCAAATAGGCCTCATATAATTCCGTAATTTTTTGGTATCCCGCCTGAAATTTTTTCGGCGGATTCTGCAAGGCTTTCACATAAGCATTTACTTGACTTTGATTTTCCACAATTTCTCGCAACTGGTCAACAAAATCCTCATCTTCAAATAATCGGTCAAGAGCATCATTAAAATCAGAAACAAAAACGCCTTTTACCTTTGTATATTTATTTGTCTCTTTGTCGGACTTTTTCCAAATTGCATTGTTCCACGTTTTTTGAATCAGATTGCAAGTGTCTTCCGCTTTTATGCATCCCTCCTGCATAAAATAAGTTGCTTGATAGAGATTCTCAGCATAATCGCTCCTTTGTTTTTGCACATATCCAAAGGCCAGTGCCGCAATCAAAAGTACAACAAAAATCGCAAGCGTAATTTTCTTCTTTTTACGCTTCGGCCCCTCGCTTTTATTCGCATTTTTATTATCATTTCCAACGCTTATCTGCGTTCCATCCTCCGCAGACTCCTGCATATCTACCGTATCCATCGGATATCCGCACTGCGGACAGACAGACACATCCTGTTCTAATTCATTTCCACATTCGGGGCATGTTTTCTTTGTTTCTCGAGAAAATATACAGCCGCAATAGACGGTGAATGCAGAGAGAAGAAACCTTCTGCATATTGATTTTCCTTTTCATCTGATGAATGCAGTTGATCATCGAAACCATATTGCTTGCAAATTTCGTTGATGGTTTCTGTATACAAAGAGCGCGAATGCTTATGTAGGTTTTGGTTTTGATTTTTCTTTTTTAAGTATCGTTCCCGAACCGCGTTCCAAGCCTTCGGCTGCTGTCTCAGCCAGTTTTCTTTTTCTTTAAGATTAAAGCCCTTTGACTGCTGTTGCCATGAATAAAAGTTAGCTTTTTTATCAAATGCAATATATTTCTGCCCCGCTGTACCTGCTTCGTCTATAAAATTATTTACAATTGCAATGTCACAGCTATGTTCAACTTTCTCGCTATTCACATTATATCCCTTTATGGTAAATACCCTCTTTGAGTTTTCAAACTTATTATATCCATACTTACTGCAGTGTTTTTGAAAAGCTTTCATAATGATTTTTCTGATTTCCCCCGGTGAATATGCACTCTTATTATCATTTACTTCGAGGTTCACATCAAAATCAAAACCTATATTTGTTGCTGGATCATAGGTTATCATATTCCTCGCACTGCTTCCTATAAAACAATACTGCAAAGTAAAATTGTCTCGCACCTCATCTTGAACCTCATGTACAAGGTTTTCCAATTTTTCTCGCACTTTTCTCGCTTCTGCTTTGGTGACATACTTAAAATGGTACATAAAACGCTCCTTTCTCTCCCATGCCTCCCATTGAGCAGTGACTGCTAAATCATTTCATAATACCACTTTTTCAATTTTTGTCAATGCTATTGTACATTATTAATTCATCTTTTAGTTTTTTTAACTTTCTATCAGTCATTGTTTCATTATAATGAGTACCTGCGTATGTCGGATGCAGCAACGGATAGTAAGCATGCTTCGTTTGCAAAATAAATTGATTGTTTATAAGCCACTTAATAATAAATTCGATTTCATTTTTATCCAAGTCTTTCAGCATTCCAAATTCAGGAATCGTCATCAACGATTCCTTATCTACTTTTTTAATTGTTTGACCAATAAGAATATGCGACAAAACTTGAACACCATAAAATCTTATTTCACTCATATGTGAAAGTGCCTGCAAAACTGTATGCACAACTTCATTTAAATTCCACCCATTATATATAATCGGTTTGATGTCCAATTTGGGAATCTCTTTGATTTCTGCTTGCTTACTTGGCTTTTCTTTATCTCCCTGTGCTTTAGAAGATTCATTATAAGACTTCTTTTCCTCTGACTTTCTGACAATCTTATCTTTAGATCGGCACTCGTACTTTGGTATAAGCGGCATTTTTTCTTCTTTAATTTTCATAAAGTCGAAGAAATACTTTGGTGACATCACTCGTGAGCATCCAGTTCCATCTTTCTTGTAATTCGTGCATCCGAGTACATAGGTTTCTTTGCCCTGTTTGACTACCAAGTATCCATCCCGACATTGGTCACACTTAATAATTGAAAGTTTTCCTGCTCTATATTCATTGGTCATAAAGCCACAGATCTCAGGTTCATTTGTGCATATATATAAGCGAAGCCCATACGCGTTCTTATACCTATACTGCATCGGATATCCGCACATTGGACAACTTTTATTTGTTAATTGACTTTGCGTGGACTTCTCATTCCAATCACCTTTTAGAACAATGTTTTTATAATCTCTCTTCAATTCCAGCAAAAATTCAGAAGGATTTTGCTCCGGAGCAATAAAATAAACTCTGTTTTTCGTGCGTGTCATTGCGACGTAGAATAATCTCCTCTCTTCCGCATATTCTATTGAACGATCCTGCTTTACGACAAACGAAAGGACTGGATCATCCTCAATTTTGGAAGGGAAACCATAGGTTTCGTTTCGCCCATTAATTACAATAACATTATCATAACCTAATCCCTTTGATGCATGAGCAGTCATAAATGTTAAGTCAAGCTTCGGATATTTAACACTCTTCAGCTTACCTCCCCTTGTCTTATACTCAAAAAGTCCTGATTTTTCAAGCTTATCACCATCGAAACCAAAGCGACCGAGGACAAGGATATTTGAAGTTTTTTTACCCTCGATTCGATCAAACTCCATAATCTGTTCTATGGCGATTTCGACCGCATGTGCCGCGGCATAGTTTGCACCGCTCCTTGCGCTTGCGTTTGCACTTTTTTTGGTACTGTCGTATGTGTAAATAATTACAGGGTCTGCGATATGTTTCGGTGATTTCAAGGCCTTTTTAATCTGCGACGAATTTTTTTGAATAAAGTTTCCTGCAATATCAATGACTTCTTGCGAATTCCGATAAGTCTTTACGATTTTTAGGAGTTTTGCATATCCCATTTTTTCTGCGAATTTTGTGAACAAAGTGATGTCTGATCCACTGAAAGCATAGATGGACTGCCAATCGTCTCCTACCGCAATGATTTTCGCATCGGTTACTTCTGCCAGTGCTTTTACAAGGTCAAAGCGCTGTCTTGAAATATCTTGGTACTCATCAACTATAATATACTTAAAATCAAGCTTTTGCTTCATTTCTTTTGTTTCTTGTAAAATCCTTGCGGATTCATTAATCATATCTTCGAAGTCAACTGCTTCGTTTTCGCGCAAAAATCTCTGATATTCAAGATAGCAATCATGACAAATGTTCAAAAATAAACGCGTTCTTACATTTTGCGTGCTGTTGTACATACGTGCAAAATCGCCTTCTGTGAAGCCATTCGTTTTAAAGTTCGTGATGAATCTGCAAATAAGATTTATCAGTTTTCTAAGATATCGGTTTTCTTCAGACTCAACAATCTTTTTCATTACTTCTTTGTTGGAACGAGGTTTAAGGATGAAACCTCCGGCTTCAAGTTTTTCCTTTAAATGCTCCTGCAAACTGCGCCCATCATTGTATTTCGAGAAAGTATAGATTAATGTGGTCTCATGCTTTCGATGCAGCTGAATTTTATCTTTTACTGCTTTTTTATAATATTCGATTTCATTTTCTGAATATTTATCGTTTTTTCCATCCTCTGTAAGTCCAAAATGTTCAATATATGCGGTTTTCCCGTCCTGCATTATGACAAAATCCGGTGTATAAGGTTTTCTTGCATGAAGAATATCATATTTGTAAATCGGTTCATATTGATAGTCAATTCCGTTCAAATAAAGGAAATTTGCAATTTCAACTTCCTGGTATGAACGCATAACCTCACTTTGTATTGTTACTTTTTTCTTTGTTCTAATATCCACTATTTCTTGCTTGAACTCGTCAAGATCACTACGCATGGTAGAAAAATTAGACTTCGCAATTTTATTGAAAAAGCTGTTAAGATCTGTTCCGTTATACGGTGCCTCAAAATACGAGGCAAAAAACAAAATCAGACTATTTGCAATGCTTTCGTTTTTCATTACAGAGGATTTAAAATAATCTTGCAACACAAAGTAAAGTTTTGAGCTATCTACTATATTCAGTTTTTCCGGGCTTTGCTTCCGCAAAATCGCATTTCCCGTAGAGTGGAAGGTTGCAATTGGGCAGTCAATATTAAGATCTTTATTCAGCTTATCCCTAAGTTCCTGAACGGCCTTGTTCGTAAAAGAAACCACCAAAATCTGCTTCGGATCAATATGCTTCTTTTCAACCAAATATTTTACTTTTGCGGCAACGGTCGTCGTCTTCCCCGCACCCGCACCGGCGATAACAAGCATATAGTCCTCATCGGTGAGAATAACCTTTCGTTGATCATCATCCAGTAAAATGTTCGAATCCACATCTTTGAGTATATTATCTAGATATTGCTTCTCTTCTATCATCAAATTTCGAACAATTGCTTCATTATGTGCGTCCACTAGGTTTTCAATGTTTTCGTAGTTCGAAAGTATTGTCATCGCAACAGCAAGCGGGAAGTCATTCTGCTCACAAAAGGTTCCCAAAAGCCCGCTGTTTTTAAGTACATCAAAATACCGAATTACTTCCTCATAGTTCATTACGGCAGTTTTGTATTCACTTTTAGCTATGTAATCTTCTTTCGCAAAGAGTTCTTCAAAAAACTTCTTCAGTTCCCATAGTTTCCTACACTGATCATTTGAAAAATCTTTTTTGTTTCCGATTGTCTCCGAATCTTTCGGAATCTTTTTAAATAGTTTTGAAAAAATCCTCATATTGTTTTCCTATATGATGTAACTAAGCTCTTTATCCTCACAATTATTTAGATATTCTAAAATATTGCTTTTCTTCTTGGTAGACTTCAGATTTGAAGCCTCTTGCTTTGTGGTTGTTTCTGTTTTGGAAACAACCATCATCTTTGTGTCAGCCGTCAAGATTCAATAATTCGCAAAATTCAATGAAATTGTACGGATATGAATTACTTCTGTAACATTTGAATGACTTTGAGCCGTCACTATAATGAATTTCGAGTTCCCATTGTGTCCCATCAAGTACTGTCTCACCGAATCGCGCCAGACTATATGTATGTCGCCACTCTCCTATATGTAAAAGTCGTAGTTCAGACAAAAAGTCCTCTTTGTTGTATAAGGAAAAAGAATCTTCCGTAATTTTGTCTGGATCGGTTTCTATGGAATGCTTCACACTTATTTTCAGATTCCCGTCATTCATAAAAATTGTTCGTGTCTCATATCCACCGAAGAAACTACCAATTATAAATACAATTCTGTCGATTTTTGAAATTCTTTCGTCAAACATGATTGCTTTTTGTTCCGCTTGGGCTGGCTCATACACACCCCCTGCCTCAGTAAAAGCATTCTTCGCTCGTTTCAGATACTCTCTGGCACACCACAGTTGAGTAGATTCTTGCGGGCACATGTCCTCTTTAGAGTTATAGTCCGGGTGTTCCATCGCATTTTTAAGATGTCCGATTTCATTTTTGAGACCACGGATGGAACTCATAATTTACTCAGCGGTTTTTCCTTGCAGATTCATTTCATAATATGATTCCGGACTGATCATCATTGCAAACACCTCCTATAAATTTTTCCAGTCGATATGCATCAAGCTGCGGCATATTCTTCTTTGATAAATTCAGTCCGTATTCCGGCGAGGATTTTTTCCCCTCGTAAGCGTGGTATACAAATATGCTTCCATGCGGTTCCATCCAAGCAGTTGCCGGTATTACATACATATTTGGAGCTTCTCCATCTTTAAGAACTAACAAAAGAAGATATAATGCTTCATCTCTAATGTCAAAGTCCTTTTCACGCATAAAAACATAGTTCGTCCCCTCTCGGATTGTTTTTACCTGAAATTTCATAAATCCGTTTGCAGTTTCTGCTACAAAATCGATACCATGGTCATCTACCTCTGCCGTATAAATACTCATTCCATACGAAGCCAGCGACATTTTTGCATAGTACTCTCCAAAGGTTCCGAGTTTTTGTCTTGTAAGTTCTTTTCTTGACCAAATTTTATTATACATCTCACATCCTCCTGTGATTTCTGGGGATGGCTGCTTTTTTAATTGGCGATTTTGCCGAGGCCAGCAAAATCGTCTAAACCAAAAAAAGGTCTCATTCTGCTACTAAAAGGGATTCAAAATTCTTCCCACGTTCTTCCGTCTAAATCACTTGCAATCTTTTTTGTATCCGGCATAGTTTTATAACCAAACATTTCTGCAAGATTAAACAACTTACTCTTTTGAATCGGATTTTTGCTTGATTTTTTAAAGTCAGTCGGATAGAACTGCTCAACAAAGAAATATCTATGGCGAACGGTTCTCAAATTGTATCCGTATTCTTCTGCACGTCGCACTGCTTCTAAGATTGCACTCTTTTCAGCCTCTGTAACCGTTCCTCCGGATTCCGATTCAAATTGCATCTCACCATTAACTTCTTTTGCCAAGACTGTTTTCTTGAGTTTGCCGATGGCCCGAATGCTTTTCTCTTTATATAATCCGATATATCCATGCGCGGAGTAATTATGTGCAGCCTCGTCATAATAAAGATTTAACTCCATATTATCCTTGAATGTCTTTCCGGCAGTGAGTGCACGCATCCATTTGTATCCATCCGGGATTAGTTTCTCCTGCATACAATAGTCCTTAAAATCCTCCAATATCGGAATCATCTCAACATCACGTTCCCCAACGATATCTTCCATTGCGGCAATCAGTTTTTCAAAAGTCAAATTTACATGATTGATTGGAGAAAATATTTGTGCATGGTGTTCCTCGTTGTATTGCTTTATCTCTTGAGCCATCTCAGCCATCAATTTTTCTTTCATCGGCTTAGGATCCAAGGTAAGCAAAACCTTGATATCCTCTGTTCCAAACTGCTTTAAATGATTCACAAGCTGCATCTTATCAAATTGACCGTACAACTTCGTTTCAACGACAATCTTAAAACTCTTCTGACTGATGACCGCATCCGGCACACTTCCGTCTCCGGACACTTGCAATTCGAACAGTAGCTCCGGGCTTTCATCCTGTTGCAATATCAAATCGTTCAGCATCGTAAAAAACTTGTCCGCATTATAGTTATACAAGCGAGACAGCATTAACATGGTATTTGATGTATCTACATTCTCTTTCGAATGATAACGTTGAAAATAGTGGATGTGCATGACTAATTCTTCTCCTTTCCGTTATACAAATTCTTATTCCTCAACTCCGGTTTCCGCCGTTTGCTGTTCCTGTAAGCTCATATACTCTTCTCTTAATTGGTGCAAAGTTTTTCCGCTTCCTTTTAATTCTGCAAAGGCGTATGTCTGCACAGATGACCACCCAAAAACATCTTTCAGCCATTGCTGCATAGAGACAGTTCGTCCATCTGAAAGAAGCATTTTTCCATCTTTTTGTAAAAGTGCCTCTTCCGTTGTGCCTTTGGCAACAATGGTGTCTCCTGCGTTTACAATTCCCCATTCCAGCATTTTGTCGATTTTTGGCAAAGCTCTGCGCGTAATCCCGGTTTTCTTTCCTTTTTGAAGGTTTTCCTTAGAAGGATTTGCAATGTCGACATACAATTCATCATATTGCACAATTGGAAGTATTTTTTTAATATCAATTAGTATTTCATCATTAAGCCTATACGGCACTATTTGATAGCAGCTGATGTCAACTTTGTTGCTGTTTAACCATGCCACTGCTGAAATAGTTTGTTCGTCAAAGCCGGAAGCGACTAGCACAATCTTTTGGTGTTCGTTAAATTCTGTGATATTGCATTGTTTGATGAATTCATCAAGCTTTCTTGTTGCGATTTCCGTTGCTGTCAAGTTTTGCTCTTTTGTGAATTCGCTACTGTGTTTTTCAACATACGGCGCAAAGAGATTTTGAACTAATTCCGATGTTGATTTTAATGTTGCACAACTGGCTGCATATCTGATTGCCTGAAATTCAAAAGGTTCTTTACGATTTGCGATGTCGTTTACATCGCGTTTTACTTCAATTAATACAATATTTCCGTTGTTATCGATTGCCGTTAAATCGCTTCTTCCATTCTGTGCATTTCTTACTTGCTTCCCGACAATTAACATAGATTCCTCGTCCGTTTCGCACAGCATATCAATGTTCAGACGCAGCATCTCTTCAATATCTCTTTCAAGCATATTCAAATCTGCAAAAGTTGTCTCTTCAATCGGCGTCGGCTGATTTTTATTTTCTAAAATATACATTGCTGCCTCCAATCATATCCCATCTCTGTTAATCGTTCTTTGCAAGCGTTGCGCTCTTTCTCCGTAAAGAGTTCTATATATTCAGGTTTCAGCACATGAGCCTCAATTGATAAATCTAACCTTTTATGCATCCACAATGTTGTGAAGCCCTCTGTCCCTCCCGGTTTCGTAATTAACTGCTTTGCTGCTGCAACTGCGCCGATTCGGCTCATTAATTGATGGAATCGTACCGGATTATATCCACATTCCTTTTTGGCAATCCGGCAAAGTTCTTCCATATCACAAGTAAATTTTCGTTCAAGTTCTGTCATCGTTGTTTCCTCCAATCAAGCTTTCTTCAACATTTCTGCCAGCAGTTCTTTACATTTCTTCAGATATTTCAGATTCGTCTTTATATTTTTCATTTCTTTGTTGCTGGTTTTGGTATGTTCTGTATTTTTAATACAGTTTTCAAGCGCTATAATATTCTCTTCAAAAGTTTTGGAAATATGTTCAATCTCTATTTTCCCTTGGCTTGTTTTAGATAAAGCAAACTCACAGAATGCTAAGAGTTTTGCACATTCATGCAAAACAAATCCCTTTGACTGTAGGAGGGCCCCTGCAGTCAACGAAATAGTGCTGCTTCCTGTCAACCCAATCAGCACACCACCGCCTGCGATAATTGCTGTTCCGCCTGCCATACCAAGCCCACCGGCTGTTAAAGTGCCGCCGCCTATTGCTGCAAGACTTGCACTAGTAAGCGCAGCTCCTGACAGTCCTGCAAAAGAACCTCCGGCTAAAACAACTGCGATTTGTGGTGCAAAGGCTACCGCCAATCCTCCGGTTGCCGCAGTTACAGCCGCAGTTGTCGCTGCCCCGGCAATTAATTTCCTATTTGCACCAGAAAGCTTTTTTTGATATAACTCATAGCTTGTCTGTATTTCTTTTAATTGTTTCCAACTGATTTCGTGCTGCATTGTGCAGAAAAAATCTTTTTCAAAATTGCAGTTCTTCTTTAATTTCTTTGTTTCTACCGCTGTGTCTTCTGCAAGTGGATAATATGGTTCAAAAGTTAAAAGTTCCAGTGCAAGCAAATAGAGCCAATCCGTTATGTTTTCTTCTGCAATTTCGCTCTGTAAATATGCTCTAAGTAACTCTTCATCTTCCAAGAAAAAGCTTTCATTTTCTGCTTTTAAAGTTTGCAGGAGATTGTCTCTCCATGCATCTTTCCATCTATGCTTTGCTTCTCGCTCTTCAATTTTTTTCGTACCTTCAATATCATATTCGATACTCAAAAGCTGCAGCGAATATAAAATCCGTGCCTGTCTTTCACTTAGCAGTAAGAATTGTAGTCCATTAAGATTATCTCCTCGCATATCTGAATGCTCAAAGATAAAGCGATTGTATGCTTTTCGCATTTCTTCTGTTATGTATGATGAATCCGCTTTGCATGCAAAAATAAATCTGCCAATGCCGACAAAATTAATCTCTAAAAGAAATTTTTTCGCAAAACGCCCCTTATTGCCCTTACCCTTAATTGCAGCCTTTCCAACTGCACCAGATGTTTGAGTCAATACGAAAACACCTGTTGCAACAGTTAACATCCGAGTTAAAGACCTTTGATTGTATGGAAGGAATTTTTCGGGCCTAATTTTTTCCAAATCCCGTATGGCAACAATTTTATTTGTTTTCAATTCCCCATGCAGTCTCTTCACCATATAAAAAGCTCTGACAACACACTCATTTAAAATAACGGGCATTGCCTGCTGAGATATCTGCTTGCCGATGCCCATCTCCGTACGCAGATCAAATTTTATTCGTTCACCGGTTTCTGAATTTACAAAACATGTACCGTTGTATAACTTTGAAATCCACTTTGACAACATGATATCATCGCCTTTTGATTTTACCTGGATTTCTTTTATCAGCGGTAATGCAGATAATTCTTTTATTATCGATAATAGTGGTCCCGGAATGCCCGCACCTTCACCCGCATTTTGGCTTGAACCTGCCATATCACTTGCAAGATGAAACACCCAGTTTATAACTCCAAAAATAACCTTCTGTGGTAAATCTTTTCCTATGAGCGAATCATCCGACAATGGTGATGAAATAAAGGCACCTGATGTATCTGTCCCATACCCTTTTTTCGTGAACTGTGTCAAGATAGAAAAGAATAAACCAAGCAGCGACGGATGGTGTTCAAAATCTCTCAAATGATGCTGTTTTCCTCCACCAAATACAGCGGTCAAACTATCTGCCGGAATTTTAAAAGATTCTTCGAGTTTGTGGATTGCACTTGGCAAATCTGTTCCTTTATAGCCTACACTTCGTGCAAGTTTGAAGATGACCTCTTCTGCCTTCATTTCTCCCCATTTCTGTGCATCCAAAAGGGAAAATTCCTTTCTCCAAAACAAATCAAGTCCAGCAGTTAACATTCCACTACAAGCTGCAATTAGATAATCCAGCTTATCCGCCTTTGAAACGCTTTCCTCAAAATCGGCATCTATAAAAGACTCTTCAAAATTGGCATTTCGCTGTTCGCCTATCATGCTATCGCCGACGGTGCCTGTAATAAGCTTTGCATTGGTGTCACCATCTGTTTCTACTTTTGGCCAGACGATGTTATATGAAAATTTTATTGTGTCATCATAGATATGAGTTGTTAGTTGATTATTCATAAGCATGCCTTCACAAAAATTTAAAATGGAATCTCATCCTCTAGCTCTTCAACCCTAATATTTAAAATTTTTGAAACAAAGTTATTAAGAATAAGTTCTTGTGATTGTTGTGTCGAATTCTGAAACCAATCCAAAAAGTCTTTTACACTTTGCACAGGGATATCAACACTGGTACTATACCTATATCCACAGTCAACAATACAACTAATCACATCTGCGTTGTTTTGAATGATATTTTCAAAAGCATTTGTAGTAATAGCTTTCTTTAGCCGTGAAATAAAGCTCGCACTATCCGTATTAAAACGAGGCTCTGATGTATATGCCAACAACGAATTATGGACCAAATTTGTAAAAATTTGATATATTTGCCTGTCAAAATCAGAAATTTCCATTTGAAGAAAATTTCGCTTTCCTATAGAATCTCGTATTTCAGCAAAGCTTGCAAAACGATTTTTGGGATTTTTCTCCTTCATTTTATGCGTAATATCATTATATGAAAAATCATTTCGATCACAGAATAGAGCATTATCAATCAGTCTCTCAAATAATTCTGCAAGATAAAACATATCCGTCAAACTTGAATATGTACCTTTAAAATATTCTTCTGGTAGCGTATCAGATGTTGCTCTATTAATTTCTGCGACAAGGCTATCAGTATTATTGCCCATAGCTTCTGCCGTAATTTTTCCAATGCCAAAATCTATTACTTTAACGGTTCCATCTCTTTCTATAAGGATATTTCCTTCTCTAATATCTCGGTGAATGACTCCATGAGCTTCCATATAGTAAAAAGCATCTATCAGTTGTAAAAAAATATCATCTAAAGTTATATGGGAAAAAGGAGCAGCATAGCTTTCTATAAATTCCCCAATATTTTTGCCATCAATATATTCCATAAGAATATATCCGGTGTAAAGGTTCTCGTATGCATAGTAATTATAGATACGTACAATATTTTTATGATTCAGTTTATATAAAATTTTGATTTCTGCAAGAAAATTCCTGTAAAATTGTTGTTTTATACTGTCCTCTTCTGGCTCATATTTCTTCGCCACAAATAGTTCGTCAATAAAAGGATCCTGAAGCAAAACAGTCTTGCCAAAAGAGCCCTCACCAAGGTCATTATTAACCATTATGTAATTTTTTTGTTTAATAAATGGTATGATTTCTCCATTTTTCTTGGATATAGCCAAAGTATCCTCACCTACTCTTTCGTTTAATATTACCTATAGCGTTATTAATATAATATCTTATTACCCCACCACCGCGTTTTCTTTCACGCTGTTGATTTGTTTTACCAGTTTTGCCTGCAATCCCATGTCGAAAAGTTTTACAAACGGCAGTGGTTTGTCAAATGGTGGTTTACGAAGCTCGTCCACATCCATATAGCCGTTGTTCTCAATATGGGTAATAATCTTACTGATGAAGGCAATTTGTCTTTGGTTCAGGCTTTCGTCGTTGATGAACTCGGAAAAGGCGTTCATTGCGGCTTCGTGGTCAAGTTTTGCGATTTTGCGAACCAGAAGGCCAAATGGCGTTTCTCCATATTCTCGTTGATAATCTTCTTTGCTGCCAAGCTCCTGTGTAAAAATGCGTTCCAATTCTGCGTAATCTCCGGCAGTTAACGGCAAGTTATGTGTCAGCTTATGAATCGCTAGCGTACTACCGTTTTCAGCGATATAGCGGTTTACCTTCTTCTTGTAATCTTCAAAGTTATAGGCTACATCGAGTCGTTCTCCCTCTCGTACAGTTACCGCTGAATCACTGAAATTGGTATAGTAAGTATGTGATTCGCTTCCTTCCATAATAAAGTTTATCAAATTTCTCAGCTCTTTACGAATTTTTTCAAGCACAAGAATATCTGCAGTTTCCCAAAACTCATCAGTGTGAATTTGCTTGATCAACGGAAGCTTAGCCTTGACTTGCGGTATCGTCGCTTTCTTTTCAAGGTTTGTCGCCGTCTTACATAAGGTTCTCCTTGCATGATTCGGCGAACTTCCTGTATCCATATTCGCAAGAATCAGTCCGTACATAAAATTGTCGAATCGTTTCGCTGCCTCGTCTTGTTCATCTGTGGTTACCAAGCTGCCAAGCTGCGTCGGAAGTTCACTTTTATCACCATCACTCAGACAAGTAAAAGCATTTTCATCCGAATATTTTTCCACATATTGTTTCTTTAATTTTACCGATATCAAGTCGCGATTTAAGCTTTTTACCTGTCCTTGGCAGATTGCAACCAGTTCCTTTCTCCAGTTCTGATAAGGTGACTCGGAAAATGCCCCGTCCTGCAATGCAAAAATCAGTTTAATCTGTTTTTCAAAAATTGCCTCCGATAAGCTCTTGCTTTCCTTTGCTTCAAATCCATTTGGATTTTCCCGGAAAAATTCAAAGTTTCGGCAGTAGTCGAAAATCAAGAATCTTCGCTTGCCTATGTATTCACCGTCAATTTGGTCAACGCATCCCAGATCTTTTGCCAGTCTGGTGCCGCGTCCAATCATCTGCCAAAACTTAATCTTAGAGCGAACTTTCTTGAAGAAAACAAGGTTGACACATTCTGGCACGTCAATTCCGGTATCCAGCATATCCACCGATACTGCAATATATGGTTCCTTATCCGGATCTTTGAAATCCTCAATCAGCGTCTGCGCATAAGAATCGTCGCAGATGATCCGTCGTGCAAATTTTCCGTTGAATTTCGGATAAAGTTTATTAAATCGTGTGACAATGAATTCTGCATGGCGCTTGTTCTGTGCGAAAATGATACTTTTTCCCAAGCAGTCTCCGCCCTGAATCTTAATGCCACGTTCCATCAAATCCTGCAGAACCAGATCAATAGTTTGCTCATTGAATATGAACTTGTTCAACTGGTCGGATTCAATATATTCCGGCAACCCCTCATCTTCTGCAAAAGTTTCCTCATACTGCATTTTTTCTGCGTCCGACAGTTCATCGTAAACAATGCCATCCGTCGGTAATTTCTGCTCCACTTCGTAATTATAATACGGAACGAGCACGTGATCTGTGTACACCGCGGTTTCGTAGTCATAGGCATAGGTCGGTACGTTTTGCTCGACCTCAAAAAAATCATAGGTATTTCGATCTACGTCGGTTTTTGGGGTTGCCGTCAGTCCAACCAAAATTGCATCAAAATAGTCGAAAATATCCTTGTATTTCTTGAATATGCTGCGATGGCTTTCGTCAACAATGATCAGATCAAAATGCGCCGGCGTAAAGAAAATCTCTCCGTTTTCATTTTTTGTATTGTCAATCGCATGCAAAATCGTCGGATAGGTAGAAAATACAATCCGCGCATCTTTCTCATCCTTATTCGTACACAGATTGCAAAGCGACATATCCGGCAGATAATTCTTAAAGTCATCCTTTGCCTGCTTGACTAATGCGGTTCTGTCCGCGAGGAACAAAACATTGGTAACATAGTTGCCTCGGCTTAGTACATCGGTCAAACTGGATGCGGTTCTTGTCTTTCCTGTCCCGGTTGCCATCACAAGCAGATTACGGCGGAAACCGTTGCTGATATGCTCCGAAACCGCTCGAATTGCCTCTTTTTGATAATATCTGTCCGTAATCTTGTCGTCGATATCGATTCGGCTTAAATCCTGCTTTTCCGTTCTACGGTTCATCAGGCGCTGTAGATCGTCCTTGCTGAAGATAAAGGAAACTTTCCGCTGCGGTCCCTCCGTATCGTCCCAAAAGTAGGTTTCCCAAGCATTGGTGGTAAACATCATCGGTCTTCTTCCGAATTTCTTTTCAAGCGCATCTGCATATAAAACAGCCTGCTGCCTGCCGACATTCGGGTCTTTGCTTGTCCGTTTTGCTTCTACAACTGCAAGCGGCAAGCCGTCTTTTCCAAAGAGAACATAATCGGCAAACCCTTTTTGTCCGGCTTTTCCCGCCATGTCTTCCACTTGATATTCCTGCAAAACATCTGCATCCTCGCCATCTAATTTCCAGCCCATCATCTGCAAATCCAGGTTGATAAACTTTTGGCGTGTAGCATATTCGGTAATATCGGCTGGAGTAAAGACTCTTTCCTGTTTGTGTTCTTCTTTTTCTGCTGTATAGGTGGCGGAAAGTTCTTCGATTTTCGCGCGCAAAGCCTCAATTTCACTTTCCTTTTCAGCAAGCAAGCTCTCCTGTTCCTTGATCTTTTTCGTGTCAAGCTCAACTTTGTCCTTTGGAATCAGGGCTTCGTCAAAGTTTCTTTCTTGATAATCTTCGCCGTAGCAATAATCAATCCATTGTATGAATTCAAAAAGCCCTTTCAGCGACATCAATGCGTCGCCTTTTGCAATATTCTTTTCGGTATGTACAGCCATATTGCCAAGTTTGATGATATATTGCGTTTTTCCCCATGTCTGGTAGTCTACCGCATAGCGGAATGTCTCCTCATGCACGAGCGATTGCAAATTATCGCGGTACGGCATATGAATTGTGTTGTCGGCTGCATATACCCACTTAACTGCAAGTTCTAAGGCTTTGCGGCACCCTACCGCACACATGGCAGGCGATGATTCATACACACGCTCTGCTTCCATTGCTGCGGCGCTGAATAGCGTATATTCGCTTTTGTCCCTTAAGAATCCAAAGTTTGTCATGAGAGTGCTCCTTGTTCTTCTATAAAACTTACTGAATTGACTTATATGATTGCTCTATTAATTCAAAAACCTCATCCAGTTCATCCATCGTGCTGATGTCCACCCTGTAATTCAAAGTCCAACGATATGAATCCGGTATTTTCTTTGCAGCCTTTTTCGGATCATTTGTTGGTTTCAAAATCATACACTGCAAACTTTTTGCTTTGAAATAAATTTCCACAAAATTACGCGTCGTACTGAATCCCACATAAATGCTGGTGACTTTTTCTGAAATTTCATCATCTAAAGTAAAAATCCGAGCTCGCAGTTCTTCAAAAACATCAATCACATTCGCCTTGCATTTTGCTTGCAAAGCTTCCAATGTCTTTTCGTTTTTAGGCTGACTATTGTCTTTGTTTTTATCTGCATCAATATTCTTTTGAGCATTTGAAACGGTTTCATCCTGCTTAATGTTGATTCGCTCCAAATATAACATATCCTCCGCATATCGCGTATATTTGAATAAATCAATCGACCGCCCAATAGCATTTACTGCATGTACATCATACTTTGAAAACTGCCCTGCGATTAGAATCAACCTGATGTTATCCCACTTTATGTCTATATGTAAATTTTGATTTGTTGCCTTTTGTACTAACAATTCAAAATCCCCACGATGTGAATCAAGCCAATCCATATAATACAATCCTTGATTCAAAACATTTTCGTTCTTATTTAATTTGTACTCAATAATCACAGGATTTCCAGCATTATCAACTGCAACCGAGTCCATTCTTCCCTCCGGAAAAGCATATTCACTTTTGATAAATACCAAATCAAGCATTTCTTGCAGATTATTTTCAAAAATTGCTTGAACCTCTCGCTCCTTTGCAAATTCATTGTACGGCAATTTTTCAACACTTTTATCGTCTTTAATTCTGAATAACGGCATTGTATATTCCTTCTTTCAATATGTCATATTGTGATGTAACGAATTTATGCAATTTTGATTTGTCGATTTGTTCTTTCATCTCAACAAACTGTTTTTGTAACTCGATATCTGGTACATAAACTCTAATACTCTGTAACTCTTGTGCATTGATATTTGCTTGATTTACAGCGCCCTTTGCCATAGAACGTAAAATATCCCTTATCGCTTCAAGGTTCATATATTGAGAAAGAACTTCTGGAAACATTTTTGTATTAAGTCTTACGCGAATAATATACCCTGCAATAACCATGTCATCTGGAAAATCAAACACAGCAGTTTTTCCAACTAGCTCTATGCTATTGGTTCGGTTAAAAAGTATATCTCCCTTTCTTACTACACATTTTTCAATTTCGTCATCTGGAATGTCAATATATTTCAACTCAGTTAAGTCTAAATGTCCGTCTATTGTAAGGTTATTCATCCGTAAATATGGATATCTACCACCTTCAACAGCAGGCTTACTTGTTCCATATCTAACCTCTGTAGTAATATCACCAATAGTAACAACTTCCCACCCTTTAGGATTCATTATAGGATCTCCAAAGAGTTCCACAAATCGGGATTTGATAAGTTCATCAAGCTTTTGAAGTTGTTGTTGATGCTCTTGTATAGCATCTGTCAGCTTATTCAGGATAGAAACTATTTTTTCCTGTTTCTCAAGCGGGTGTATATGTACTTTCACTTTTGACAAGGTAGCCTTGTTTAATGTTTTTCCCATCACTGCCTTGTTTGTTCCCTCATCCCAATTATGTGCTACCAGAAGATAATATATATATTCTGGCAATAAATCAACAAAATGCTTATCTCGAAATGACATAATTGCCTCATTTGAATACATTGGCTCATATGTAATTGCAGTCTTGCCTATTGAAAGTTTAAAACTCATGATAACTGTATTAGCAGGGATTTGGCTAATACCACTCTCCGCAATTGCAACATCAGAAAGATATTCCTTTGTCTCTTTAATATACTTACCGCATTTTGAAAGGTCTGCTATTGAAATCCATTTGTTATCGGTTGTTCCCCAATACCTAGGATTATTTCTTGCAGGAGTCTTTCCCATTTGAAGATCAAATAATTCTTCTAATCTATGTTCCATCTATCATCCCTACAAATCTGAACTTGCAGAGATCATTCGTCCAACATCAACTTGCCTTTTTTCGCTTTTGCTTTTAGACGTGCCATCTGTTCTTTTTCGATTTGCTGGATGCTTTTTTCAGGTGTAGGCAAATCTTCCGGTATCGTTCCACCTATCTTCTCAATGGCAGAACGAACTTCTCTTCCAACATTATAATGTACGCTTGTAGCCTTCTCTGCACCTTGTATCTGGTCTTTTCGTAATTTCTCCTCTGTCTGCGAAATCCTGAATAAATTAGCTATCAATTCAGTACTTCCCATAAAGTCTAAAATTTTCTGTCCGGCTTCCAATCGCTTTCTTTCATGGATATCATCTACATCCAGCCCACCGTACAGTCCCATGTAGCCTGCATTTTGAAATATCGTAAATTCTTCATTCGTGGTTACGCCTGCATCGTGAGCTGTTTACACCAAAAGCTGGTTCCATTGCTTAATATCTCCACGAACGACAAGTCTTCGATTATCTTCACTTAACTGATTAAAGTGATCTGCAACTTCCTATCTATAAGTTTGTATCGCAAAATATGTTTGTCCTAATGCAATCACTTCTTTTCTTGGATCGCCGTTCTGAACAAGCAAATAGCAAGCATATCTCGATAATTCATAATCCGTAACAGCCTTCGTTGTTGCGCCTGCTTCAACGATTTTGCTGACCTCAGCAAAATCGGCAAAACTGTCATGTCCACTATTTTCGCATGCAATCATTCCACGTTTGATTACATTATGAAAATTTCTCCATTGTGTGTACTCAAGAACTTCTGCCAGTTCTCTTGCGCTCCAATATTCCGTACCATCTTCTCTAATATGCTTTATATCTTCAAAGCGTTTGTATTCCACAGCGACTAATTTGCTCATCCATTGCCTCCTTGAAATTTGTCTGATATTATCGACTCCAAATATTTATGAAATAAATTTTCTATGTGACATTTTTACATTCGTCTGATTTACCATGGCATATTGCATCGTTGTATCTATTTGCTGGTGTCCAAGCAGCTTCTGCACCTGTTCGATCGGCATACCTTTGTCGATGGCTCGCGTCGCCATTGTTCGTCTGAATTTGTGTGGATGAATTCGCTCCATATTCAGCTTTCTGCCCAGCTTTCGCAATCTAATCTCCACACCGCTTATCTTTAGCCTCGCATACGGCTTGTCCAAAGTAACGAACAGTGCCCGGTTGTCATCGCTGCGAGATTGCAGGTACAGCTGTAAATGTAGTTTTGTTCGGGCATCAAAATAAACTTTTCGTTCTTTATCGCCCTTGCCGTAGACAATGCATTCCCTCTCTTCAAAGTTAATATCTTCAATATCTAAGTTAACAAGTTCTCCTACTCGGATGCCTGTCGAATAAAGCAAATCAATGATTGCCAAGTCGCGCACTTCCACGCAGCCATCACGGAGCTTTTCGATATTTTCGTCCGTAATTGTTTCCTTGACTGTTGTCTTTGACTTTATCTTATGGATTCTGCGAATCGGACTTTTGAGGATATGATCCTCTTCCTCCAACCATGAGAAAAAGCTCGACAAATTGCGTCTGACATTATCGACAGTAATCTTACTACAACCGTTTTGTGACTGATAAAACGACAGATAACTTCGCAAGTCCTCGGTTGTCATTTTACGAAGCGGTTTTGTGATATTTGACAGCATTTTTTCTGCTGTTACCTTGTAATAGGCAATCGTTCGTTCTGAGCAGCCTTCAATGCGCTTTGCCATCAGAAATATTTCTAAGTATCGAGCGTTACTGCATTCATTGCCTTGCTCAGGCTGTTCGTGGATGCGTTTTATCAAAACCTTTTGCAGTTGCTTGATTTGCGATGGATTCAGATATTCCGTCATGTCGTCTAGAATAAGGGCAATTTCGTTGTTCATATGCTATGATGTACTCCTTTTTTAGAAAGAGTATATCATATGTGTGAAAAACATATTAGTCTACGAACCTCTCAAGGCTTTCCTATCAACACACAATTTTATTCATCTTCATCCATTTTTAGTCTATGCTATCTGGTATTTCCAAAATAATCCAAGAGCTAGCTCTACATCCATATAAGCATATTCAAATTTCATTGGAAAACAATTGCATCCGGTTGAATTTCTCTCCTTCGTCACATGATTTTAAGTTTATGTATCTACATAGCAGTAATTAAATATCTCTCATTTTTGGCATAGTCATAAAGCAATCTTTTTATTCCCTCTAAAATTCCAGTTACTTTTCTTTCCCAATTAGAAAATTCTGAATCTGTTACCCCTGCTTTAAAGTTCCCATGGGCTATTGAATTTCTACGGTTTACTAATGCATCCATATCATTTTGATAGCTTTCAAATAAATCTATTGGTAAACCGATTTTATATAGATTTTTCTGCAACACAATATACCACAAATTAGATTCTGTATCTATTATCTGATCATCTACAATCAGCTTTTCTTTTTTAAAGTTTTCTACTTTTTCCATAAAATCCACGCGTCGATATAATTGATGTAATCGCGTATCGTTCGGCAAATTTCTTCGGAAAATATCAGATTTTCGTTCTGTATTCTCATAAGCGATGAATTCTTTTTGCATGCTTGCCACCATTAGTCCTGTCTTTACATCACTGCGATTTAACCCACGTGAATTAATATATTGGATATATGTCTGCAAACAAATTTTTGTATATCCTTCCATATGAGAATAAAGCATTAGCACTAAACTTTTTCTATACTTATCTTTATTGCTTTCCTTGATTTCATTTAATTGATTTTTGAAAAAAGCAAGTTCTTCTTGTCGCCAAGCTAGTTCTGCCTCTAGCTCTGCTCTCAATTCATCTGCAGTCAAGAATTTTTTCCACTCCTTCCGTAAATAATCTTATTCTTGTTTTTACGCCATTAACACTTCCAGTTTTATAGGGTTGAAGTTCATCTCCATATTTAATTTTATTAACACATTCCACTAATTTCTCAATATTTTCAAAATCTTTTATTCTTCCTATCAAGGAAGCAAGGGAAATCGTAATGCCATCAAAATAATATAATACAAATTCGTTCTTTATTGTTCCATTTATCGTCTTCCCAGAAAAAGCTTCTTCCCCCCAATTGTCATTTATAAACTTAAATGTCTTTTCAAATATTTCTTTTTCCGTTTCGTAATTAAATTCCACGTCCCTTGTTGTTATTTTTTCAAGGTATCTTGTCAAATACTCTGTTACTGGGTACTTATAATTCTCAAGATCATTTTTGATAGCAAAAAATCTTAAAATAAGTTCTTGATCATATCTAGTCTTTCTTTTTTCCGGGGCAATTCTGTTAATGACATTTTGAAAATTTCTATCTTTACTACATTCTTCCAAGAAATTGATTCCATCCGCTCCTAAAAGTCTTATTGTACAATTTCGAATTTCTTGTGCAGACAGAAGTTCACCGCCTGTATTGAGTCGCTTGAACATATGATATTTTAAAGAAGTTTCACTCTCTTTCTTAATCACTTCCATGCGTACAAAACTTCTTTTAATTTTAATTTGCAAAGCTTTTGGAAGCGTTTCAAACGTCAAACCATTTAAATCATCTACTATGTCACAGCCATGTAAGATTAAAAAATCATCATCTGTTTCGCCTAGATTTTCCCCCCTAAAATGCAGATAACTGGAAATTCTTTGCAAACCATCAATTAATTCATAAACGCCCTCCTCAGTTTCTATAACAAATATAGGCGGAACTGGCATTTCTAAAATCAGTGATTCTACAAAGCGTGATTGTTTTTCTTCCTCCCATCTAAATAATCTTTGATAATCCGGAGAAATCGTCAATTCTTTATTTTGATACATATCATACAATTCATTAAATGATACATCTAAACTTTTTGTCCTTATTTTAATAATTTGACTATCAACATTTTCTATCAAATTTTCTAACGCCATTTTGCTTCCTCCACGTGTATAATCTTTTCAAACATTAATTTTAAATTTTTCCTTTTTATCTCGTTATATTAATATTTGCATCCATATTATATGTAAAATAGTACAAACCATTCTTGGGTGCTAATTTGCATAATGCATCAAAAATATCCTCTAAGTTAAATGAATATATTCATATCCGCACCAATTCCGCATGCTTCAGCCAGTACATCATATGAACTATTCAATTTCCTTTGCAAATTTCATAACTGTTAAGCGAGACTTTTCTTTAAAACAATTATTTATACATTTATTGCTTTCTTTCATCCAAAATACTTCTGCATCAAACTATCAAACAACAACTGCGTTTCATCTAACGACTTCTGCACGGCAACTTTTGATTTGTCGATTTGATTGACGAAATCAGCAAATTGATTTTGTAATCCTATCGGAGGCAAAAACAACTCTAATTTGCGTATATCCCCAAGAGAAATAAACTTCTGTGTCCCACCACGAACCTTACTCAATACTATAGCATCAAAGTAGTCTGATTTAAGCAACGCTTTTACAAATATATTTACGACTTTGGCATCTTCTCTGAATTTAATTAAAGCAACATTCTTTATCGCAAACTCTGCATCAATATCAACAATAACAGGATTTCCAACAGTTCCAATCATCGGCATTAAAATATCACCTACGTCTACTTTTGACCTTTGATTTATTTTGTTATAATCTTCTTCACAAATTAAGCTGCAATCTGTGAAATCAATCCTTCCACCAGTTACATTCTTTGAAGTCACTAAAGGGTATCCTTCCATATAATACTTAGGAGAGTCATGTGTACCATCCCTAATATCACAAACCATTCCTAACATTACTCGTTCCCATCCATTGGGGTTTAAAATCATATCACCAAACATCTCGACAAATCGGGATTTGATGAGATTATCTAATGTAGATAACTCTTTTTTTCTTAATACAATAACTTTACTTACTTTTTCCAACGCAGCTACTACTTCCCCTTGTGTCTCAATATCGGGAACATTTATTTCAATCTCAAATACAATACCTTTTGAGATTTCCTTAAATGTTGCTCCTCTACCCAAAGAATTAAGATATGCTGTATTGCCTTTTAGAAACCAATACAAATATTTGTTGTTTATCTTTTCTGAACAAATAAGATTCTTAAACCCTTGATTACAATACATCTCACAGCCTGCAATTGCAACCTTTCCAATTGGTGCTCTCGAAGATAGTATTACTGTTCCTTCTGGAAAGGATGATAAACCTGTTTTCTTAACCGCTAAGTCAGTGATTTTACGTAAACTATCAGTAACAATATATGTATCATCATTTAATTCCGCCGGAGTGATCCATTTTATATCCCCATCCCAATATTCGTCTATTCCTGTTTTGGGGGTACTACCTGAGACTATTTCACAGATATCACCCAACTTATATTTTTCCATCTACACCATCCCTACAAATCTGAATTTGTTCCTTTCCTAAAATTTTTTAGCTTTATGCCTCTTCATCTGCCAGCATCTTTTCCAGTTCGTTCAGGTTCTCTGTGATTTCTGTTTCTAACTGGCGAATCTGCGCCAAAATTTCTTTTGTCGGTGGATATTCAATCGGGGTATATTCGATTTCTTTATACTTGTTGATCGAAAGGTCATATCCGTTGTCTGCGATTTCTTGCTTTGGCACGAAGAAGCTTTGTTCGGTGCGTTTCCGTTCTTTTTCAGCGTCAAGGTTATGAAAGCGCTGCAAAATATCCGGAATATCGTTGGCTTCGATTTCCGAACGTTTGTCATCCAAGCTAAATCCGTCTGCCTGCATATCGTAGAACCAGACATCTTCGGTTCCGCCTGCTCCTGTTTTTGTAAATACCAAAATGGCAGTCGAAACACCCGCATAAGGTTTGAACACACCTGACGGCATGGAAATCACAGCACGCAGCTGATGATTTTCCACCAGTTCCTTACGAATTGCCTGATGTGCTTTACTGCTGCCGAACAAAACGCCATCCGGAACAATGCAGGCACACTGACCGCCCTTTTTAAGCATTCTTAGGAAAAGTGCCAGGAATAGAAGCTCTGTTTTCTTGGTATTTGTCACTGCTTTGAGGTTATCATTGATGCTTTCTGCATCGACTGTGCCCTTAAACGGCGGATTTGCCAGACACATGGTATATTTTTCTTTGATTACGTTTTGCTTGGAAACGCTGTCTTTATAGTCAATTTCCGGATTTTTGATAGAATGCAGCATTAAGTTCATCGCCGAAATTCTCAGCATGGTTGGGTCGGTGTCAAAGCCCGTAAAGCCCGGACCATCAAAGTTTTCCCATTGCGCATCGGTCATGCTGTCTTCATATTTTTTTCGGATGTATTCTGCGGAAGATACCAAAAATCCTGCTGTACCGCAAGCCGGATCGACAATCAGATCATCTGGGGTCGGCTGCAAAAGCTGCACCATCAACTCACGAATATGTTTCGGCGTACGGAATTGTCCGTTTTGTCCTGCAGTTGCCAGTTTTCCCAGCATATATTCATAAAGGTCGCCCTGCATATCAAGCTCTGCTATGTCATGCTCATAAAGGTCTTCCAGTCCGGTAATGATTTTCTGCAAAACCTGCGGCGTCGGAATCAAAAATGTCGCATTGTTCATATAGCGTGCAAATGCACTCTCCCGCGCCTTTCCTTTGTTCGGATTATCCGGGATTTCTATGATTTCTCCACTCTCATCAAAATCCGGAAGTCTGCCGTATTTCATGTTCTTGATTGCCGGGAAAACGCGTAAAGATAAAGTATTGTAAATATCTCTCGGATCTTTATCCTTGAATTTACTCCACCGCATAGACTGTCCTACTGCTGACTGCGGGAAAATCTTTTCGCCAGCCTCTCCGGTCAGATTTTCAAATCCTTCGTTTTCCAATTCTTTTTCGTCTAATGAGCGGATGAACATCAAGTAGGTTAACTGTTCTATTACCGTCAGAGGATTGGTAATACCGCCTGCCCAAATATCTGTCCAAATTTTATCTACTTTGTTTTTAATTGCTCCTGTAATCACTGTTGTTCTCCTCGCATACTTTATTTATAGATATCCTCGCACAAAAACCACAGCCTTCACTCCCCGCACACCCCGTGCATCCGGTCGGCTCTGGTTCTGAATTTTCCGTATAGGACTTGCGTCCGTTTTCTGTTTGGATTTTGCCTTTGACTTGGTTCATTCGGACACACTCTCAAGCATTTTCAACTCGACAAATTACCGTTTGCATTTTTCAATTAAATTTTATCACAGTTTTCGAGTTTCGTCGAGCAAAAGGGATGAGAATTACCATTTTTCTCCGCCCTCCTTATATATAACACGCCTCATCTCGCCAAATTCTGACATTTTTCGACAAAAAAAGCGGTTAAAAAACCGCTAATTTTCCATATCAGATAGAAGGTGCAAGCGAATAGGAAAATGTTGAACACATTACAATTCCATCCGAAGAACGCAAGATAAAAATGTATCCTCTTGATTTCGAAGAGTTTGCATTGTTTCTGGGTGAAGAACTCCTGCTTGAATACATTTGCAAATGTTATCAAAACCGTGAGCCGTTGGAAAAGAGTATGCACAACAAAGCCATGCGGCTTTTTAAAGAATATATTCTTGTCGGCGGTATGCCGCAGGCAGTACTGGCGTACAAAAACGGTGGGCGTGATTTTGCGGCTGCCGATACGGAAAAATCTGTCGACTCACGAGAAAAAAATCGTACTGAGCAGTATTGATACGAATCCAACCTTCGACAAATATGACGAGCCCCTTTTCTGGCTTGATGATTCCATGCTTTGCAATCTTTGCTACAAATGCAATGACCCAAATGTCGGATTTGCGTTAAACAAGAACGAGTCTTCTGTCAAATGCTATCTTGGTGACACAGGCTTGCTTGTCAGCCTTGCATTTAATGAAAATGAGCCGGCCGAGAAATTCCAATTGAAGTAAAATCCTCAAAAAACTATTCCACCTCGTCATTGGATGTATTCCGTGATGTTTATCGTAATCGGATTAGCAGTTCCTACATTATACATCCAAAAAATCTGGCAGAAACGCCGGATGTAATAAAGATACCTCCGTATATGTTTTTTGCTGCATTTTAATTCCTTTACCGCCGAAACAGCTTCACGGCTGCCACGAGGGCACCGTACAGGACGCCGCCGATGGCCCAGACAATCCAGCTGTACTGCGGGTGTCCGTTGCCGGATGGCCCGAATGTGTAGAACAGGAACACGGCTGTCACCGTGAGCCAGTAGATTACGGTCACATTGCCCATAACCTTGGATCTGCGCTTGTTTTCGCGGGTGAAATCGCCCTCTTCCAGCAGCTTCATCAGGGCGCCGTTGTAGGTTCCGCCGTAAACGAATGCAATGCAGCCGATGCCGACCAGGAGCAGGATCAGACATACCGCAGCCGCATACATGGTATCGCTGACATTCAGGCAGACACAGATGAAAAGCGGCACGACGGACAGGATGCAAAGCACCGTGCCGATAATATTCAGGCGCGTGTATTCATCTTTATACTCGGCAACTCTGCTTCTCACCATGCCGGTAACGCCGTATGCCGTCTCGAAAGGCTCTTTTTCGAGAAATTCATATTCCTTGACTTTGGATGCGGTTGAGATGAAGATTGCAACACCGATTGCAACCAGCACGAGAAGCACGCAGAGGCCGAGACCTGCGGCGGCATTTTCGCCGAGCGGAAAGTCCGGTTTTTCGCTGAGTGCCCCGAGCATAATCAGCACTGCCGGTGAAAGAATGCACAGGAATGTCGCGATGGCGATTTTCAGTGCGGATTTCTTCCTTAATCTTATATATTCCGAAGCCTCCTCCATGCTGACGCGGCGGAGCGGTTTTGTTTCACCGTAATCTGCGGCGGTCTGCGCGGTTATCGAGGATGCCGTTTTGGTTTCCGGCTGCGTTATTTCATCTTTTAATAAGTAGTCCGTGCTCACGCCGAAAAGATTGCTCAGCTGCAGGATTTTTTCCATGTCGGGAACCGACTGCGCACCCTCCCATTTGGATACCGACTGGCGGCTCACGCCAAGCTGTGCGGCGAGTTCTTCCTGCGACCAACCTGCCTTCTTTCTGAGTTCTGTTATTTTATCTGCTAAAATCATTTCTGTTTCCTCCTTGCCCTTTTGTACCTAAAATATACCATTCTCTAGGGTTGCAATCAAGAAAGTCCTCTTGGAAATTTGTCAACCAATGGTTGCGGTACTGCATTTCAATGCATATTTTCATGTATAAAATTCTCTTTTATGCATACACGCTTCCTGTTGCGCACACTTTTTTCGTATTTTTATTAAAAAAATTTATATTTTTTCACAAAAGCCTCTTGATTTTTGGAAAACATGGTACTATAATAAGTCCATGATTCAAATTATATGCATTTAAGTTAATATTTATACATATATGAAGGAGGGACAAAATCATGTTAAACGAAAAGTTATTATCAGAAGATATTGCCGGTATCACTAAGAAGGCAAATGACTATAAAGCAATGGGTATTATCACTTCCAGAGACCTTGAACTCATCGTTGCAGGCCTTAACCTCATCAAGAAGGACTTTGAGGCGGGAGTTGATTTAGCCGAGCCGGAAGACAAGAACGTCCACATGCTCATCGATCGTGTCCTGAGCGAACGTATCGGTCAGTCGGCTCTGAAGCTGCACACTTGCATGGCATAATAAGTTCACCACCAATCACCATAGTTAAAGCCCCGTATCTTCATTGATGCGAGGCTTTTTTCATGGCAAAAATAAATTCTGATGGCGCGCCGCTCGGATCGGGCTTTGGCTTGGGGCACCGGGACAGCCGGCATGTCGCGCGACCGTGCGTCTGGTCTTGCTGGCATGGCTGGCGCAGCCTTGCATTTGGAAAAATTAGGCAATTCCCACCAAGTGCCAAAAAAAGACCCCCTTTTCGTGTATTTTTGCCGATTTTTCACCTTTTTGAGCCCGTTTCACGCCGGATTTGTATCACGGTTTTGCGTTTTACAAAAATGTCATATTTTGGGGTGTTGAAATTTCAACGTTTTGGCGGTGTGACTTTTTGTTGTTTTTTTTACATCGTCGTCTTTTTCTCTTCTGAAAGCCTCGGGATACACGAAACACCCCTCTATAGGGGCAATCTTCGTGTAAATGCTATTTTTCGCTCGGGAAACTGCGTGCTACACAAACACTTTTTTCGCTCGGGAAGCTGCGTGCTACACAAACGCGGTTTCCACCCGGCAGCGGTGCGCCCGCCGCCGTTATCAGAGGCCTGCGCGCGAAAAATTCAGCTTCTCGCCTGCGAAGTTGTCGATGCCGTAAAGCAGCAGCACGCTGTCGTAGTCCGCCGCCAGTTCTTCGATGTTTCCGCGGTAATAGCGAGTGTCCACCATCGTTATCTTGTCGTAGTCGTCCATGAGATAAGGCACAAACGAATTTGCAAAGGAATCCTTTATAATCAGGATTTTGTCCTTGACACCGCACCGGGTTTCCCGACAGGTTTCGATGTCCACCTTATCGTAGTTGCCGCCGAAGTAGACGGCGTATTTGTCTTTTTTCTCGAGATACTCCTTGAAGTACAGCGAGTCGTAGGACTTGCCGGTAAAAGTCACCCTGCACTCCCCGGCAAGTGCAGCCGCCGGTGTTTCCACCGTGTCGGGGCGCAGCGTATCGAGCAGCACTTTGGAATACAGCGTGCCGTAAAAGCTGTCCGAAAGCACGACGGGTTTTTCGTCTTCATAGGCCATGTCATAAGTCATGCCGTTTTCCGATGCGCCGGAAGCCTCGAGAAATCCTTTATAGCCGAGGAATGCACCGTAACCGGTCCAGTGGTGGTCCGTCCGGAAAAACACATCCCGCCCGCCTTCTGCGGCTTTACTCATCGTCTCGCGAAGGTCAATCAGGCTGTTTCCGAGAACCCTGCGTGCCTCTTCAAAGGCCTTGTCCTCATCGAACCGCATCGCGTTATCCGGCAGAGCCTCCTGATAGACATACGCGGCAGTCGGCACGAGCATCGCCTTGAACTCTGTACCGTTTGCCTCGCAAGTCTCCTTCAGCTGCTGCGTCCGCGTGAGGTTTTGGGTATACCGCGCCTTGTCAAAATCCGTCTCGGTCACGCGCTTTACCACCCGGCCGCCGGTGCATAGATACACGCCGTTGATGTCACTGACGCCCAGTCCCGCTTCGGTCATCGCCATGGTCTTGACCCACAGGTTCCGCCCGATAATCTGGTCGCTGAGGTATTTTTCGCTTTGCTCCTCAAAACGCCCGCTCAGCACATTCGCAGCCGTAAAGACCGGCCTCTTCTGCAGATAGCGGTTTTCGTTCTCCGAAAATCCGGTATCCGGCGTAAGCAGCGTCCCAACGCAGAGAAAAAGCAGAAAAACGACAGAGGAAAGTATGAGAATCAGGCTTCTTTTGTTTTTTTTCATCTCTCATCCCCCCTAAAATCTGAAATATAGAAACGGATTGTATGATCCGCTCACCAAAAATGCAATCGAAAGTGCCAGAATACTGAGAAGCACGACGGTTTCGAGCACGCCGAGGATGACTTCTCCGTTCTTGACGCCCGAAAGAGTGCCTGCAATTCTGCCGCATACAAGTTTTACAAGCGGCGTTGAGCCGATGGTGCAGGCAATCAGCACCCAGATTCTGCTCCATGCGAGGTATTTGAAGTTCCCGTCGACAAAGTCGGCGGTCCCGCCGAACATCACCTGCATATATTCGCGCATCTGCCCAAAATCCGTGAGTGCGAAGATGACCCAGCCGAGCACGATCAGAATCAAGCTGTAAAGATGACCGACAGGTGCCGGGCATTTTTCGAGCCACTTAAGAATCCACAGTTTTTCGAGGATGAGAATCACCCCGAAGTACATGCCCCACGCCACGAAATTCCAGCTTGCACCGTGCCAGAGCCCGGTCAGTGCCCACACAACGGCGATGTTCAGAATCTGCCGCGGAAGGCCTTTGCGGTTTCCGCCGAGCGGAATGTACACGTATTCCTTAAACCAGGAGCTGAGCGACATGTGCCAGCGTCTCCAAAACTCCGTGATGCTGCGCGAAATGTATGGATAGTTGAAGTTTTCGAGATAATCAAACCCGAAGATTTTGCCAAGGCCGATTGCCATGTCGGAATATCCCGAAAAGTCAAAATATATCTGGAAGGTAAAAGCCAGCGCGCCCAGCCATGCCGCAGAGGTGCTGATTTCCGAAACCGGCATGAGAGTGATTTCGTTCCAAATCACATATACCTGATTGGCAAGCAGCACCTTCTTGCCGAATCCGACGATGAACCGGCGCACGCCCTCCGCAATCTGATCGAGATTGGTCTTTCTGCCGACAAGCATCTCAGCGACATCCGAATAGCGCACAATCGGACCTGCGATAAGCTGCGGAAACAGCGTCACATAGGCCGCAAAAGCGATAAAATCACGCTGCGGCAGGACTTTCCCCCGGTAGACATCTATGATATAGGAGATCGTCTGAAATGTGTAAAACGAAATTCCAATCGGCAGGGCAATGTTCAGAAGGCCAAGCCCTCCGCCGGAGACTGCGTTCACCGTCTCGATGAGAAAATCCGTGTATTTGAAAAATCCGAGAATCGCAAGGTTTCCTGCGATGCACAGGATCAGAAGCGGCCTGGATTTTGCGACAATCCGCCCCATCACATAGTTGAAGAGGATGGAAAAAGCCATCACCGCGATATATTTCGGCTCGCCCCCGCCCTAAAAAATCAAGCTGGCAATCAAAAGCCACAGGTTCCGCACCTTCAGAAACCTTTCCGGAATCAGAAAGTACAGAAGCAAGGTTATCGGCAAGAATGCCATAAAAAACACCGAACTGCTGAATACCATATATTATAAACTACTCCCTTTTCTATTGTGCGGCGCCGGCAATCATGCCATCGTTTGCGTCGGCAATTGCTTCGTCGAGGCGCGAAAGCACCTCAGGCGGAATCTCGCCGCCACCGTTTTCGTATCTTTCAATCGTATATTTATAGACGGTCTGCCCGCCGAGCGAATATGCATCCGCAAATCCTACCCATCCGTTGTCGATTGGGAACGAATTGCATATGTACTCCGCTATCTGACGCGTGAAACCGCTGTTATCCTTCAAGGTAAAGGTCAGCATGGTTTTGTCCCCGTTGATTGCTTGCTTGAGCTGTGCAGGAATTTCGTACATGTCATTAAGTGCCGCCGCGCTTGTAAGCATGTAGCAGTATTTCGTCCCGTTTGCGGCAGGAATTTCGTCGTGGTCCCACGGATAGGAGCCGTTATCCTTGACGCTGTCCGGCATGTTGAAGTAGTTATACCCCGGTTCGCCGCTTACTCCGCCGTCAAAGGTCACGTCTACATGATACCATTCTCCGTCGAGCTGCACCACATCCCAGGCGTGTTCGCCATTCTGCGTCGAATGAATGATTTTGCACGGAATATCGAGTGCGTCCATAAAAAGCTTAAACGTTGTGGCGTTGCCCACGCAGATTGCGTTGTGCGAGCGCAAAACTCCATAAGGCGTATGCGTTTCACTTCCCCCTGCAACGATCGGATTAAGGCTCTGATCGTTGTAAGACGTCCATTTGACCTGCCAGTCGTAGATTGCTTTTTCTTTTTCGTACGGGCTCATGTCATCCGTGATAAGCTTCTTGATGACCTCTGACATTTTGTCGTGCACGAAAAGGTCTTTTTCGTCCAGCCCCGAGGTGTCCCCGGTTTTGTACGCCTTGATTACCGCCGTGTCATCATAAATCTCATGTACCGTGGTTTCGGACTGCCCGAGCAGCTTGTTCATTTTGCTGATCATGCCGCTGTTCTGTGCAAAAACGCCCAAAATCAAAAGGATTATGAGAAGCTGCACCGCGCGGTTGCCCTTGCCCTTTGCTTTCATTTTTATGTCTTTTTTTAAATCGCTGATATGTACCTTCGCCCGTCTTTTCCTCTCGGCAAGCGGAATTCTTTCGCCTCTGTCTACCATTTTGCTTCCCTCTTACTTCTATTAATATTTTATTGATTTCCTTCGCTTATGACTCTTCGAATTTCCGTCTCAATGCAGTCCGGGTCGTCCGCCGCAATCAGGCACACACAGTTTCCCTGCACGATGACCCTCGCATTATCAAGTTTATACACTTCTTCCGGTTTATATCCGCTGAACTTGCTCGTCCGTTCCGCAATTCTGTCTTGGAGCTTGCTCTGTGCGATGGAAACATCTTCGTTTTTCTTCATATGAAGCACCGAAACTTCATCGGCTGTGCCTCCTGCAGCCGTCTGAAGAATTGCTCCGTCGTCGACCATGTCATACTGCACGCCGTACAGATTGCTGAAGTTTTCGTCGTAGGCTTCCTCGCCATAGCTGTACCACTCGTCAAAGCTTCCTTCCGGCGTAATGTCCTTGCATGCCTTGACGATGTCCACGCATTTCACATTGTCATTGCTTCCGCCGCAGGCTGTAAAGACTGAAATTGTCAAAATAAGTGCCAAAATAAATGCTGTTTTCTTTTTCAAATTGCTTCCCCCTTTTGCTTTTGCAGCGGTTGCTTCCGCTTTCACTGTTGTAATCTTTATTCTACCATATTTGACGCCAAAGTATAGCAAAAAGTTTCGCCGGGCATAAAAAACGACCCCTCGGACATGATGTCTGCGAGAAGCCGCCTTAAAAATATGGTGCCCACTTCCGGAATCGAACCAGAGACACGGGGATTTTCAGTCCCCTGCTCTACCTACTGAGCTAAATGGGCGAATTCTTTATCAAATTGTAAATGGTGGGCCTTCAGGGACTTGAACCCGGGACCTGCCGGTTATGAGCCGGATGCTCTGACCAACTGAGCTAAAGGCCCGTATTAAGTTAGTGGTCGGGGTGGCAGGATTTGAACCCGCGGCCCACTGGTCCCAAACCAGTTGCGCTACCAAACTGCGCTACACCCCGATATAAAATTCAAATTGGCAGGGGCAGTAGGAATCGAACCCACGGCACGCGGTTTTGGAGACCGCTGCTCTACCAGCTGAGCTATACCCCTGAATTATGGCGGAGAAGATGGGATTCGAACCCATGCTGCCCTATACGAACACTAACGGTTTAGCAAACCGTCCTCTTCAGCCACTTGAGTACTTCTCCTCGCTGAAATTATTATGGCGGAGAGGGTGGGATTCGAACCCACGGCCCCTTTCGGAGTCACCGGTTTTCAAGACCGGCTCCTTAAACCACTCGGACACCTCTCCATCATGAGTTCTACTGCTTCTATTAGCTAAAAAATGGTGACCCATCGGAGATTCGAACTCCGGACACCTTGATTAAAAGTCAAGTGCTCTGCCGACTGAGCTAATGGGTCATATGTATGGCTGGGGTAGCAGGATTCGAACCTACGAGTGCCAGGATCAAAACCTGGTGCCTTACCGCTTGGCGATACCCCAACAGCTACCCTATGCTTTTATTAAAAAAAATTGGTGAGCCCAGAGGGATTCGAACCCGCGACACACGGCTTAGAAGGCCGTTGCTCTATCCAGCTGAGCTATGAGCCCACACTTAGTGAAAAATGGAGCGGATGATGAGAATCGAACTCACGCCATCAGCTTGGAAGGCTGAGGTTCTACCATTGAACTACATCCGCATAAAAAATTGGAGCGGAAGACGAGATTCGAACTCGCGACCCTCGCCTTGGCAAGGCGATGCTCTACCCCTGAGCCACTTCCGCATAAAATTATTAAATTGGTCGAGGGAGATGGATTCGAACCATCGAAAGCTCAGCTAACGGATTTACAGTCCGCCCCCTTTGGCCACTCGGGAATCCCTCGATATTGGAGCTGGTGGAGGGAATCGAACCCCCAACCTGCTGATTACAAATCAGCTGCTCTACCGTTGAGCCACACCAGCAAACTTTTGATTGAAAAAATTGGCGACCTGGAACGGGCTCGAACCGTCGACCTCCAGCGTGACAGGCTGGCATT
>ERZ780149.350-NODE-350-length-61123-cov-6.335740_pt1 | contig 61123 bp, 55 predicted proteins | sample MGYA00511367_ERZ780149 | MGnify/ENA primary metagenome ERZ780149 (study PRJEB29588, sample SAMEA2153852) | human gut metagenome | biome: human gut; feature: human-associated habitat; material: faeces | place: Denmark | collected 2008/2010 ... | reverse complement strand
TGCCGGGGCGCCTCTCGCCGCCGATGCCGGACAGCGAATCGCCGCAGTGCCACAGCAGGGCGTTCACAAGCGTCCCGTCGGGATGCCCCGGCGCGGGGTGCACGACCATGCCGCGCGGCTTGTTGACGACGATAACGTCCCCGTCCTCATACACCACGTCCAGCGGGATATCCTGCGCGACAAGCTCGGTCTCCTCCGCTTCGGGCAGGAGCACCTCGAATCTGTCCCCCGCGGCGCACTTATAATTCTTCTTCACGGCCTTGCCGCCGAGCAGGACCGCGCCGTCCTCTATCAGGCGCTGGGCGGCGCTGCGCGTCAGGGAGTCTATCCTGCGCGAAAGGAGAGCGTCGACCCTGTCGCCGCTCTCCTCCGCAACTATTGTTACAATATTTTCGTCCATTACTTGAACTCGTTAAGGATATCGTCCAGCGAGAATTCGTCTTCGCTCTTCGTCTCCTGCTTTGCGGGCGCCGCTTTTCTCGTCGGTGCCGGAGCAGCCGGAGCTGCCGGACGCACCGGAGCGGGCGCGGGAGCCGCCTGCTGACGCGGCGCGGCCTGCGCCGTGTAGGGCTTATAGGCGGGGCGGGCGGAAACGGTCGGGGTCTGGCCGGTCAACTCGGCAACGTCGCTCTGACGCTTCGCCTCGACCTGAGCGTTTGCGCGCTCCCACTCGGCGAAGGGGTCGGACGGATCCCGCACGGTCACGCGCTGCGCGGCCGGGGACGGCGGAGTCTGCACGCCGCGGGCGGCGCGGGCAGCCTTATACTGCTCATACTCCTCCTCATATTTCGGCCTGCGTTTGCGCGCGGGCTTTTCGGCCTTCGGCGCTTCCTCGCGCGGCTCACGGCTGCGGCGCTTGAACACGGGACGGGCGGGGACATCGTCCTCCTCGTCATCCTCAAGCACGTAGTCGTCCTCGTCGTCGTAATCCTCATCGTCCTCTTCCTCGTCACGGTGTCCGCCGAAAAACAGCGACACGATGAACAGCAGTGCAAAGACGGTTATGAAGATATCCGCGACGTTGAATATCGGGAAGCTGGGCGCAAAATCGAACATGAACATGTCCTGCACGTAGCCGTACAGAATACGGTCGATGCAGTTTCCGATGCCGCCCGCCATCACGAACACCGCGCTCCAACGGCCAAGCGGGTTGGAGATGAAGTTCGTGGCGAGGGCGATGATTATCGCAACGGTGAACACGCCGCAGATGATTATAAACGGGATGCGCGCGCTGCCGCCGCTCAGGAAGCCGAAAGCGGCTCCGGAATTATGGACGTTCACCACGCTTATCACGCCGGGGATAAGCTCGTTGACGGTGCTCTGCAGCGGGATATTGCCCGCGACCCAGTATTTGACCCACTGATCGACGATAACGGCGAGCAGCGCAACTATCGCATACAGCATATTTTTCTCCTATCTGCCGCCCGGAGACGGCGCTCGAATTTTATCCGATCGGTCTCCTGAGATCACTCTCCGGCGATGACCGCCGCGCAGCGCGGGCAGAGTCCGGTTTCGGGCTGCGCGTTGAGAGAATGCATCCAGCAGCGCGGGCACTTGACGCCCGGAGCCTCAATGACGGAAATGTTCAGACCGGGATTGTTGGAACCGGCGCCGCTGACCGCCTCGGCCTCCTCGCTATCCTCATCCTTGATGAGGCACTGGGAGACGATGAACAGCTCGGACAGGTTCATGCTGCCGACCTCATCGAGCAGCTCACGGCTGGCCTCGTCCTTGGCGTGGAGCCGGACGGAAGCCTCCAGCGGCTTGCCGATGCGCTTGGACGCACGGGCGGATTCAAGCACTCCGTTGACATCGTCGCGCAGGGCGATGAGTTTGTCCCAGCGGGCAAGCGCCTCGTCGGAGAGCGCGTACTGCGTGAAGGGCTCGTTCATCTCGTTGAGCACGATGTTGCGCTCGTCGTCGCCCTCGCGGTGCGGCATCGCCTGCCAGATCTCATCGCAGGTGAAGGCGAGGATCGGGGCAAACATTTTGGCCATGCTGTCGAGGATCAGGTACAGAGCGGTCTGCGCACTGCGGCGCTTGAGGCTGTTCTTGCCCTCACAGTACAGTCTGTCCTTGATAATATCAAGATAGAAGCTGGACAGCTCCACGACGCAGAAGTCGTTGATGGCATGGGAGACCACATGGAACTCGTAGTCATTATAGGCATCCGCGACCTTTTCTATAAGCTGGTTGAGCTTAGTTATTGCCCAGCGGTCAAGCTCCAGCATATCCTCCGGCGCGACGAGATCGTTCGCGTCGAAGCCGTCGAGGTTGCCGAGGCAGTAGCGCGCGGTATTGCGGAACTTCAGGTAGTTCTGGCTGAGCTGCTTGAATATCTCCTTGGAGCAGCGCACATCGACATGGTAGTCGGCGGAGCCTGCCCAGAGGCGGATCATATCCGCGCCGAACTCCTTGACGATATCGGCGGGATCGACGCCGTTGCCGAGGGACTTGTGCATCGCCTTGCCCTCGCCGTCAACAGTCCAGCCGTGGGTCAGGCACTCTTTGTACGGGGCGCCCTTGCCCAGCGCGCCGACCGCGACGAGCAGCGAGGACTGGAACCAGCCGCGATACTGGTCGCCGCCCTCCATATACATATCTGCAGGCCAGAAGCCCTGGTCGCGCTGCATGGCGGCGTAATGGGTGGAGCCGGAGTCAAACCAGCCGTCCAGAGTGTCGGTCTCTTTGGTGAAGTGCTTGCCGCCGCAGTGCGGGCAGGTAAAGCCTTCGGGCAGAAGCTCTGCGGCGTCCATCTCGAACCACGCGTTGCTGCCCTTCTCTTCAAATATATTTGCGACAGACTCAATGCTCTCGTCGGTGCAGACGGGCTTATGGCAGTCCTCGCAGTAGAACACGGGGATAGGAAGACCCCAGCGGCGCTGACGGGAGATGCACCAGTCGGCGCGCTCGCGGATCATTGCACCCATCCGATCCTTGCCCCACGCGGGCAGCCAGCGGACGTTCTCGCAGGCGGCGATAGCTTCATCCTTGAAGGAATCGACCGAGCAGAACCACTGCGGGGTGGCGCGGAAGATGATCGGACTCTTGCAGCGCCAGCAGTGCGGGTAGCTATGGACTATCTCCTCGGAGGCGAAGAGAGCGCCGCTCTCCTTCATGTCGTTGAGGATGATGGGGTTGGATTCGTCGGTCTTCAGTCCGGCGTACTTGCCGGCATATTCGGTATGGCGGCCCTGATCGTCGACCGGGACGACCATTTCCATGCCGTAGCGCATGCAGGTCTGATAGTCGTCCGCGCCGAAGCCGGGAGCGGTATGGACGCAGCCGGTACCTGAGTCCATGGTGACGTAGTCAGCCAGCAGCAGTCGGGAGGTCTTGTCGAGGAAGGGATGCTGCGCGAGCATATTCTCGAAGAAGCGGCCGGGATGGGTCTCGACGATCTCATAGCTGTCAAAGCCGCCGATCTTCATGACCTTCTCGGTCAGAGCCTCGGCCATGATGTACATCTCGCCGTTCGGCGCCTTGACGACGGCATATGCCTCGTCCGGATGCAGGGCGATGGCGAGGTTGCCGGGCAGCGTCCAGATGGTGGTAGTCCAGATGACGAAGCTGAGCTTGGAGAGGTCGAGGTGGCCGAGCTTTCCAAGATCGTCCTTCATCGGGAACTTGACGTAAACGGTGGTGCAGGGATCGTCCTGATACTCGATCTCGGCCTCGGCGAGAGCGGTCTCGTCCTTGGCGCACCAGTAGACAGGCTTAAGTCCCTTATAGATATGGCCGTTCTTATACATCTTGCCGAAGATGCGGACTTCATCGGCTTCGAAGCCCTTGTTCATGGTCTTGTAGGGGTGCTCCCAGTCGCCGATGACGCCGAGGCGCTTGAAGCCCTCGCGCTGGATATTGATGTACTTCTCGGCGTAGGCCTCGCAGGCGGAGCGGAAGTCCGCAACGCTCATGGCCTTGTGGTTGAGCTTCTGCTCCTTGATGATGGCGCTCTCGATGGGCATGCCGTGGTTATCCCAGCCGGGGATATACGGAGTGTAGTAGCCGCGCATAGCGTAGGAGCGGACGATGAAGTCCTTGATGGACTTGTTGAGCGCGTGACCCATGTGGATGTTGCCGTTGGAGAACGGAGGGCCGTCGTGCAGGGAGAAGCGGGGCTTGCCCTCGTTCTTCTTGAGCATTTCGTTATAGATATCCTGCTCTTCCCACTTTTTCAGCATCTCGGGCTCGCGCTTGGGCAGGCCCGCGCGCATGGGAAAGTCGGTTTTCGGCAGATTAAGAGTGGAGTTGAAATCCTGTGACATTTTTGTGTCTCCTATTTATATAGTAGTATATCAAATCAAAGGGGGCGCGCGCAGCTGCGCTCGCCCCGCGAATCAGCGTATCGATCCCAGCCCCACTTACAGAGTGAAGGGCTGAGTGCTGTCAAACTGGACAGCAGGCTTGGAAGCGGGAGCATCCACGGTCTTGGGTATGTCTATCTGTATGGAAGGCTCCGGCTGTATTCGTGCCACGGAATTTTCGATGCTTCGCACAGCGTCCTCTACAGAAGGCGCTGCGGCTCTGGGCGCGGGAACGGCTTCGGGCTCCGGAGAGGAGATTATGCCGCTGCTGATGGCGTCGATATTCTTGAGCTGGGTGTTGCACAGGGCACGTACGCCGTCGAAGAACTTCGCGGTAGCGGCCTTGGCGTCCGCCAGACGCTTCTCCTGCGCGGCGGTCTGCTCGGCGATGGAGCCGACCTTCGCCTTGACCTGCTTGTCGGCCTCGGCCAGCATCGCAGATGCGCGGGCGCGCGCGTCGTTCTCTATCTGAACGGCGAGCTTCTGGGCGGAGAGAACCGCCATGTTCAGCGCGTCCTCATTGGCGCGGTACTCTTCGATCTTGTCCACAAGAACCTTCATCTTGCTCTTGAGAACGGCGTTCTCCTTCTGAGTTGCGGTAACATCCTCCGCCAGCTCTTCCAGAAAATCGTCAACGGATGCCATGTCATAGCCGCTGAAGCGTGCCTTTTCAAAAGTCTTTTCACGAATGTCCTGAGCGGTAATCATATCTTTATCCACCTTTCAATGCGTGTTTGTTTCTCAAAAATACTGCTCGTCGCTCACCGGCTGCTCGCTCTGCGAATTGAGCAGATCGACGTTCTGCGGGGAGACGAAATACGTCTTTGCGGAGATCGGGGTTATTTTTCCCTGCAGGGCAAAGGTTATGCCGGACAAAAAGTCCAGCAGGCGGCGTGCATTGTCGTTCGGCACGCCCTCCAGCGTCATCACCACGGAACGACTCTGATTGAGGTGATTGACCAGTTCCCCCGCCTCCTCAAAGGTCTTGGGATTGAAGAGGATGACCTGCGTCTCGCTGCCGCCGAAGTTCACGAGCCGCTCGCGCTGGGTGCGCGGCTTTGCGGCCTTCTTCACGCCGAGATTGCCGAACAGGCTCCCGCCCTCGCCCTGTGCCTTCGCCGGACGGCGGGCAGGCTCCGGATTGGAGGACGGCTCCTCGCCGAAGGTGCTCTCAAACTGGAGCTGCGCGGAGCTTGCCGCCGCGGGTGCGGGCTTGAAGCTTTCGTCCGCGCCTTCAAAAAAGTCGCTGTCGTCATCCTGCGGTTGAGTAAGCTTTTTCAATTCATCAAAGAGTCCCATCGCTGCCTCCGGAATTATTGCTGTTTATCGGTCCATAATTACGGGCGCCGAAAATAGCCGTCCCCACGCGGACCATGTTAGAGCCACAGGCTATGGCCGCGGTATAATCCGCGCTCATACCCATAGACAGAAAATCCATATGTACATTATCGTATTTTTTTTCGCCATTGTCAACAAAAAGCTTTTGCATACTGCAAAAATAAGGGATATTTTCTTCCGCGCGGCTGCATTTTGGTGGAATTGCCATAAGGCCGCGCACCATAATATGGTCAAATTGCGCCGCGGCGGCCAGTGCCGCGGGAATTTCTTCCGGTCTGAAGCCCGATTTCGCAGCCTCACCGCCAATGTTCACCTCAAGCAGGATGTCCTGACATATCCCCTTCGAGGCGGCGCAGCGGTCGATCAGGCGCATCAGCTCCTCGCTGTCGACGCTCTCGATGAGCGCGGCCGTGCCGACGACCTGCTTCACCTTGTTCTTCTGGAGGTGCCCGATAAAATGCAGCCGCGCGCCGGCATATGCTGCCTGCGCGTTCTTTTCCAGCATCTCCTGGACTCTGTTTTCGCCGCATATCTCAACTCCGGCCTTTATCGCCTGTTGGACCCTTGCGGCGTCATTCATCTTCGTTGCCGCGACGAGCCGGATATCCTCCGGTCTGCGCCCCGCGGCAAGAGCGGCTTCGGCGATGCGGGAGCGCACGATCGCCACGTTTTCGGCTATATCCATCAGCCCAGTACCTTTCCTTCGTATATATCTTTTCCAGAGACAATGACTGTGTTTCCCTCGCGCAGCGCGTCAAAGCTTGCATCCTGCGCGGCGAGGCAGAAGCCTCCGGCCTTATCTGTATATATTATATCCACATCCAGCGATCTGACGATCCCCGCAGTGGAGATATAAACGAAATTGTTCCTCTCGCCGTCGGTATGCACGGCTTCCAGCGGCAGCTCCAGACCGCTGTATCGGGAAAAGATTATCTCCGCGCCGCTTCGGCGCAGGCTCAGATATTCGGGCGAACCCGCCGTCAGCCGCAGAAGCAGCGCGCGCTGCCCGTTTTCGGCGGCGCTGACGGAGATTATCTCGGCAGCAGTGCTCTTTTCAAAGCCGTCGAACAATATCTCGCAGCTGCCGCCCTCGCGCAGCGGAGCGCCGTCATCCGCGAGCGCCGCGAAATACCACGCGAAGCCGTACACGGCGCGCCCGCCGGAGAGCGACTTTTCAGGCTCGGCGGCGAGGATGTCTCGGAGAGACTCCACCGTCAGCCCGTCGAGCATGTCCGGCGTGAGGTACTCATATCCGTCGGCCTGCAAGAAGCAGGTTGCGGGTCTGGCAAAACCGTCCGCCCCCGCAGGGACTCGCGCCCCGTCCGCAATGCCGGCAGGCACGGTCAGCGGCTCCTCCGTCCGCACGGCGACGCCTTCTATCGCCGCGCTCTCCGTGATCTCGCAGCCGTGAACCGTCGCCTTGCGCACCCCGCCGCCAAGCCCGTTCACGAGCCACGCGGCGGCGTAGGCGCAGACGGCGAGGAACACCGCCACGGCGGCAAAACGCAGCAGGTATGACTGCCCCGTTTTTCTCACCTTATGTATCCAGCTCCAGATCGATCGGCTTCGGCGGCACGACGGTAGATATCGCGTGCTTATAAATAAGCTGCTGCTTTCCGTCGGAGTCGAGGATCACGGTGAAGCTGTCGTATCCGCGCACGATACCGTGAAGCTGGAAGCCGTTCATGAGGAACATTGTGACGACGCTCTTGTCGCGCCGCGCCTGATTCAAAAAGATGTCTTGGAGATTCTGCGTTTTCTGCATTTTGGCCAACTCCTTTTTCTCGGACGGGCATATTATTTTTTCCCGCCTCGTAATGCGGTATTTATAATATACCAGAGTCGTGCAAAAATGCGGTCGAAAGCCGTCGGGCGGCTTCAAAATCGGGATTTTCATCCCAGTCTATCCTCAGCGCGTTCTTCGTTCTGCGGAACCATGTCATCTGGCGCTTGGCATAGCGGCGGCTGCCGAGCTTGATAAGCTCCACGGCCTCGCCGCGGCTTATCTCGCCGCGCAGCGCCATGGCGGGTTCTTTATAGCCGATGGCCTGCATAGCCGTGCACTGCTCCGAAAGTCCGGAGTCGAGCAGCCCCTGCACCTCTTCAAACAGCCCCTCGGCGACCATCTCGTCCACGCGCCGGTCGATACGGGCGTAGAGCGCCGCGCGGTCGGCGTAGCCGAGAATTATCTGCGCCGCGTCATAGCGCGGGGGCATGGCGCGGGTGCGCGCGTCATGCTTGGTAATGGTCATGCCGGTGAGCTTATATATTTCTATCGCGCGGACGATGCGTCGCTTGTCTCCGGCGGGGAGCTTCGCGGCGCGCTCGGGGTCAAATTCCCGCAGCCTGCGCAGCATTTCCTCGCCGCCGACGCGGTCATACTCCGCCAGTAGCTCCTCGCGGAGCTTTTCGTCCCCGTCGTTCGCGGCAAAGTCGCGGCCGGATATCAGGGAATCGATATACAGCCCCGTGCCGCCGACGACCACGGGGAGCTTCCCGCAGGAGATTATATCCTCGCAGCAGCGCGACGCCTCTTCGACATAGCGCGCTACGGAGTAATTCTCCCACGGCTCCGCCACATCTATCATGTGGTGCGGCACGGCGGCCTGCTCGGCGGCGGTGGCCTTGGCGGTGCCGATGTCCATGCGGCGGTATATCTGCATGGAGTCGGCCGAGACTATCTCCCCGCCGAGCTCCTGCGCAAGCGCGATGCCGAGGCGGGTCTTGCCCGATGCGGTCGGCCCCGCGACAACGATGATCTTCTCTGCCATCGCCGCCCTCAGACTATGCGCTTGAACTGCTTGTCAAGCTCCTTGCGCGTGAGCGTGACGGATACAGGGCGGCCGTGCGGGCAATAGCGCACCCGACCGGATATCACCGCGTCCACCACAGCCTCAAGCTCCTTCGGGTGTGTATCCCAGCCGGCCTTTATCGCGGCCTTGCAGGCGACGGTGTGCAGTATCTCGTCGCGCGCGCTCTGCGCATCCGGGCATTTGCCGCGGCGCAGCTTCTCGCATATCTCCTCGATGGCAGCGGGGACGTCCCCCGCGTCCATATCGGCGGGCACGGCGCGGACTATCAGCTCCCGCTCGCCGAACGGCTCTATCTCGAAGCCCAGCTCATACAAAAGCGCGGCGTTCTCGGTTATCGCGTCCATGTCGTCGCCGTTGGGGCGTATCGTCACGGGGATGAGCAGGTTCTGCGCCATGAGCTCGCGCTCCTGCGCCTTCAGCCGGTCGAAGATCATGCGCTCGTGCGCGGCATGCTTGTCGATAAGTATCAGCTTGTCGTCCTGCTCGACGATTATATAGGTCTTGAGCGCCTCACCCACTATCTTGTGGTCGGGGATGGGGCGACTTTCAACATTTTGAACAGGTTTTTCAACAGCCTTGACCGGCATATCCTGCGAAAATACAGGCACAGTCTCGCTTTTTTCGGGTTTTTCCGGCAAAATGCGGCTGATTTCCGGCTTCGGCTCCGTTTCATACTCCGCAGGCTCGGCGCGGAGCGACATTTGCACCGGCTGGACGGGTCTTGCCGCGCTCACGGGCGGGCGCAGGGCGGACACCGCCGTCGCCGCCGCGGCGGGCTGGGGCTGCACAGGCTTCGGCGCGGCATATCCGCTCTCGCGGAACGTCTCGGCGCTCATGCTCTGATAGAAATCAGGCTTCGCGCCGACGGCCTTCTTCGTCGATTCCGAGAGCTTTATTTCCGCCGTCTGCCGTTCTCCCGCGAGCGCGGACAGCACCGCGTAGTGTACCGCGTCAAAGACCTTGCGCTCTTCGGAGAACTTGACCTCTGTCTTGGCCGGATGGACATTGACGTCCACGCTGCCGTAGCCCAGCTCTATATACAGCGCGCAGGCGGGATAGCGGCCAGTGAGCAGCGTATTTTTATACGCCTGCTCCACGGCGGCCTGCAGAAGCTGCGATTTTATAAATCTGCCGTTGCAGAAGAAGAACTGCGCACTGCGGTTGCCCTTGCCGTAGGCCGGGGAGGAGACGAAGCCCGTCACGCGGATGCCGTTATTCTCGCCCGTGCAGCGGAGCATCTGCGTCGCCATGTCGCGCCCCATAAGGGAGTAGACGCAGGACTCCTGTTTCCCGTCGCCGGGGGTGAAGAATTCTTCGTTTCTGTCCTTTATAAAGCGTATCGACACTTCCGGATGCCCAAGCGCGCAGCGCAGCGCCGCAAGTTGGCAGGCGGATGCCTCGCTGCGGTCGCTCTTCAGGAATTTCAGCCGCGCGGGGGTGTTATAGAACAAATCGCGCACGGTCATCGTCGTCCCGTCCGGGCAGCCTGCGGCGAACATCTCCTGAATGTCCCCGGCCTCGAGCACGACGCGGGTGCCGCTCGCGTCGCCGCGACGGCGGGTGTTGAGTTCTATTTTCGAAACCGAGGATATCGCCGCGAGAGCTTCGCCGCGGAAGCCCATCGTCGATATGGCCTCCAGCCCCTTCTCGTCGTGCAGCTTCGATGTAGCGTGCCGCAGGAAGGCAATGCCCGCGTCCTCCGGTGCCATGCCGCAGCCGTCGTCCGTGACGCGGATATAGGTCGCGCCCCCGCCGCGGATCTCGACGGTTATATTCTTCGCCCCAGCGTCGAACGAGTTCTCGACCAGCTCCTTGATGACGGAAGCCGGACGCTCGACCACCTCGCCGGCGGCGATCATATCAGCCACATGGGGCTGAAGTACGTTTATGACAGGCATATGGTTTCTCCTTAAAAGCCTCAATGCGCTTCTTTGCCGCGCGCGGAAAAAGCGCGGCTTCAGAAGCAGAGATATTATACACGATTTCGGTTGAAAGTTCCATATCTTTTATGTTAATATAAAATGAAAAACTATCTTAACAGAGGATATGACATGAGAGAGACTATAGATATAAGCAAGATAAAGCAGCAGGAGGACATCTGCGCCGAAATTTTCGAGACCGTGACCGCCGACGGCAAGCGCCCGCTCGCGATGGTGGACACCTACGGCTGCCAGCAGAACGAGGCCGACAGCGAGAAGCTGCGCGGCTATCTCGCCGAGATGGGCTACAGCTTCACGCAGGACGAATTTCAGGCCGACGTCATCGTCGTCAACACCTGCGCCGTGCGCGAGCACGCCGAGATGCGCGTTCTCGGCAACGTCGGCGCGCTGAACCACACAAAGAAGAATAACCCCAACCAGATAATCGCCGTCTGCGGCTGCATGGTGCAGCAGGAGCACATGGCTGAAAAAATAAAAAAATCCTATCCGGTTGTCGATCTCGTATTCGGCCCGCATGAGCTGTGGCGCTTTCCGGAGCTGCTGCAGCAGGTCATGACTAGGCACAAGCGCGTATTCGCGACGGCGAAGAGCAACGGCACAGTCGTCGAGGGCATCCCCCTGCGGCGTGACGGCAGCGTAAAGGCGTGGCTGTCGATAATGTACGGCTGCAACAACTTCTGCACCTACTGCATCGTCCCCTACGTCCGCGGCCGCGAGCGGTCGAGATTGCCGGAGGATGTCGTCGCCGAGGCGCGGCAGCTTGTCGCCGAGGGCTACAAGGACATCACGCTGCTCGGCCAGAACGTCAACTCCTATGGCAAGGATCTTGACAGCAAGACCGATTTCTCCGACCTGCTGCGCATGATAAACGACATCCCCGGCGACTTCATCCTCCGCTTCATGACGAGCCACCCCAAGGACGCAACGGAGAAGCTCTTCAAGACCATGGCCGAGTGCGAGAAATGCGCACATCATATCCACCTGCCCGTGCAGTCCGGCAATGACCACATACTCAAGATGATGAACCGCAATTACACGCGCGAGAAATATCTCTCGCAGGTGGCGACCGCGAGGCGCTATATGCCCGACATCGTCATCACGACGGATATAATCGTCGGCTTCCCGAACGAGACGGAGGAGGAATTTGAGGACACGATAAGCCTCTGCGAGGAGGTGCGCTTCGACGCGATGTTCACCTTCATCTACTCCAAGCGCGTCGGCACTCCGGCGGCCTCGATGCCCGACCCCTACACCCGTGCCGACAAGCAGAAGCATTTCGACCGGCTCATGGATGTGTCCAACCGCATCTCCGGCGAGAAGCACAAGGAGTATGAGGGTAAAACCGTGCGCGTGCTCGTTGACGGCGAGACAGGCCGTGAGGAATATAACCTCTCCTCCCGCACAAACGGCGGCCGCCTCGTGCATCTGCACGGCGACAAGAGCCTGATCGGGCAGTTTGTAAACGTAAAAATAGTCTCCAGCAACACTTGGGCGCTGTACGGAGAGATAGAGAAGGGATAATTATGGCTGAATTGACGCCGATGAAGCGGCAGTATTACGAAATAAAGCAGCAGTATCAGGATTGCCTGCTGTTCTTCCGCCTCGGCGACTTCTATGAGATGTTCGACGACGACGCGCGCCTCGCCTCGAAGTTGCTCGACCTCGCGCTTACAACACGCGACCGCTCGGTCGAGAACCCCGACGAGCGTACGCCGATGTGCGGCATACCCTACCACAGCGCAGAGACATATATCGCCCGCCTCATCGCCAAGGGCTACAAGGTCGCCATCTGCGAGCAGACGGAGGATCCCGCACTCGCAAAGGGGCTTGTCCAGCGCGACGTGATACGCATAATCACGCCCGGCACCGTGACCGAAAGCTCCATGCTCGACGAGCACCGCAGCAACTACATCTCCGCCGTGTATCTCAACAACGGCCACGCCGGAGTCTCGTTCTGCGACGTTTCGACCGGCGAATTCTGCTGCGCGGGCTTCGACGGGGACGCGGTGAGCCACGTTATAAACGAGCTCGGCCGCTTCACGCCGCGCGAGGTAGTGCTGTCGATGGGCGCTGAGGAGAACTCCGCGATAACGGAGTTTGTAAGCTCCAAGCTCGGCGCGATGCCGGAGCATGGCGGCGATAAATTTGAGTATCTTCAGGCGGCGGAGCTGGTATGCCGCCAGTTCGGCTTCGAGGATGTGGACAAGGCCGGTCTCGGCGGCGAGAGCGCGGCGGTATGCGCCGTGGGCGCGCTGCTGGCCTACATAATCGAGACGCAGAAATTTGACCTCAGCCACATAAACCGCCTCGACATATTTTACAGCGGGCGCTACATGGAGCTTGACTGGACGACCCGGCGTAATCTCGAGCTAACCGAAACTCTGCGCAGCGGCGAAAAGCGCGGCTCTCTGCTGTGGGTGCTAGACAAGACCAAAACCCCGATGGGCGGGCGGCTGCTGCGCTCATGGGTCGAGCGGCCGCTGCTGTCCGTCGTCGCGATAAAGCGGCGGCTCACGGCGGTGAGCGAGCTGTATAACGACACGGTGGACCGCTCGGAACTGACGCTCGTGATGCGCGAGATAAGCGACATGGAGCGCCTTGCCGCGCGCTGCGTCTACGGTACGGCCGGCGGGCGCGACCTGCGCATGCTCGCAAACTGCGCGGGACAGCTGCCGCGGCTCAAAGAGCTGCTCGCGGGCTTCAAGAGCCTTGAATTGCGTGACATCTGCGCGATGGACGCGCTGGACGATATCCGTGCCCAGATAGACCGCGCAATATGCGACGAGCCGCCGTTTTCCGTCCGCGAGGGTGGGATACTGCGCGAGGGCTACTCCGAAGAGGTCGATAAGCTGCGCAACATCCGCGACAACGGCACCCAGATGGTCACGGAGCTGGAGCAGCGTGAGCGCCAGCGCACGGGCATAAAGAAGCTCAAGGTCGGCTACAACAAGGTGTTCGGCTACTATATTGACGTGCCGAAATCCGCGGGGCTTGAAAACGTCCCCGCCGACTACATACGCAAGCAGACGCTTGTCTCGAACGAGCGCTATTTCACCCAGGAGCTGAAGGAGCTTGAAAACACGCTCCTGACAGCGAAGGACAGGATAAACGACCTCGAATACCGCTACTTCTGCGAGATACGCGACATGGTCGCAGCAAATGTTGACCGCATCAAGGAGGCCGCCGACCGCGTCGCGCGGCTGGACGCGCTGTGCTCGCTGGCCGAGGTCGCGGTGCGGAACAACTACACGATGCCGGAGGTCGACACCTCGAAGGAGCTGCACATAATCGAGGGACGGCACCCCGTTGTTGAGCAGACGCTCAAGGATGTGCTGTTCGTCCCGAACGACACCTTCCTGAACGACTCCGACGACCGCTGCGCGATCGTCACGGGGCCGAACATGGCCGGTAAATCGACCTACATGCGCCAGACGGCGCTCATAGTTCTCATGGCGCAGATGGGCTCCTTTGTTCCGGCAAAGAGCGCAACCATCGGCGTTGTTGACCGCGTGTTCACAAGGATCGGCGCGTCGGACGACCTGGCCTCCGGCCAGTCCACCTTCATGGTGGAGATGAACGAGATGGCCGGAATACTCAAGCACGCGACGGCCTCGTCACTGCTCATCCTCGACGAGATAGGCCGCGGCACCTCGACCTTCGACGGCATGGCTATCGCCCGCGCGGTGCTGGAATACTGCGCAGACAAGCGCAGGCTCGGCGCGAAGACGATGTTCGCGACGCATTATCACGAGCTGTCCGCGCTCGAGGGCGAGCTCGGCGGCGTGAGAAACTATAACATCACGGCCAAGAAGCAGGGCGGAACGCTGGTGTTCCTGCGCAAGATAGTGCGCGGCGCGGCGGATGACAGCTACGGCATTGAGGTCGCAAAGCTCGCGGGTCTGCCTGACAGCGTGATAAGCAAGGCCAAGGGCTACCTCAAGGAGCTGGAATCGAGCGGGATAGGCCCCGCCGTCACGCCCAAGGCTGCGGACGACCAGATAAGTCTGGCCGATGTCGGCGCGGACGAGGTGCGCGATATCCTGCTGCGCACAGACGTGAACACTCTCACCCCGCTCGAAGCGATGAATCTCCTCTTCGAGCTGCAAAAGAAAGCGAGGGCATAACATGCCTGAAAAAAGCGGGCTGCAATTCACCAGCAGCCTCACAAAGAAAGAGTATATAGCGGCGCTCGCATACCTGCCGGTGCACGTTATCGGCATACCGAGCCTTGTAGCGGTGCTGGTGTTCGGCGTGTCCGATCTGCTGACGCTCAACATCATCGCCTACTCCGTCGGCACGGTGTACATGCTCGCGCTGCTGGGCAAATTCCTGCGCCGCGACTTTGATGCGCTGTGCGATCATCCGGTGAAATTCATCGTTGAGATCGGCGTCTCATACGGCATATACTACCTCTCAAATTTCGTCATCGCGCTGATACTCACCGCCGCGGACAGCCTCAGCAATCCGAACAATGGCGCGGTTATCGACATGGCGCTGGAGAGCGGGCGGCAGATGGTCATTATGACGGTCGTAATGGCGCCGATCGTGGAGGAACTGATGTTCCGGGCAGGCGTTTTCGGCCTGCTGCGGAAATATAACCGCGTCGCGGCGTATGCGGCGAGCATGATCCTCTTCTCCGTATACCACATCTGGGCCTACGCCATCAGCGACGCGAGCTACTGGATATACGTCATCCAATACCTGCCGGTCGCGTTTCTGCTCTGCCGCTGCTATGAGCGCTGCAACAGCATCTGGGGCAGCATCGGGCTTCACATGCTGGTGAACGGCATGTCGATGTGGGCGCTCAACGCGCTCTCGAACCTATGAGCGAGACCTATGAGCTGAAAACCATCGGCCATGTGCGCAGCGACTTTCCCGAAAAATTCGGCATCCCGCGCCAGGCGGGGATAGTCGATGCGCTTGAGGCCGCAATAATCTTCGAACCGGAGTACCAGCGCGAGGAGGCGCTGCGCGGGCTGGAGGGCTTCTCCCACATCTGGGTGATATGGCAGTTCTCCGCGGCCGTGCGCGACAGCTGGTCGCCGACGGTGCGGCCGCCGCGTCTCGGCGGCAACGCGCGCATGGGCGTATTCGCGACGCGCTCACCCTTCCGCCCGAACGCGCTGGGGCTTTCCTGTGTGCGGCTGCTGGGTATCGGACACGGTGCAAACTGCGGCGCGTATCTTCGCATCGCGGGGGCCGATATGCTCGACGGAACACCGGTCTACGACGTCAAGCCCTACATTCCCTACGCGGACTGCCATCCGGACGCGCTGTCCGGCTTCGCGCCCGATCCCGGGGCGCAGCTCCGCGTCGAGTGTCCGGATGAGCTCATGTGCGTCGTCCCCGCCGATAAGCGCGCTGCGCTCACCGGCGTACTGGCAAACGACCCGCGGCCGCGGTATCAGAACGATCCTGACAGAGCCTACGCGATGGATTTTGCGGGGCTGAACGTGGAATTTACGGTCAGCGGCGAAGTGCTTACCGTAAAAAATATATCAGACAGGAGAGAAGACAAATGAAAAAGCTTATTGCGGTGCTGCTCGCAGTGTGCACGGTATTCGCCCTCTGCGCCTGCGGCGCGGGGAAGGGCATCGGCGGCAGCGTGACATCGGGCGAGGACGACTCTTCGTTCCAGCTGGGCACGATAAACGGCGGCGTTTACGAGAACTCTTATCTCGGTGTCGGCATCAGCCTTGACGACAGCTGGAGCATTTACGACGAGGAACAGCTCGCGCAGCTCATCGGCTGGACTGCCGACCAGTATGACGACGAAAAGTACGCCGAGCAGATAGAGAATGCCGACCTCTTCTACGATCTGTTCGCCTCCGCGAACGACGGGCTCGTCTCCGTCAACGTCGTTATCCAGAACCTCGGCCTGCTCTACGGCACGGTGATGGACGAGGACAAGATCGTTGACATGACGCTCGAGCAGATGGACGAGCAGCTCCAGTCCGCCGGATTCTCGGATATCAGCGCCGAGAAGATCACGGTCGATTTCGCGGGCGCGGAGCACACCGGCATCAAGTACAGCAGCCTGTATCAGGGCGCGGACTACTTCACGCAGCAGGTGTTCATCAAGCATGGCAAGTACATGGCTATCTTCACCGTGTCCAGCTTCTATGAGGACATCACCGGCGACGTTCTGAGCCAGTTCTACGGCATCGAGTAATCGCGCAAAACAGCAAAAGGGCCCCCCGAACGATGTTCGGGGGGTCCTTTTGCTATATCAGTAATTCTCTTTGCGAAGTTCGAAATACGACTGCGGGTGGTTGCATACGGGACATACTTCGGGCGCTTTCTCGCCGATGGCGATGTGGCCGCAGTTGCGGCATTCCCAGACCTGTACGCCGCTCTTTTCAAAGGCCTGCTTCTCCTGCACGTTGCTCAGGAGCTTGCGGTAGCGCTCCTCGTGCGCCTTCTCGATGGCCGCAACGCCGCGGAACTTCGCCGCCAGCTCCGCGAAGCCCTCTTCCTCGGCCTCGGCCGCCATGCGCTCGTACATGTCGGTCCACTCGTAGTTCTCGCCCTCCGCGGCGTGGAGCAGGTTCTCCTCGACAGTTCCAAGCTCGCCCAGCTCCTTGAACCAGAGCTTTGCGTGCTCCTTCTCGTTGTCAGCCGTTTTCAGAAACAGCTCCGCGATCTGCTCGTATCCGGCCTTCTTGGCGACCGACGCGAAATAGGTATACTTGTTTCTCGCCTGTGACTCACCGGCGAACGCGTCCCAAAGGTTCTTCTCGGTTTTTGTTCCGCTGTATTTATTCATATCCAAGCTCCTTTCAAGCTCATGATAGTGGCATTTTTATAATAAGCTTTTCTGGAGAAAAAGTCAATAAAGCTTGCCGCACGGAGTGCTTTTTGTGTAGTTTTGGCTTTAAATGGTACTGTGAAGCCGTCATTGCAGGCGGGCTTTCAGGCTCTCCCACAGCTCTATGATCCTGAATTTCAGCAGGTATCCGTCCTGCTCGCTGATTATGCCGTAGTCTTCCGTCTCCATCGCCGCGCGCAGTTCATCCTTCGTCACGGCGCCGGTGCAGAGCGGCGGGAAGGCCACGCACCACCAGTTGTGCCCTTCCCCCTCGCCGAGTATCACGCGCAGGGACTCATATTCCCCCGCGGGGAGCGCGAAGCCGTCATAGCGCCGCGTCGGATATCTCTCTCGGCCAAGCGTGACGCGGACCGTCCGCCCCTCGGCGGCGGATTCGGCGGCCTTTGCGATGCCGTCGGTATTGGCCGCGATAAGCTCACGCGCAGCCTCGGCGTCCGTGGCGCCGTCGAGCCGCGGAGCCAGATACTCCAGCACGGCATCGCGCACGCGGAGCTTTATCTCCTGCTCCTGCGTTTCGTCCGACGCCGCGATGACATGCAGGCGTATCAGCCGCGAGCTTATCGAGCTTTGCCGCGCCTCCGCCCACGCACCCGCGCACAGGCTTATGCTCAGCGCCAGCAGCGCCGCCAGCTCCCAGATCCGCAAACTTCTTTCCTTATTATAATTACGTACCTTATTATAACTAAACATAAAACGACCGCCTCACTATGTATCGTTGTACACAGTATCGGCGGTTGTTCTGATTTTTATACAGCGGCTCGCACAGGAGCCGTTCAGGTCAACGCCCTGACCCCGCCCGCGAGACAGCAGAAGCCGTAATCCTTCTTCAGCTCGTCGCGCGCGGCTTCGGCGGCGGCCTTATCGGTAAAGATTCCGAAGACGGCGGAGCCGGTGCCGGTCATGACGGCGCCGAGCGCGCCATGGTCGATGAGCACGTTCTTTATCGCCGTGACCGTCCTCATGCGCCGGTCGTTCACGTCCTCGAAAACGTTATACATCCTGCGGCAGATATCGCCCAGGTTCGCCCGCTCCAGCGCGGAAACGATGCCCGCCGTGTCGGGATGACGGCGCAGGCTGACCTGGTCGAGCTTGCGGAACAGCTCCGGCGTGGATATCGAAAACTGCGGCTTGCAGATGACGAACACGCAGTCCGGCAGAGGCGGCAGCGGGGTGAGCAGTTCGCCGCGCCCGCACGCAAGCATCGTGCCGCCGCGGACGCAGAACGCAACATCCGACCCGACCTCCGCGCCGAGCTCTTCAAGCCGTTCGACGCCGAACCGGTTCCCGAACGCGCGGTTCAGCCCGCGCAGCACTGCGGCGGCATCCGTTGAGCCGCCGGCCATACCCGCGCCGACCGGAATGCGCTTATCAATGCGGATGCACAGTCCGCGCTCCGGCTCGCCCGCGGCTTCGAAAAACTTCTTCGCCGCCCTGACGGCGAGGTTCCGCTCGTCGCTGGGGATGAAGGGGAGATTCGTACGGGCAAAGATGCGGCTGCCGTCAGTGAAGCCGAGGCGCACATCGTCGCACAGGGAGACGGTCTGCATCACCATCGCCATGTCGTGATACCCGTCGTCCCGCCGCGCGGTGACGTCCAGCGAGATATTTATTTTTGCATAGGCTTTTTCAATTATATCTTCACGCAAACAGATACACTCTCATTTCATAGGGTCTGGTCGTAAAGCCCTCGGATATGACGAAATTATGCTCATAATTGTTCAGCACGAGCGCTGCCTTGCTGATCTTCAGGCTTTCGGGCGCGTCGAAGCGCACGGCGTCCCGCGTGAACGAGCATATGACCAGCATCTTTTTGTCCTCGTAGCTGCGCAGATAGACATAGAGATTCTTGTCGTTGGGCAGCAGTTCCTGATAGTCGCCGTAGATGGCGATGGGGTTCTCCTTGCGGAACTTCAGCAGCTTGCGGTAGAAGTTCAGCAGCGAGTCCGGATCGTCCTCCTGAGATGCTACGTTTATCTCGGTGTAATTATCGTTGACGTAGAACCACGGCTTGCCGGTGGAGAAGCCCGCGTTCTCGCCGTCGGACCACTGCATGGGCGAGCGCGCGCTGTCGCGGCAGGAGCGCTGTACCATCTCCAGCACCTTTTTCTTCGGCATGATCTTGGACGCGATGCGCACGGCGTTATGGGTCATAACGTCCTCGTACATGTTCACGTCCGGCAGGCGCAGGTTCAGCATGCCGATCTCCTGCCCCTGATAGATAAACGGCGTGCCGCGCTGGAGCATATACATCGCAGCCAGCATCTTGCCGCTCTCGTTGCGGTAGGCCTCGTTGCCGTAGCGGCTGATTATGCGCGGGTGATCGTGATTTTCGATATACAGCGCGTTCCAGCCGCGTCCGGCCAGCTTATACTGCCAGTCGCTGAAGGCGCGCTTCATCTTGACGAGATTGAAGGGCAGCTGCACCATGTCTATCATGAAGCAGTCCGCCTCCATATGCGAGAAGGCGATCATCTCGTCGAGCACCTGATCCGGCCCCTCGGTGACATACTGGAGGGCGATGTCCGCCGTGGTCAGCGGGCTTTCGCCGACGGTGAAGCAGTCGTAGCAGTCGAGCACATCGCGCTTGAACTCCATGAGGTACTGGTGCACCCGCGGGCCGTTTGAGTAGTATTTATAGCCGTTGGCCGCGGGGAGCCACGGGTGGGAATCCGGCAGCCCCTCAGTCTTGGAAATAAAGGTAATGACATCCTCGCGGAAGCCGTCCACGCCCATGTCCAGCCAGAACTGCATGATGCGCTTGACCTCCTCGCGCACCTTCGGGTTATCCATGTTGAGGTCGGGCTGCTTTTTGGCGAACACGTGCAGATAGTATTCGTCCAGCCCCTCGTCGTATTCCCACGCGCCGCCCTCGAACATGCTCGTCCAGTTGTTCGGCGGGCGGCGTTTGCCGCGCACGGTCTTGCCCGGACGCCATATATAATAGTCGTGATAGGGGTTATCCTTGCTCTTGCGGCTCTCGATGAACCACTTGTGCTCGTCGCTGGTATGGTTGACGACAAGATCCATGAACACGCGCATACCGCGCTCATGCGCGCCGTCAAGCACCTGACGGAATACTCCGAGGTCGCCGTACTCCGGATTTATGTCCATATAGTCGGAGATATCGTAGCCGAAGTCCGCGTTCGGCGACGGGTATATCGGCGAGAACCATATCGCGTCCACGCCGAGGCTCCTGATGTAATCCAGCTTTGAGAGCACGCCCCACAGGTCGCCGATACCATCGCCGTTGCCGTCGCAGAAGCTGCGCGTCCAGATCTGGTACACCGCCATTTCCTTATGCCACTGCTTTGATGCCATTACAGCACCTCCCTTTTATGCTGGTATTTTACCACGTTTTTGCATAGCGCTCAACATTTTTCTTATTTTTCCGGTCAATTGCGGCGTACCCGCCCGACACTGCGCGCATATATTGACTTTGTGCGTAGAAAACGTTATAATATAAGTTGTATAAGTGTGTTTGAAAGGATATGCTTTTTCTATGAAAAAACGTTTATTCTCTTTTCTTATGATTTTCGTACTGCTGCTCGGCATCATGCCGGCGGCATCGGCTGATTATATGTCCCTCAACTCCGCTGTTGCCGGAGAACGGCTTGACATGATAATCAAGCAGAACGAGTATTCCTCCGTCGCCTGCACGGACGGTTCCATCCCGAACGGCTGCGTCATCGAGACGGAGCTTCGTGACGGCGTGTATCACCACTACCTGCGCGGCACTCCCATGTACGCCGGAGATTACAGCTTTACGCTCACCTTCTCCAACGACGGCATCTCTTCCGGCGCGACGACCGTGTGCTCCCTGACCATCGTGGCCGCGAACCCGACCGTCAGCATGCCGGACAACATCCGCTGCTACGAGGGCGACCAGGTGCAGATAGAGCTGCGCGCCTCCATCGCCGACTACGGCTCGCTGAGCTACAAATGGTACTACAACAACTACAACAGCAACCATGACGGCACCCTCATAAAGGACGAGACCTCCGCCATCTACAAGCCCAGCACCTCCACCACCGGCACCACATATTATTACTGCGAGGTGACCAACACCAATAACGGCAGCACCTCCACATACATTTCCGCGACCGTCGCTGTGACGGTTGAGGAGGCCGCCGTGTCCTACATCAGCGTCAGCACCCTGCCGAAACGCACCGAGTACACCGTCGGCGACTGGCTCGACGCGACGGGCATGAAGCTGCACGTCGTATACACCAACGGCCGCACCGAAGACATCGACGCGGGCTTCGGGCTGTACCCGACCGAGCTTACCGACGCGGGCTCGATCAACATCACCGTTAACTACAAGGGCAAGGAGTGCACCTTCCCCGTAACGGTCAAGGAAGACGAGAAAAAGATTGAGAACATGAGCATCATCTCCAAGCCCACCAAGCTTGAGTATAATGTCGGCGACACGCTGGACACCACCGGACTGAAGCTGCGCGTGAGCTACGCCGGCGGCAAGACCGAGGACGTCACCACCGGCTTCACCTGCAGCCCCACCACCCTCAACAAGGAGGGTACTCAGGCCATAACCGTCACCTACGGCGGCAAGAGCACCAGCTTCACCGTCAAGGTCAGCAAGGCGACTGACGAGGTGCAGAGCATCACCGTCGCCGTGCAGCCGACGAAGCTGACCTACAAGGTCGGCGAAAGGCTGGACACCACCGGCATGAAGCTCACCGTCAGAACCAACTCCGAGACCAAGGACATCACCACCGGCTTTACCTGCACCCCGACCAGCTTTACCAAGGCCGGCGAGTACGAGATAAAGGTCATCTACGGCGGCAAGGAGACGACCTTCAAGGTCACTGTCACCGAGGACACTGCGGCAAGCCCCGAAGTGAGCGCAACGCCCACCGTGTCGCCCACGCCCAGCACCGAGCCGCAGCCGGTCGCAAAGAAGTCCAACGCCCTGCTCATCGTCGGCATCATCGCCGCGATCCTCGCGCTGGCCGCACTCGGCGCGTATGTCTACGTCATGAACCGCGGCAAGGGCGGCAGACGCAGAAGATAACAGGTTTCAAACGCAGCCGCAATGGCGCGGCTGCGTTTTCACTACGGCGGAACGGAAGAAAATTTTGCGGCGTCGTGGTATACCGACTCCGCGACTGACCGCCGCCGGAAAATTTTTGTCCGCATTATCCCAAGGAAAAAACGAAAAGTTATTGACAACCGGTATATAAATATGGTATTATCTCTTGGCTGAATAGGGAATGGCCATGCGGGTGTAGTTCAATGGTAGAACACCAGCCTTCCAAGCTGGATACGTGGGTTCGATTCCCATCACCCGCTCCACCAAGCTGGGTGCCGGGGCTTATATATGCGCCAATAGCTCAGCAGGATAGAGCAACTGCCTTCTAAGCAGTAGGTCGGGGGTTCGAATCCCTCTTGGCGTGCCATTTGATATAACATCCGAAAGGATTTTATATATAACTTAATATGGTGGGATTAGCTCAGTTGGCAGAGCACCGGATTGTGGTTCCGGGTGTCGTGGGTTCGAGCCCCATATCCCACCCCATACTTAAGAGGCCGGCTGCGCCGGCCTCTTTAAAGTAGAAATCTTGGGATGTAGTGTAATGGTAACACACCGGACTTTGACTCCGATATAGTGGGTTCGAGTCCCGCCATCCCAGCCAGCCGCCCCAATAGCTCAGTAGGTAGAGCACCTGCCTTTTAAGCAGGGTGTCCGGGGTTCGAATCCCCGTTGGAGCACCAAGAAAGAAGCCTCTTTTGTCCGGTAGACAAAAGAGGCTTCTTTCAACGAAATAAATCCCTGCGGGATTTGTGAAATGCCCTTCGGGCGTGAAGAGCGCAATTCTTCACAGCGGTTTTCCGCTGCTTTATTTGGCGAAGCCATACTTCATACTTGTAAAAAGGAGACTCGATATGAAAAGCTTGAACGATTTTCCGCGGATACCGTTGGCCGTGCTGCCGACGCCGATACAGAAGCTTGAAAACATCAGCCGCATTCTCGGCACAAACGTCTATATAAAGCGCGACGACCTGACCGGCATCGGTCTCGGCGGCAACAAGGTGCGCAAGCTCGAATTCCTGCTGGCCGACGCGAAGCGGCAGGGCGCGGAGATCATCTTCACGACCGGCGGCGCGCAGTCTAACCACGCCATGCTCACGGCGGCCTGCGCGAAAAAGCTGGGCATGACGCCGATACTGATCCTCAAAAAGCGCGGCGTGACCGAGCGCAAGGGCAACCAGCTGCTCGAATACCTCATGGACACCGACGTCCGCTTCATGGACACCGACAGCTACGACGACATCTACGCCGAAATGGATCGCGTCGGGCAGGCTCTTGGGCGTCCGTACTACAAGATTCCCTGCGGCGGCTCCAACGCCATCGGAGCGCTGGGCTACGTCAACTGCATGAAAGAGATCGCGGACACGGGGCTGCACTTCGACTATGTCTGCTGCGCCGAGGGCAGCGGCGGCACTCACGCCGGAGTCGCGCTTGGCGCGAAGCTGTTCATGCCGGAGACGCAGACCATCGGCCTGATGGTAGACAGCGACCCGTTTGACGTTATCACGACGCACATCATGCAGGAGACTGCCAAGCTTCTGGAGCTTGATTTCGTGCCGACCGTCGAGGATGTGCACCTTGTCGATATGTGCGGCCCCGGCTACGCGATCCCCTCCGCCGAGGGCAACGCCGCGATACGCATGATGGCCGCGAACGAGGGTCTGTTCCTCGATCCGGTATACACCGGCAAGGCCTTCGCGGGGCTGATAAAGCTTGCGCGCGAGGGGAAATTCAAGTCCACGGACAATGTCCTGTACCTGTACTCCGGCGGCGCGGGCGGTCTGTTTGCGATAGACATCGATCTGGGCTGAGCCATGAAGCTGCGCAGATTGGAGCTTGGGAGCAAAAACCTTGTCGGCGCAAGGGTGACTGAGGCGCGGCAGATGCGCGGAATGAAGCAGGTCGAGCTGCTCGCCCGACTGCAAACGCGCGGAATAGATATCAGTATCCCCGCGCTGTCGCTGCTCGAAGGGCAGAAGCGTCCGGTGACGGACATTGAGCTTGCGGCACTCTCCGACGTTCTCGGCGTCAGTGTTGACTGGCTGCTCGAAAGAACCGAATAAAATCAAACAGGGACTGCGTTTGCAGTCCCTGTTTTTGCGTGTTTTTAAGTTTTACAGCACGAATATCTGGTTATATCTCCCGACGGGGGACATGACCTCACTTATCATGCACACCTTGCCCTCGCCGTTTATGAACAGGGTTGGCTCCCATTCGTCGCTGCCGATCACGGCAAGCGTTTCGTCTCGCGTGCCGGTCACGTCGGCAAAGCCGTCGCCTGAGATGTCTCCAAAATCGGCATAGTATTTCTCGACCGCCGCCTTCGCCTCCTCGCGGAGCTTATCCGGCAGATCGACCTCGTCGATACCGTAGGCCGCGGCAATGTCGGCATTGTTCATCTCGCGGTTTTCACGCGTGTTCATGCTTGCGGTGTAATACTGTATATAGTCGTTCGGGTAGTACACCGAGACGAGAACGGACGTTACGTCGCCGCTTTCAAACACCTCGCACTTTATCCCGCCGGTCATCAGGCTCAGCTCGTCCTCCATCGCGGCCAGCTCGTCCTCGACTATCGGGCGGAGCGCATCGTCAAAATACTTGTTTATCCGCTCCGCGTCCTCGCTCCCGCCGGAAAACGCGGGGATCTTATATGAATAGTTGTAGACGTTGCCGACGGAATCGGTATATGTCCCGCTCTTATCCTCGGTGAAATACACCTCAGGCTTCACGGACTCGCTCTTGGCCTCAGTCAGTCTGCCGCAGGCGCCAAGCGCAAAGAGCGCCGATATGCAAAGCAAAATTGCGATAATCTTTTTCATGTTTATATCTCCTTTCTGCTCCATATCTTAACTCACTGCGCAAATCTGCGCCACATAAGAATTCTTAAATCATAGTATTTTTTCTGTGTACTCGAATTGATGTCCTCCAAGCTCTATTCTGAGTATAAATGATAGACTGTCACCATCCTGCATCGCTTGGGGCAGACTTGCGGTAAACTTGCGGTATTCCCTCTGCTCCACGCTCGGCTCTTCTCCGGGACGTGAAACGGTGATTTCCTCCGTTCCGTCCGTCACGGCGACACAGTCCTCCGGCAGTTCGGCTCCATTGAGGATAAACACAAGTTCCGCATTCTCTATGCCGCTGCCCGTGAGCCGAACTCCATATAGCCCCTTCTCAGCGTCGAAGTCATAGAGCAGCTCCGGTCCCGAACCGCAGCTTTTATCCGCGCTGTATTCTTCGACCTCCTCGCCCCGCTCAAGGCTCATGCGCAGCTTCACAATCGGCAGCGCTCCCACGCCGAACCTGCTCTCATAGGCTGCAAAATCCTGCGGTGTCCACAGGAACGAAGACGACCAGTGTCCCGCGTCTATCTCTTCCCGCGTCAGAATGAACTCTTCAAGCGTCTCTCCGTCCCGCGCGTCTATCGCCTCTACCCTGACTGCGCTTACGCTCTGCGACTCGGCTATTACGGCGTCGGCCACGCAGTATGAGCCGTTGATATACGCAAAATATATGCCGCTGCCGGGAGCGGTGGATGCCGTCACGGGCACTTCGGTTTCTGCCGCTGGCGGCTCCGGCAGCTGCGGTTTCGCTTCGGGCTTCACTTCACCAAGTGCAAGTATGCATACAAACAGCGCAAAGGCCGCTGCATAGTACGCCCATTTCTTCCGCTTTTTCCCCGCCGCGGCGGTATTATCGGCGCAGCCCCGGTTAAATTCGTCCGGCAGCGGCGCGGACTCAGGAGGAAGCGGCGAAAACTCGCCGGATTGTCTTCTTTTCATGCGGCTCATTTACTATGTACGTCAAGCTGCGGGAACGGGCACTCTATCCCAAGGCCGCGCAGGCCGAGAAGCAGATCCCTGTTCAGACTGCGCTGTGCCGCGTAGATGTTCTTCTCCGTAACGTCTGCGCAGAAACGCAGGACAACCGCCGATTCGCCAAGCTCCTGCACTCCGAGATACACCGGCACGGCGTTCATCCGCTCGCGGTTCGCTTCAAAGATTTTCTCCAACAGCGCAGGCAGCTTCGTCTCCAGCTTCTCGATATCCGTATCATACGGTATTCCAATATCCGCAACCGCCTTTGAGCTGCGCTCGGAGCGGTTCAGGATATTTCGCATGTCCGAATTGTTCACGATTTTTATATTGTCGCTTGAGTCCGTGATGCAGGTTGTGCGCAGCCCAATACTCGTAACAGTGCCCCGGAAGCCGCCAACCTCGACTATGTCCCCGACATTGTATTGATTCTCAAACAGCATGAACAGCCCCGTCACCATATCCGCAATGAGACTTTCCGCGCTGAAGCCCACTATCAGCGCCAGAACGCCGACGCTTGCGACGACCGCCATTATATTTACTCCGAGTATCGTCAAGCCCCAGCAGAGTATCACAAGCGCCGCGGCATAGCGAAGTATGCTCATGCTGAGCGTAATCAGACTGCGTGCTCTGCTGCCCGCGGGATGCAGCAGTCCGAGTATGGCGACTGCGAGCTTTTCCACAAGCAGTACCGCTGCCGCCATTGTCAGCAGGCGCAGAAGAGTCTCCGCTCCCTGCCTGCCCTGTACCGACAGCGCTTCCGGCTGAAACACCCCGCTGCCGAAGCCCAGAACCAGCAGTGCCGTCAGCACCGCGGCGGATATGATAAGAGAAACCCAGCTTTTCTTTTTCATGCAGATCACTTCTCCTTATCAGATAAAGTACTTGTAATTATATAGCAAAGCGTTCCGCTGCGCAACACAAACGGCGGACAACATAAGCGTACGCGCAAAAAGTTTATAAAAATATTGCAAAAGCCGCAAGGACTGTTTATAATAATAAAATACGGCACATGCCGTATTTTATTCACAATTATGAGTGCCGCCCGGCACAAAGAAAGGAAAGGTGCCATTATGAAGCATCAGAAAATTGCCGGTATATTTGCCGACGCTTCCGCTTTTGATGGGCAGAAGATCAGAGTCTGCGGCTGGGTCAGAACCGTCCGCGACCTGAAAAACTTTGGATTCATCGAGCTTAATGACGGCAGCTGCTTCAAGTCGCTGCAGGTCGTGTTTGAGAGAGGCTCTCTCAATAATTACGATGAGATCGCAAAGCAGAATGTCGGCGCGGCGCTGATAGTTGATGGTACGCTTGTGCTGACTCCGAAAGCAAAGCAGCCCTTTGAGCTGAAGGCGGATGCGATAACCGTCGAGGGCGCATCGACCCCCGACTACCCCCTCCAGAAAAAGCGCCACAGCGTTGAGTTCCTGCGCACGATCCAGCATCTGCGCCCCAGAACCAACCTCTTCTCCGCAACCTTCCGCGTCAGGAGCGTTGCGGCGCAGGCCGTCCATGAATTCTTCCAGAGCCGCGGCTTCGTATACGTCAACACCCCTATCATCACCGGCTCCGACTGTGAGGGCGCGGGCGAGATGTTCCGCGTGACGACGCTTGACCTCAACAACCTCCCCCTCAAGGAGGACGGCACGGTAGATGACAGCAAGGATTTCTTCGGCAAGCCCACTAGCCTGACCGTCTCCGGCCAGCTCAACGCCGAGAACTTCGCCATGGCTTTCGGCGACGTGTACACCTTCGGCCCGACCTTCCGCGCCGAGGTATCCTACACTCAGCGCCATGCCGCCGAGTTCTGGATGATAGAGCCGGAAATGGCCTTTGCCGACCTCAACGACTACATGGACACCGCCGAGGCGATGGTGAAATACATCATCAACCGCACGATGGAGCGCTGCCCGCAGGAGATGGAGTTCTTCAACTCCTTTGTCGACAAGGGACTGCTTGAGCGTCTGCACAACGTCGTCTCCAACGACTTCGGCCGCGTGAGCTACACCGAGGCCGTCGACATTCTCAAGAAGAGCGGCCACAAGTTCGACTACCCCGTCGAGTGGGGCATCGACCTCCAGACCGAGCACGAGCGCTACCTCACCGAGCAGGTCTTCAAGAAGCCCATTTTCGTCACCGACTACCCGCGCGACATCAAGGCGTTCTACATGCGCCTGAACGACGACGGCAAGACCGTCGCGGCGGCGGACTGCCTTGTCCCCGGCGTCGGCGAGATCATCGGCGGCAGTCAGCGCGAGGAGCGGCTCGACGTGCTGCTTGCGCGCATGAAAGAGCTTGGACTCAAGGAAGAGGACTACTGGTGGTATATCGACCTGCGCCGTTACGGCAGCTGCCGTCATGCGGGCTTCGGCCTCGGCTTCGAGCGCATGGTAATGTACCTCACCGGCGTCAGCAACATCCGCGACGTGGAGCTGCATCCGCGCACCACCGGCAACGCCGATTTCTGATTTTTGATATGCAAAAAGGACTGTATCGCAGGATACAGTCCTTTTTTATGTACTTTTATGTGAGTCTATTTCACCCTGTCGTCGCCGCGGTTGGCTCGGCGCAGGCCGATCTCGGTGCCGTTGAAGATGCGGACGTAATTCTCCTTATGCTTTATGATTATCGCGACCGTCGCCACGCAAAGGATGGACGCGAGCAGCACGCTCCCCGCCGTGATGCCGAAATAGGTCGGCACGAGAATAACGGTGGTCACGGTGCCGACGACAATATAGTCCGTGATGAGCGTCACGATTGCCACGACGGCGAGCACTATGAGCGCGAATTTCCAGTTGAGCGCGATGGTCATGCCGAGATAGGACGCAAGCCCCTTTCCGCCGCGGAAGCGCAGATAGAACGGGAACATGTGCCCCAGCACGCAGGCGACGCCCGCCGCGGCGCCGATGAGCGGCAGGCCGGGGCAGAAGTGCTTCGCCAGCACGACCGCAACGACCGCCTTGCCGATATCGTGCACGGCGACGATGATGCCGGCCTTCCAGCCCATGAGTATCATTGCGTTCGATGCGCCGAGATTTCCGGAGCCTCCCTTGCGCATGTCAACGCCGCGCAGTTTGGACAGGTACAGCGCCATGTTTGAGCAGCCCAGAGCATAGCTGAGCAGGATGACGAGAATGTAGCGGATGACAGTCAAAGAGAACGACCTCCTCTTTATCGGAAAAGTATAAAACATTATAGCAGGAAATTTTCCCTGTGTACAGTAGTTTAAAAATTTTAATTTTTATGTGACGAGCGCGCCGTAGGTGAGTATCCCGACATTGTCGCGGTATATCGCGGGAAAATCGCCGAGGGGCAGCGGGTTCACGCCCTCGCCCACCTCTATCGTATAGCCAGGCCGGTCATAGCCCTGAATGAACCAGTCCTTATATCCCGCAAAGCCCGATGCGTACGGCGTCTCCTCGACGGCATAACCGGAGACCGAAGCGAAAAGCTCCGCTATCGCGCGGGAATTCGCGGGTTCATAGTCCAGGAAGCGCCAGTATATCACGCGCCCCTGACTGTGATACGACAGCGTGAGCGACGGGTCGAGCGCGAGCGTGTAGTCGTACATCGCGCGGCTCTCCGGAGCCGTGAGCGGCGCGGAGCCGACATAGTCCGCCGGTGCCGGAGACGTGACGCCCTGCGCAAACTTTATCGCCTTTGCGTTTTCCCATCCGGCGGGGTACTGGAGGTTCAGGTCAACGCCGCGGATATTCGCTTTCCAGCCCGACGGGAACGGAAACTGCGGGTACCTGAGCGCGATGCTCCGCGCATAATTGAAATACTCGCCCTGCGCCAGCTCTCCGGTGACGAGGTCGATGCCGTCCGGATTCACGGCGGGGATAATATATATGGAAGCATAGCTCAGTATCTCCGCCGCGCTGCGGCCGAAAATTTCACCGGCGTTTGCATAGGCCGCGGCCAGCTGCTCGGCAAATTTCAGCAGAACCGGCGTCGTCAGCCACTCGTTTGCGTGATGCGAGGCGTTATATAATACGCGATTATCGCCGCGGCCGAGCTTCAGGCTCCACAGCGGCCTGCCCATGACGCTGCGGCCGATCTCGCCCGTCGCTATGAACGGATACCGCGCCGCAAGGCCGCGCACGCAGTATCCCACCAGCGCGGCGCTGTATCTTATATCCGTCGGCACGACGTCGAACGGCAAGGGCACGACAAGCTGAGTCCCCGGCTGCGGCGTCTGCACGCCGGGATTTGCGAGCGCGATCGCCGCGGGCGACGCAGAGTGCATCGCGGCGATGCTCTCAAGCGTGTCGCCGGAGCGCGCGGTGTGCAGGATATAGCCCGTGTACCACGGCAGCAGCGCGCGGTGCGTCCGGCTGCCGACGATCCCGTCCGTCTGAAGTCCGTTTGCCTGCTGAAACCGCGTGACGGCCTGCATCGTCGCGGTGCCGAATATTCCGTCCGTTTCCAGCGGCCCATAGCCCGCGCGGTTCAGCCCCAGCTGCAGAAGCTGCACTGACGGCCCGATGCTGCCGTATTTTAATATTCTCATAGCTTTTTCCCCCCCTGTCTTCCGGAAAGTATATGCCGGAAACCGACGTCATATGACGGCGTAAAGGCGGCGTTAAATTTTTTGAATGCCTTATAAAGTCCCCGTCAAGAAGCATTGATAAGTATTGAACGATCTGTGAGCACGGTGGTAATATGCACATGCTTTCTTGTATAGATTGCCAATTTCAAAAGGAGGAAAACAAAAATGAAAAAGTATCTTGCACTGATTCTTGCTCTGTGCATGGTGTTCGCGCTGTGCGCCTGCGGCAGCAACGCGGCAACTCCCGCGGCTCCCTGATCCCGATGCTGACCCTCGGCATCCCCGGCGAATCCGTCACCGCGGTTCTGATGGGCGGTCTGGTCATTCAGGGACTGGCTCCGGGACCCGAACTCTTCACCAAGCACGCCGCGATGACCTACACCTTCTTCGCGGGCTTCGTGCTCGTCCAGTTCTTCATGCTCGCCATCGGTATGCTCGGCTGCCGCGGCTTTGCGCAGATCTCCCGCCTGTCCGACGCTATCCTTATCTCCTGCGTCACGGTGCTGTGCTTTGTCGGCTCCTATGCCATCCACAAAAACCTCAGCGACGTCGTCGTCATGCTCATATTTGGCGTACTCGGTTATCTGATGCGTAAATTTGACCTGAACACGGCGGCGGTTGTTCTGGCGCTGATACTCGGCCCGATAAGCGAAAAGGGTCTGCGCGGCGCGCTGCGAGTCAGCGGCGGCGATCTCGGCTGCCTGTTCGCGTCTCCCGTGAGCTGGGTTCTCATAGTCCTGAGCGTCATCGGTATTTTCTCCCCGATCCTCATGGCAAAGTTTGAGAAAAAGGTCACCGGCGGCGAAGTGCTCGAAGAGTAATCACGATATTTATAAAAAACAGCTATGGGAAATTCCCATGGCTGTTTTTACTGTTTTACCGTTCGTTTGAGCCTTATCGCGCCGAGAATGTACACTGCCGGTACGGCAACGCCGCTCAGCCATACATAAGCGCTCGCGCCGTAGCCGACGATGATCTGCATGACGTTCGCCGCCAGACCGAGTATCAGCGCCGCTGCACCCCATGCGATGCACCTGTGCGCCAGCAGCGGCTCCTCGCAGTACAGCGCTCCCATGAACCCTGCGACCAGCTCCAGCACGCCGCCGAGTATTGCCGCGATTACCGCGCCGCGGTACAGCCATATATGCGCGCCGTCAAACAGGCGCAGGTTCATCGCCGAGGCGAAGAAGTTCAGGCAAGTGAATGCAAAAAACGCCCGCACCAGCGCCGAAAAGAATAACAATATGCTCATGTCCTTGAGCAGAGAGCCCCGTTGTTTCATGTGTATCTCCGTCCCGTCAGAATATCATCTCGACAGGCGCTTTATAATTGCGCAGCTCGATCTCGCTGTATTCGCCGCCGGCCTCGCCGTCGCGCGTCCACGCAACGGGCTTTTCAAACGTGAATTTTGCCTTTTTCGTGTGCAGGATCAGCAGCTTGTCGCTGTCAAAGCGCTGGCTCAGCACGCTGTCCACGATCTCGCCGAAGCCGACCACGCTGCCCGGATCCTTCACCAGCACCAGCTCTGACTCGCCGTCGCCGAGGCAGACCATCTCCTCGCGCAGGCGGACTATGCCCGCGACCGAAGTTGAATTCGACATGCTGCCGTACACGAGCCGCCCCTCGAATACGCCATCGTCGTACTCGACGCGGGTGTTGTAGCTCTCCAGCTTCGGCAGCGCGGCCATGCCCTGAAGGACGTAGGCCAGATGCCCCAGCAGCTTTTTCTGGCTCTGCGGCGTCGCGTAGCTGACCTCGGTGAACGCGCCGAAGGCCGCTATGTACGCGAAGTACTTGTCGTAACCAAAGCCGCCCACGTCGAATGGGTGCGGCTCGCCGTTGAGAATGCGCCGCGCGGCGCTGACGGTATCGTTCTTCGGCAGGCCGAGCGTCGTGGCGACGTCGTTTGCCGTGCCCATCGGGATATAGCCGACCTTCGGCGGATTCTCAAGCCGCATCAGTCCGGCCAGAACTTCGCTGAGCGTCCCGTCCCCGCCGACGCAGCCGACTATGTCAAAATCCGCGCCGTATTTCGCCGCAAACTCCGTCGCGTCGCCGCGGCCGGAGGTGAAGAACAGTGTTGTACGGCAGCCGCCTTTGTCGAGCAGATTGAGCGCGTCGCCCAGCCCGTTTCTGAAGCCGCCGCGCCCCGCCGCGGGATTTATTATAAGCATCAGCCTTGTCATGCTGCTTTCTCCTTTTTTAACATTTTTACGTCTCAGGTTGAATACAGACCGCTTTATCCGCTGATTTTTCATAATTACAGCGGATATTATCAAAAGTTTTCAACATTTTTCTTTCTTTTATAATTGTCAGTGCTGCACCTATGATGCATACTGCAAAAACCGTCCAGAAGAATACTTGAGCTGTTTTGTTTTGCGACAGCTCCGCAATCAGCATTTCGCCGCCGGTCCCGTTCTTCACAATTTTCGATGATGCTTCCACACTATATATCTCTCCGAGATATTCGCATTTAAGCGTTCGTCCGCCCATTTTCTCAAGCAGCGACGTTCCACGTTCTGAATTTTCATTTATGGACACATGAAATTCATCTATAAGGTTTTTACCGTCAAATATGTAGAAATTATTGTTTTTTGAATATATAATCCAGCATCCGTCCACAAACCCGATATTTCCGCTTCCGCTGCTCGCGGAATCTACGCGTACTCCGAACATGAAAGACCCGTCCAGCGAATAAAATCCGGCGTAGCCCGCATCCTCATAGAAAACGGCAATTGTATCGTCGGCCACGGCGAGTTTGCTCACATCCGCGGCCGGTGCATATGGTTCGTCGTATATTTTTATTTCACCCTCAGACAGGCTGAGTATCGAATTGAACCTCGCAATAAAGATTATTCCAATAACTATTATAACAGAGCTGATTACAGCTAGCGGCTTGATCTTCTTCATATCGATACTCCAAACCGTTTATATTCCGATTATATTTCCCGCCGCGCTTTTCGTCAACTTAATATTACACAATAAAAAAGACACAGCATAAGCTGTGTCTTAATTTGCGTTTAATGCTTTACTCCATAGCGTTGAGCTTGAGATCCATCGCGGACTTTTTGTGCGCCGCATTATTCTTATGCAGCAGACCCTTACCGGCCGCGCGGTCAACAGTCTTAACGGCAACTTTATAGGCACTGACGGCTGCATCGCGGTTGCCATCGGCAACGGCTGCGTCAAACTTTTTAATCATGGTCTTGAGCTCGGTCTTCTCAGCGCGGTTCTTTGCTCTGAGCTCCTTGGACTTCTCGTCCCTCTTGGCAGAAGATTTAATGTTGGCCATGTTTCGATCGCCACCTCCTCCTATAAAATTGAGTCACTATGGACTCGCGTTAAAAGATTATAGCAAAGAAGTTATTGAAAATCAAGTGTTTTTTAGAAAAAAGCAAATATTTTTTTCTCTTGTTATTTATTGCGCCGCGGCAGGGAAAAATACACAAGATATTGATTGCACGGAGGTATTATATGTCAATAAATGTAAGAACCGATCTTGCGAGCGAAGCGCGGCGCATCGCGCAGGGCGACGCCGGAGAAATGACCGCGCTGCAAGGCGTTGAGGCACACGAGGAGACTCTGCACGGCTTCGGCGTCACGGCTGTAGAAATTCTCGACGACATCGGCGCGCAGCAGCTCAATAAACCGGTCGGCAAATACTTCACGCTTGAGCTGCCGTCGTTCATGGACAGAGGCGGAGAGAATTTCACCGGAGCGGCGGAAGCAGTCTCGGAGCTGCTGCGGCGCTGCCTGCCCAACAGCGTCGGCTCCGCATTCATTGCCGCTCTCGGAAATCCGGACATCACCCCTGACGCACTCGGGAATCTCGCCGCGGCCTACACTCTGGTCACGCGCCACCTGATGCCGCTCCCCGGCTTTGAGAGCTTCTGCTCAACTGCGCTCTGCCGCACCGGCGTTCTCGGCACGACCGGCATGGAGAGCGCGGCGCAGATACGCACTCTCGTGCGCGAACTGATGCCCGACTGCCTTATCGTGATCGACGCATTGGCTGGTGCTGACCCGTCGCGCCTCTGCCGCACGGTGCAGGTCTGTGACAGCGGAATCGCGCCCGGTTCCGGCGTCGGCAACGACCGAGAGCCGCTGAACCGCGATACGCTTGGTATTCCCGTCGCGGCTATTGGCGTGCCGACGGTCATCGACGCGTCCGCTCTCGGCGGGGGCGACGCTGTCTCCGGTATGTTCGTGACCCCGCGCAATATTGACTCCGACGTGCGCCGAGCCGGCCGGCTCATCGCCTACGGCATTAATCTCGCGCTGCACAGGGATATAACCGTCGCTGACATTGACATGCTGGTCGGCTGATGTTTCACGTGAAACAAGGCGCGTACGCCTTACAACGTTTCACATGAAACATATGAAAAACTCAAAAATGTTTCATGTGAAACATTGCAATATGACGCCGCTGCTGATATAATGCTGAAATGAAAAAGGGGTGAGAACTTGGCAAAGATAATAGCAGTGGCTAACCAGAAGGGCGGCGTGGGCAAAACCACAAGCTGCGTCAATCTCTGCGCGGCGCTTCACGCAATGGGGAGACGCGTGCTCCTCGTCGACTGCGACCCTCAGGGCAACGCCAGCTCAGGCATGGGCGTGCCGAAAGCAAGCCGTCCGAACACCTATGATATACTGATAAACGAGACAGCGGCCGTGGACTGCATCCGCCACACCGACTATAGCGACGTGATACCGACCGGCAAGGAGCTTGCCGCCGCTTCTGTCGAGCTTATCGGCACGGATAAAAGAGAATTTGTCTTGAAAAACGCGCTGATGACGCTGTTCACGGATTATGACTATATTTTCATAGACTGTCCGCCGTCACTCGAACTGCTGACCATCAACGCACTCGTCGCGGCTGACAGCGTACTTATCCCGATGCAGTGCGAATACTACGCGCTCGAGGGTATTGCGGATCTGATGACCAGTATCAAGATGTGCAAAAAGCGGCTGAATAAACGGCTTGAGATTGAGGGCATCATTCTCACCATGTACGACGCACGTATGAATCTCACGGCGCAGGTCGCAAACGAGCTGAGAAAATATCTCGGCGACAAGGTCTATGACACAGTCATCCCACGCAGCATAAGGCTTTCCGAGGCGCCGAGCCACGGAATACCCGGCGTGATATATGAAAAATACAATAAAGGCAGCAAGGCGTACATGGCTCTCGCCGAGGAGTTTGACGCGAGAAGCGCCTCGAAGAATTAAGGAGGGGACATGGCAGCAAAAGAAAAGAAAGGGCTTGGCACAGGTCTTGGCGTTCTCTTCGGCGCTGACGAATTCGACGACGAAGCCGAACAGTTGACACTGCCGATATCAAAGGTCGAGCCGCGCAGCGAGCAGCCGCGCGAATACTTCGATCAGGAGGCGCTGGAGGCACTGGCCGACTCGATACGTCAGTACGGACTGATCCAGCCCATCACAGTTAGAAAGCTCGACAGCGGATATTATCAGATAATCGCAGGAGAGCGCCGCTGGCGCGCATCACGCCTCGCGGGGCTGACCGAGGTTCCTGTGCGGGTCATTGAAGCCGACGACCGCAGAACAGCCGAGCTTGCGCTGGTAGAAAATCTTCAGCGCGAGGACTTGAACCCGATTGAGGAAGCAAAGGGCTATAAGCTGCTTATCGAAGAATACGGCCTGACGCAGGAGGACGCCGCTCGCAGCGTCGGACGTTCGCGTCCCGCCGTCACAAACGCGATGCGTCTGCTCATGCTGACGCCGCCGGTCATGGAAATGGTCGAGAAAGGCAAGCTTTCCGCGGGGCACGCACGCGCGATACTCTCGGTCTCCGAGCCGTCAAAGCAGCTTGCCGCGGCAAACGAGATCATAAAAAAGAACTATTCCGTCAGAAAAGCTGAGCAGCTTGCCGCTAGGATTGCCAGAGAACCGCGTCAGGCATCGGAAGAAAGCGGCGAAATAAGCGTTGACTACGCGGCCGAGATATCAAACGAGCTTTCAAAAAAGCTCGGACGCAAGGTTAAGCTGATAGACGGAAGGAGAAACGGCAAAATAGAAATTGAATTTTACGGCGCGGACGACAGGGAAGCGCTGATAGAAAAATTACTTAAACTATAAAAACAGGAGAAGAAAAATGCTGGACATAAAGTTTGTAAGAGACAATCCCGACGCCGTTCGTGAGAATATCAAGAAGAAATTTCAGGACGCAAAGCTGCCCCTCGTCGATGAGGTGCTGGAGCTTGACGCGAAAAACCGCGCCGCAATAACCGAAGCAAGCGACCTGCGCGCGAGCAGAAATACCCTCTCTAAGCAGATTGGCATGCTCATGGGTCAGGCCAAGAAAGACCCCTCAAAGCTCGAAGAGGCCGAGAAGATAAAGGCTCAGGTCAAAGCAAATGCCGACCGTCTCGCAGAGCTTGAGGCACTGGAGGAGCAGTACGCCGCACGCATCCATGAGATCATGCTGAATATTCCGAATATCATCGACCCCAGCGTTCCCATCGGCCCTGACGACAGCTGCAACGTCGAAGTACAGCGCTTCGGCGAACCGATAGTCCCCGATTTTGATATTCCCTACCACACCGAGATAATGGAGCGCTTCAATGGCGTCGATATGGACGCTGCAGGCCGCGTCTCCGGCAACGGTTTCTATTACCTCATGGGCAATATTGCCCGCCTGCACTCCGCGGTTCTGGCATACGCGCGCGATTTCATGATAAATAAGGGCTTTATCTACTGTATCCCGCCCTTCATGATACATGGCAACGTCGTCGAGGGCGTCATGAGCCAGACCGATATGGACGCCATGATGTACAAAATTGAGGGCGAAGACCTCTACCTCATCGGCACCTCCGAGCACTCAATGATAGGCAAGTTCATCGACCAGATAATCCCCGAGGATACGCTCCCGCAGACTCTCACCAGCTACTCCCCCTGCTTCCGCAAGGAGAAAGGCGCGCACGGCATTGAAGAGCGCGGCGTATACCGTATCCATCAGTTTGAGAAGCAGGAGATGATCGTCGTCTGCAAGCCCGAGGACTCCATGGACTGGTACGAGAAGATGTGGCGCTACTCCGTCGAGCTGTTCCGCAGCATGGAGATACCCGTGCGCCAGCTGGAGTGCTGCTCCGGCGATCTGGCCGACCTCAAGGTCAAGTCCTGCGACATTGAAGCGTGGTCTCCCCGACAGAAGAAATATTTCGAGGTCTGCTCCTGCTCCAATCTCGGTGACGCGCAGGCTCGCCGCCTGAAGATGCGCATCAAGGGCGCCGACGGCAAGATGTATCTGCCGCACACCCTCAACAACACCGTCGTCGCGCCGCCGCGCATGCTCATCGCATTCCTTGAAAACCACCTTCAGGCCGACGGCAGCGTGACTATCCCCGAAGTCCTGTGGCCGTACATGGGCGGCATCAAGGTTCTGGTGCCCGAAAAATAAAAAAGTAAATATTTTACAGGAAATAAATGCATGAAGAAGCTATTTGAAGAATTCAAAGCCTTTATCAGCCGCGGCAACGTCCTCGATATGGCCGTCGGCGTCGTTATCGCAACGGCCTTCGGCAAGATCACGACCTCTCTTGTAAACGACCTGCTCATGCCGTTTATAAGCTGGACATGCGGCACGCGCGACATGAGCGCGCTGAATCTCCTTGTCCGCCCCGCCGAGATCGTAGACGGCGAGGTTGTGCGTGAGGCGATCACCATTGGCTTCGGCAATTTCATCGGAACGGTCATAGACTTTCTGCTCATAGCGATCGTGGTGTTTTTCATAATCAAGGCGTTCAACACCGCGCGCAGCCTGACCGAAAAGCAGAAAGAGGAGGAAGCGGAGTCAGACCCCAAGCCTACCACCGAAGAGCTTCTGACAGAGATTCTCGAAGAGCTGAAGAAAAAATAAATACATACTGCAAAAGGCACAGCGTTTTGGCTGTGCCTTTTCTTCTCTTCTATATTATATTTATATCTTGCAAGACAACATGATTTTTGATATAATAAATAAGTTAATAGATATATCATCGGCGAGGTATGTAATTATGAACTCTCTCAACGATATCTGGCAGGAAATAATAAGAATTTTATCATCTCAGCTCACGCCGACGGCTATAACCACATGGTTTTCGGACTGCGAGCCGGTGGAGATTGACGATTGCCGTCTCGTCCTGCACACCACAACGGACTTCAAGCGCAGCATTATAAACTCCCGCTTCGGGGACACGATAAAAGCCGCTCTGTCCGACCTTTTCTCCTGTGATTTTGATCTGCTCATACTCGCCGGAGACGAAATAAACGAATACGTGAATAAGAAGAAGGACGACAACTCCCTTCCCGAAATGGCCGGATACACCTTTGACCGCTTCATCGTCGGCAACTCCAATAAGTTTGCGCATGCAGCGGCCATCGCCGTGGCGGAGAATCCGGGCAAGGCGTATAATCCCCTCTTCATCTACGGCAATTCCGGCCTCGGAAAGACGCACCTTCTCCTGTCGATAGGCCAGGCCATACACGACCGCGATCCGTCGAAGAAGATTGCATACGTAAAGGGCGATGAGTTCACGATACAGCTCGTCAAGGCTATCAAGGACGGCACCGCAGAGGAATTTCGAACCAAGTACAGAAACGTCGATCTGTTCCTCGTTGACGATATCCAGTTCATCGCCGGCAAGCAGCAGACGCAGAACGAGTTCTTCCATACTTTCAATAACATCTACGAGGCCGGACACCAGATAGTTCTGACCTCCGACCGTCCGCCGATGGAGATGTCCCTGCTGGACGACCGTCTGCACACCCGCTTTGAGGGCGGCCTGATGGCGGATATTCAGCCGCCTGATTTTGAGACGCGCATGGCGATAATCAGAAACAAGGCCGCACAGCTCGGTCTGCTGCTCTCTGACGACGCCGTGGAGTACATCGCGTCTAATATTACGGCGAACATCAGACAGCTTGAGGGCGTCATAAAACGCCTCACAGCGTATAAAGAGATCCTCAATGACGTTATAACAATAGACTCCGTGAAACGCGCCATAAAGGACGTCATCCGCATAGGGACGTATATTCCGACACCGGACTGCATCATCCGCGAGACGGCGCGCTACTACTCGCTGAACGAAGACGATCTGCGCGGCCAGAACCGCTCTAAGAACACGGCGATAGCGCGTCAGGTATCCATGTATCTCATGCGCTCGCTGACGAACCTGTCGCTCAAGGATATCGGTGCTCAGTATGAGGGACGAAATCACGCAACTGTGCTAAGCTCAATCCGCAAGGTGGAGGATCTGCTGGTAACGGACGCGAACATGGCGGCCACGGTAAGAGACATCACATCGAACATCAATTCGGTCTGATCCAAGGCCGCGGCTTTTAACATTTTGCCTGTTGAAAGTTTAAAGATCGCGTGTTGAGAAAATTTCAGTCAACAGGCCGTGTTAAAAACTCCGGAATTAGAAACAATTTTTTCAACAGCAATTTTTCTTTATTATCAAGGCTTTCAGCGGCTTTTCCACAAAAATTTCGCCTATAACAACTACAACAATAATATTATCCTTTATTTATTCCTTACAGAAAAATTTTTATCGGAGGAAACGAAATGAAAATCTCATGCGAAAAATATATTCTTCAGTCCGCCTGCACCATCGCCTCCAGAGCAACTGCTTCCAAAAGCCCGATTCCGGCGCTTGAGGGTCTGCTGCTTCAGGCAGGGATCGACCTGCGCGTCACGGGCTACGACTTGAAAAAGGGCATATACACAAATATCGCGGCCGACATCGCCGAGCAGGGCAGCATTGTCGTCGGCGCGCGCTTCTTCGGCGAGATGATCCGCAGACTGCCGGACGGCATAGTCACCATCAGCTCTGACGCGAACAATAACGTAAACGTCAAGTGCGGCAAGAGCGAATTCAACTTCATGGGCATCAGCGCCGACGACTACCCCGAAATGCCCGCGGTAGACAGCCTGAACAACATCTCCCTCCCGCAGAAGATACTCAAGAGCATGATAAACCAGACCATCTTTGCTGTCTCCGACAGTGACGTCCGCCCGATATACACCGGCACGCTGTTCGAGGTCGAGGATGACACGCTCACGCTTGTCTCCGTTGACGGATACCGCCTTGCGAAGCGCTGCGAGAAGCTCGAGAGCGCGAAGATGGAAAACTGCAGCTTCGTCGTCCCCGGCTCCGCGCTTGCAGATATCGAGCGTATCTGCGCCGACAGCGACGACGCCGTGTCCATCTCGGTCGGCTCGAAGCATATATCCTTCACGATAGGCGAGACCGTCGTTATTACCCGCCGCCTTGAGGGAGAGTTCCTAAATTACCGCAAATCCATTCCCGACAACTTCCGCATTGAGATCGAGGTCGAGCGCAGCGAGATGATGTCCACCATAGACCGCGTCGCGCTGATCGTAAGCGAGAAGAACAGCAGCCCAATCCGCATGATCTTCGGCGACGGCTCCATAGAATGCACCTGCGCCACGCCCATCGGCAAGGCCGAGGACGTCTGCACCTGCGATGGCAGCGGCGACGGGCTTGAGATAGGCTTCAATGATCGCTATCTTATGGACGCTTTCAAGGCCTCCGGAACCGATAAGCTTAAAATTTGCCTGAATACGGCTTCCTCCCCATGCATTGTGAAGGCGGCGGACGGCAGTGAGAACTTTACCTATATGATACTACCCGTGCGTCTCCACGCGGGTGCATGATTCACTTTTGAAAAGAGATAAAAATGGAAAAAATACTTATAAATACAGAATTTATCAAGCTTGACGCACTTTTGAAGTACGCCGCCGCGGTCGGTACCGGCGGGGAAGCAAAGAACGTCATAGCTGATGGCCTTGTGAAAGTCAACGGAGAGGTCTGCACCATGCGCGGCAAGAAGCTCCGCCAGGGCGACAAGGTGGAATTTGACCGCTTTGCATTCGAGATAGCGGCGGAATGAAGGTCAACAAGATCGCGCTCAACGGCTTCAGAAATTACGAATGGGACACGGCTGAGTTTTCCGGCGGGACAAACGTAATTTCCGGCCGCAACGCGCAGGGAAAGACAAATCTTCTAGAAGCCGTGTATATGCTCTCCTGCGGCCGCAGCTTCCGCACGAGGTTTGACCGCGAGCTGACCGGATTCGGGTATTCTGCGGCGGAGATACTTGCCGAGGTCACGAGTCATGACCGCGACCAGACGATAAGAATAATCATGCAGCCCGGCACGGCAAAAAAGATAACGGTCAACGGTGTGAGAAAATCCGCGGCGGAGCTGTCAGAAGTGATAAACGCGGTGCTGTTCTGCCCTGATGATCTGAACCTCATCAAGGAGGGCGCCGCAGTGCGCCGCAGGCTGCTTGATAACGCGATAAGCCAGATCAGGCCGCGCTACGCGGAGCTCTTGTCGGACTTCAATAAGCTCTACGAGAATAAATCGCGTATTCTGAAGGACTGGCATGAAAAGCCCAGCCTGCTTGATGCGCTGGACGAATTTTCAGATGCGATGTGCCGGGCCTCCGCGCAGCTGATACGCTACCGCGCGGCCTTCGCCGTACGGCTTGACGAAGCGGCGAGGCCTATCCACTCGGAATTCTCCGGCAGCGGCGAAAAACTGGAAATTAAATATAAAACAGTGAGTACCGTGAAAAATGTCTACAGCAGCGCTAAGGAGATATATTACGATATCTGCGAGCACCAGGAGGCGCACCGCCGCGCGGAGCTTGACAGCGGACAGTGCCTCACGGGCGCGCATAAGGATGATCTTGAGATATTCATAAACGGCAGACCGGCTCGCAGCTTTGCCTCTCAGGGGCAGACGCGCACCGCCGCACTCTCAATGAAGCTTGCAGAGCGGGAGATATTCCTCGCCGAGACCGGCGAATATCCGATACTCCTGCTGGACGATGTGCTTTCGGAGCTTGACGAGAAGCGGCAGAAATTTGTCCTCAACCGCATCGGCGGCGGGCAGACGCTCATCACCTGCTGCGAGGACGAGGAGATATCGAGCCGCACCGGAGGCAAGGTGCTGTTCGTTGAAAACGGGAGAATTCACTGATGTATCTGCATCTCGGCAAGGGCACGGTTATTGATACCGCCGGAATAATCGGCATCTTTGACCTTGATATAACCTCTCAATCCCATATTACAAGAAAATATCTGACCATGTCCGAAAAGGCGGGTCATGTGATAAACGCCGCGGAGGACATTCCAAAATCCTTTGTAGTGTACAGCTCTGGAGAAAAAACCGCCGTGTATCTCAGCCAGATGGCTGCGGCGACCCTGCTGCGCCGCGCAGAGGCGGGCGCGGTAAACGCATAATAATATTACTCGGAGGCACCAAATGGCAGACAATATAGAAAATAAAATGAACGAATATGACGCTTCGCAAATTCAGGTTCTCGAAGGACTTGAAGCCGTGCGCAAACGCCCCGGCATGTATATCGGCTCGACCTCTGCGTCCGGACTGCATCATCTGGTTTATGAGATAGTTGACAACGCAATCGACGAGGCGCTTGCCGGCTTCTGCAACCATATAACTGTCACCATCAACCCAGGCGACACCATTACCGTTACCGATAACGGCCGCGGTATACCAGTAGATATACAGGCACAGACCGGCAGACCCGCGCTCGAGGTCGTCTATACCGTGCTGCACGCCGGCGGCAAGTTCGGCGGCGGAGGCTATAAGGTATCCGGCGGCTTGCACGGCGTTGGCGCTTCCGTCGTCAACGCCCTGTCCGAGTGGCTCGAGGTTCAGGTTCACAAAGAGGGCAAAATCTATGAGATGAAGTTTGCCCGCGGCGGGATAACGCAGGAGATGAAGATAATCGGCGATACCGATAAGCACGGCACCGTCGTCACCTTCAAGCCCGACCCCGAACTTTTTGATACGACCGTATATGACTATGAGACGCTGCACACCAGACTGCGCGAGCAGGCATTCCTGAACGGCGGCGTGCATATCGAGATAGCCGATAAGCGCACCGAGGACGGCGAGAGCGACTCGATGTGCTATGAGGGCGGCATCCGCGAGTTTGTAAATTACCTCAACCGCCATAAAAATCCGCTGCACGAGGAGGTCATATACCTCAGCGGCACCAAGGGCGACGCGATAGCCGAGATCGCCCTGCAGTATAACGACAGCTATGCCGAGAATCTCATCTCCTTTGCAAACGACATCCATACTCCTGAGGGCGGTATGCATGAGACCGGCTTCAAAACCGCGCTCACCCGTGTCATAAACGCCTACGGCGTGAAGACCAATGCCATAAAGGGCGACGATAAGGTCTCCGGCGAGGACGTCCGCGAGGGCATCACCGCGGTCATCTCCGTCAAGCTTCCGGAGGCGCAGTTCGAGGGTCAGACCAAGCAGAAGCTCGGCAACGCGTATATCAGGACTCTGGTCGACGGCATAGTCAACGACCAGCTCTCGACCTATTTTGAGGAGCACCCAGCGACCGCAAAGACGATACTTGAAAAGGCCATGATGGCAAACCGTGCCCGCGAGGCAGCCCGCAAGGCCAAGGAATCCGTCCGCCGCAAGACCGGACTTGAGTCCGGCCAGATGCCTGACAAACTTCAGGACTGCAACGAGCGCGACCCGTCCCTCTGCGAGATATACATTGTCGAGGGCGACTCCGCTGCGGGCTCCGCGATCCAGGGCAGAGACAGCCGCTTCCAGGCTATCCTCGCCATGTGGGGCAAGATGCTGAATGTCGAGAAGGCGCGCGCCGATAAAATCTACGGCAACGACAAGCTCTATCCAATGATAGTCGCGCTCGGCGCCGGCATCGGGGATGAGTTCAATATCGAAAAGCTCCGCTACCATAAGATAATCATTATGGCCGATGCTGATGTCGACGGCAGCCATATCAGAACCCTGCTTCTGACCTTCTTCTTCAGATACATGCGCCCGCTCATCGAAAACGGCTATGTGTATTCCGCTGTGCCGCCGCTTTATAAGCTGACCCGCGGCAAGACCCAGCGCGTCGCGTATTCCGACGAGGAGCGCGACAGAATATCCGCCGAGATGCGCGGCGATAACCCGAACGTGAAGATAGACATCAACCGCTTCAAAGGTCTGGGCGAGATGGACCCGCACGAGCTGTGGGAGACGACCATGGATCCGGAGAAGCGCTCGCTTCGCCGCATCACGCTGGGCGACGCCGTGAAGGCCGACGAGATATTTACCGTCCTCATGGGCGAAAACGTCGAGCCGCGCAAGGAATGGATAGAGGCCAACGCAAAATACGTTGTCAATCTGGATATTTGAGGAGTTAGCTTCAAATGGCACATAAGAGAGATTATAAACCCGAAGATATAGCCTTCCCGAATCAGGTCATAACCGAATCTGAGCTGGTTGGCGAAATGGAGGACAGCTACAGAGATTATGCCATGTCCGTCATCGTCGGCAGAGCGCTGCCCGACGTGCGCGACGGACTCAAGCCCGTGCACCGCCGCATTCTGTATGCGATGTATGAGGACAATCTCACCAGCGACAAGCCCTTCAAAAAGTCCGCGACCTGCGTCGGCGATGTGCTGGGGCGTTACCATCCGCACGGCGACGCGTCGGTTTACGACGCAATGGTGCGTCTGGCGCAGGACTTCTCGATGAGATATATGCTCGTTGACGGCCACGGCAACTTCGGTTCCGTGGACGGCGACCCCCCTGCCGCATACCGTTATACCGAGGCGAGACTATCAAAAATATCCAACGAGATGCTGCGCGACATCGACAAAGAGACCGTCGACTGGGATCCGAACTTTGACGAGAGCCGCAAGGAGCCGCGAGTCCTGCCCTCCCGATTCCCGAACCTGCTGGTCAACGGCTCCAGCGGTATCGCCGTCGGCATGGCGACGAATATCCCGCCGCACAACCTCACCGAGGTCATAAACGCCTGCGTCTGCGTGCTGGATAATCCGGAAGCGACGCTGCCCGACCTTATGCAGCACATCAAAGGCCCTGATTTCCCGACCAAGGGCATCATCATGGGGCGCAGCGGCATACGTCAGGCATACGCCACCGGCCGCGGCAGAGTCATTGTCCGCGCGCGCACGGAGTTTGAGGAGTTCGGGCGCGACCGCAGAACCAGAATAATCGTCAACGAGCTGCCGTATCAGGTCAATAAGCGCCAGCTCATCAAGAATATCGCAGATCAGGTGCGCGAAAAGCGCCTTGAGGGCATTTCCGACCTGCGCGACGAGAGCGACCGCAACGGTATGCGCATGGTCATTGAGCTCAAGCGCGACGCAAACCCGCAGGTCGTGCTGAACCGGCTGTTCGCGCAGACTGCGCTGCAGTCCAGCTTCTCGATAAATATGCTGGCGCTCGTGAATAATCAGCGTCAGCCGAAGATATTGTCCCTGCGCCACATTATCGACGAGTACCTGACCTTCCAGGAGAACATCATCGTCCGCCGCACGCGCTACGATCTGCGCAAGGCCGAGGAGCGCGCTCATCTGTTGGAAGGCCTGCTCATCGCGCAGGACAATATCGACGAGGTCATCCACATCATCCGCACCAGCTACGACGACGCGAAGCAGAATTTGATGAAGCGCTTCGGCCTGAGCGACATTCAGGCGCAGGCGATATGTGATATGCGCCTTATCTCGCTTCAGGGACTCAACCGCGAGAAGCTGGAGCTTGAGTACAAGGAGCTTGAAGAGAAGATCACTTATCTCAAGAGCCTGCTTGCCGACCCCGAGCTTATCAAGGGCGTTCTGAAAGATGAGCTTATCGCGCTGCGCGATAAGTACGGCGACAAGCGCCGCACCGAGATACAGGACGTTGTCGATGAGATCGACATGGAGGATCTTATCGAAGAGGAGCAGTGCGTCTTTACGCTGACCCACGGCGGCTATATCAAGCGCCTGCCCGTCAGTGAGTACCGCGCCCAGGGGCGCGGCGGCAAGGGCGTCCGCGCGATGGCGACGAAGGACGAGGACTTCGTGGAGACCGTGTTCACTGCGTCCACGCACGATAATATTCTGTTCTTCACCAAGGCCGGCCGCGTATATATCAAGAAGGGCTATAATATTCCTGAGGCCGGCCGCACCGCGCGCGGCACGAATCTGGTGAATATAATCCAGATGGACAACAGCGCCGAGAATCAGGAGAAGATCGCCGCAATGATCGGCGGCCGCGGACTGGATGAGGACAGCTACCTTGTCTTTGTCACGCGCAACGGCACCGTCAAGCGCATGAGCCAGGCCGCGCTGAAGAACATCCGCGCAAACGGCATAAGAGCGCTGAATCTTGACGAGGGCGACGAGCTTATCTCCGTCATCCAGACCGGCGGCGACGAGAACATCCTCATCGCAACGCACGACGGTATGTCCGTCTGCTTCAACGAGCAGGATGCGCGCCCAATGGGCAGAACCGCCGTCGGCGTGCGCGGCATAAAGCTGCGCGGGGACGACTATGTCATTGGCGCGGGCAGCACCAGCGCAGGCTCGGCGCTGCTGACAATAACCGAGAAGGGCTACGGCAAGCGTACCCCGGTCGAGGAATACTCCGTCCATGGCCGCGGCGGACTCGGCATAAAGAACTATAATGTCACCGATAAGACCGGCAAGATCGCAGACGTCAAGGTCGTGAACGATGAGGATGATATCCTTGTCATCACCGACGACGGCACGATAATCAGAATGTCGGCGGCGAATATCTCGGTGCTCAGCCGCGCCACTCAGGGCGTGCGTATTATGCGCATCATGGATGGCAGCCGCGTTATCTGCATCGAAAAGACCGACCGCGAGGAAGAAGCCGCGGAAGAGACCGAAGCCGAAACGGACGGCGAATAATTCAAAATCGACAGTAATCTCTCAGCACCGGTCTGCGGATCGGCGCTGAGACGGACTGCCGGAAAATACAAAAGGAGGACATTAAATGAATAAGAAGGACAAGAATAAGAAAGATTTGTCCGTATGGGGTACCATAGCAGTAGTGTTTGCGCTTTTGTCCTCTTTTTCGGATATTATGGACGATTCGGCGTTTGTAATACTCGTAGCGGTAGCTGTGTTCATAGTAATAGCCGTGGCTCTTGCCAAGGCGGCGAAGAAGGCGGGCGCGTCCGCAGAGCGCGGCGGATTCGGATCGAATAAGCCTACCGGCTCAGTGCCGCAGAGTGCGGCGCCGAAAAATTCCGTCGTCGTCGCTCCGGGGCGGCATGTGCCGAAGATAAGCTTCACGCATGAGAAGAATGCCTATACGCCTGATAACGGCGACAAGTACATAGCACAGCTCAACGGATTTTTGAAAAACGGGATTATCGAGCGCAGCGAATATAACTACCTGCTCAAAAAATACAGGAATAACTATACCAAATGAAAACAGTCATAATTTATACTGACGGCGCTTGCAGCGGCAATCCGGGGCCGGGGGGCTGGGGAGCGATACTCAGCTACAACGGCGTGGAGAAGGAACTGTCGGGCGGCGAAAAGCAGACGACGAACAACCGCATGGAGCTTATGGGCGTGATATCCGCACTTCAGGCGCTGAAGGAGCCGTGCATAGTCGAGCTGTACTCGGATTCAAAGTACGTTATCGACGCGCTTAGCAAGGGCTGGGCGGTGTCGTGGCGAAGCAAGGGCTGGGTAAAGGCCGACAAAAAGCCCGCGCTTAACAGCGATTTATGGAAAACTTTGCTCGAATTGACCGAAAAGCATGAGCTTCATTATCACTGGGTCAAGGGTCATGCGGAAAATGTTCATAACAACCGCTGTGACGCGCTGGCCGTCGCCGAGCGGGACAAATTTGCAGAATAAAACGGAAACAGAGATGAACAAGAAAAACTATAACGCGAAACCTTTCAGTATCTTCATGTCATACATCGCGGGGCATAAAAAGCTGTTCGGGATAGATATGCTCTGCGCGCTCCTTGTAGCGCTCATAGACCTCATCTTTCCCTATGTCTCGCGGTACTCCATGAAGGTCATGCTCCCGAATAAGCTCTACGCCACTTTCTTCACGGTAATGGCCGTGATGGTGCTGGCATATGTGCTGAAAGCGGGGCTGTATTATGTGATAACGGTCATAGGGCACAAGATGGGCGTGCTCGTCGAGTCCGATATGCGGCGCGACGTGTTCACGCACATGCAGAGCCTGTCGTTCAGCTACTATGACCATAACCGCACCGGCGTTCTTATGAGCCGCATCACGAGCGACCTTTTCGAGATAACGGAGCTTGCGCACCACGGGCCGGAAAACATCGTGATATGCACGCTGACGATAGTTGGCGCGCTAGCGGTGATGTTTGCGATGCAGTGGCAGCTCGCGCTTGTCATCACGCTGGCGCTGCCGCTCTGCGCGTGGTTCACGATAAAGCAGCGCATCAAGATGAAGGAAGCCAACATCGAGGTCAAGCGCAAGACGGCGGAGATATATTCCGCCATCGAGAGCAGCATCTCCGGCATCCGCACCGCGAAAGCCTTTGCGAACGAGGATCAGGAGAGCGATAAGTTCGACCGCGCAAACGAAATGTTCCGCGGGTCGAAGGTCGAATATTACAAGTCGATGGGGCTGTTCAACAGCGGCATGGAATTTACCACCGGCATCGTGCAGGTAGTCGTCATCGCGGTCGGCGGCCTACTCATCATGCAGAATAAGATGAATTACATCGACCTTATCACCTTCTCGCTCTATGTCTCTACCTTTGTGTCTCCGGTGCGGAAGCTGACGCAGTTTGCGGAGCTTTACATGCAGGGAACGGCAGGTTTCGCGCGCTTCCTTGAGGTCATGCGCACGGAGCCGACGATAAAAGACGCGCCGGACGCCATGGAGCTTGGAGCAGTTGAGGGTAAAATAGATTATAACCACGTCAGCTTTAATTACGGCAACGGCATACCCGTTCTCAGCGACGTTGACCTGCACATCGCGGCGGGGCAGTGCCTTGCGGTCGTCGGCCCGTCCGGAGGCGGAAAGACGACGCTGTGCCAGCTGCTGCCGAGATTCTACGACGTGTGCGAAGGCAGCGTAACGGTGGACGGCATCGACGTGCGCCATGTGACGCAGGCAAGTCTCCGCCGCAATATCGGCGTCATTCAGCAGGATGTATTCATGTTCGCCGGTACGATACGCGAGAACATCCGCTACGGCCGTCCGGACGCGACCGACGAGGAGATCGTCGAGGCCGCGGTCAGGGCGCAGATACACTCCGAGATAATGGAGATGCCCGACGGCTACGACAGCTATATCGGAGAGCGCGGCGTGATGCTCTCCGGCGGACAGAAGCAGAGAATATCCATCGCGCGCGTATTCCTGAAAAACCCGAAGATACTTATTCTCGACGAGGCGACCTCAGCGCTCGACACCGTGACCGAACAGCGCATTCAGGCGTCGCTTGACGAGCTGAGCGAGGGCAGGACAACGATAATCATCGCCCACCGGCTCTCCACCGTGAAAAACGCGGACGTTATAGCCGTTGTCGATGGCGAGCATATCGTTGAGATGGGCAGCCACAGCGAGCTGATGGCTAAAAACGGCGAGTACGCCGCGCTGTGCCGCGCACAGCAGATAGAGAAAGGGGAAGAGTCATGCTGAATCTGAGAAAATGCGGACATAAGGATCTTGAGAGGTATTACAGCCTTCTGGAGATGGATTTTGCAAAGGAGGAAATAATCTCCAAGCTCAGTCTTCACCGCGCGCTCCTGAACGGCAGCGCGGAGCTGCTGGTCGTGTATGACGAGGAATCCAGCCTTGAGGTTGCGTACGCGCTCGTGCTGACCAAAAATCTGTACGGCTATGTGCTGCTCAAGTACATGGCGGTGCTGCCGTGGTACCGCGGCAAAGGCGTCGGCATTGCGGCGATGCGCCTGATAAACAAGCGCTACGCCGACCGGCAGGGCATTATCGCGGAGCTTACGTCCTTCGAGGATGAGGACGGCAGCATGATAAAGGGACTGCGCAAGTTCTTCGCGCGCTTCGGCTACGTCGTTGTCGACAGCGATTACCGCATCGGCGGCGCGCCCGTGGAGCTGATGGTAAAGCCCATTAAGGGCACCTTCGAGATCGAGCCGGTCGAGCACCGGATAATCAACGATTTCTACACGCGGATACTCAATCCCTTTGCAATGGACAAAATGATAGATATCCGCCCGGTAAGGAAGCCGGAGGAATAAGAGCGCAGAGTCATATCCTCCGGATACGGAAAATATAATTATATATGAAACTTCTTGTAAATCAGATTTTTGAAAACAAGGAAGCCGCCGCCCTCCCTGGTCTGCTGGAGAGCGGAGGGCTTCCTGCGCTCGTTTCCGGCCTTTCGGCGGTGCATCGGGCAAACCTCGCTGCCGGACTGCGCCTCAAAACCGGCGCGCCGCTGTTTGTGCTCTGTCCGGATGACACGACGGCGGAGAATTTCGCAAACGACCTGCGCTCCATGCTGGGCGAGGAGGTCACATGCCTCGGTATGCGCGATTTCACATTCTATTCGACCGAGGCCGCCTCGCGTCAGGCGGAGCAGAAGCGGCTCGCCGCGCTGTTCACGCTCGCCGAGGAACTGAGCGCAGTCACAGTCGCGTCGATACCGGGGCTGCTTCAGCGCACGATCCCGCCGGAGACGCTGCGCCGCGCGGCATTTGAGATAGACGCGGGAGGCTCCTATCCAATAGAGGACGTGGAGGCGGCGCTGCTGCGCTGCGGCTATACGCGCACGGAGCAGGTCGAGGGCGCAGGCCAGTTCGCGCGGCGCGGGGGAATACTGGACTTTTTCTCCCCGTCGGAGCATGAGCCGGTGCGAATAGAGTTCTGGGGCGACGATGTGGACTCCATGGGTCATTTCGACGTGGCGAGCCAGCGCCGCACGGAACCGCTTGAAAGATGCGTGATACTTCCGGCGGCGGAGACTCTGCCGGAGATGACCGCCGGCGGGCGCGACGCGCTCTGCCGCGAGATAGAGAGCTTTGCGGAGAAATACGGCCGCCGCCGCACGAGCGAGAACGCGGCAACGCTCTGCGCGACTCTGCGCGCCGATGCGGACAGGCTCCGCGGCGCGGCGCTGATATCGGATGCGGACAGGTACCTGCCCGTTATATACCCGATGGCGAGCGCCGCGGATTACTTCCCCGAGGACGCGTTGATAATTTTTGACCAGCCCGGCCGCTGCGGCGAGCGGGCGCGGGATTATACAAAGCAGCTTGCCGAGGACATCCGCGAGCTGACGCGGCGCGGCGTGCTTGCCATGTCGCCGGACGCGTTCTATCTGAGCTGGGAAGCGCTGATAAAGCGGTTGGAGGATTTTCCGGTATACATGGCCGAGGCCTTCACAGTAGGGCGCAGCCCCCTGCCGCCGCGGACGATAACCAGCATCCCCGCAAAGCAGCTGCCGTCCTACGCGGGCAGCGCGCAGTCGGCGGCGGACGACGTGGCGCTGTATCTCAAGCAGGACTACCGCGTGGTGGTTCTTGCGGCGGACGAGCGGCGTGCCAAGGTACTGCAGGAATTCTTCGGCGGCAAGGATATCAAGGCGCTGATATATCAGGAGCTTAAAAAGCTGCCGGAGCCGGGGAGCTGCGCGATATGCATTGGCTCAATCTCCGCGGGCATGGAATACCCCGGGATAAGGCTCGCGGTGCTTACCGATGCGCAGCTGATACGCAACAAGACCCGAAAGAAGTCCGAGAAGAAGCTCCCGCCGGGACGGCAGAAGATCGAATCCTGCGCCGACCTCTCGGTGGGCGACTATGTCGTGCACGAGAACCACGGCATCGGCCGCTTTGCCGGCATCGTCAAGATGCAGGTGGACGGACTTGAAAAAGACTATATAAAAATAAGCTACGCCGGAACGGACAGCCTGTATGTCCCTGCGACGCAGCTTGACATGGTGTCGAAATACACGGGAGCGGGCGAGGAGAAGCCCGTCAAGCTCTCGAAGATGGGCGGCACGGAATGGGCGAAGACCCGCGCGCGCGCCAAGAGCGCGGCCAAGGACATGGCGAAGAAGCTCATCGCGCTCTACGCCGAGCGGCAGCGCCTGCCGGGCTATGCCTTCTCGCCGGACAGCGAGTGGCAGCGCGAATTTGAGGATAACTTCGGCTACACGGAGACCGACGATCAGCTCCGCTCGATAGCGGAGATAAAGCGCGACATGGAGGCGTCCGTGCCGATGGACAGACTGCTCTGCGGCGACGTGGGCTTCGGCAAGACGGAAGTCGCGCTGCGCGCGGTGATGAAGTGCGTGCTCAGCGGCAAGCAGGCCGCGATACTTGTGCCGACGACGGTGCTCGCGCAGCAGCATTATCAGACTGCGCTGCAAAGATTTTTCGGTTTTCCGGTAAATATTGCGGTGATGAGCCGGTTCAAAACCGGTAATCAGGCGTCAAAGGTGCTCTCAGACCTTGCGACCGGAAAGTGCGACCTTGTTATCGGCACGCACAGACTGCTCAGCAAGGATGTGAAGTTCAAGGATCTCGGCCTGCTGGTCGTGGACGAGGAGCAGCGCTTCGGCGTGACGCACAAGGAGCACATCAAGGAGCTTGCAAGGGGAGTGGACGTGCTGACCCTCTCCGCGACGCCGATCCCGCGCACGCTGAACATGGCCATGTCCGGCATACGCGATATGTCCACGCTTGAGGAGCCGCCGGAGGACAGACTGCCGGTGCAGACCTTCGTGATGGAGCACGACTGGAACATCATCGCCGACGCGATACGCCGCGAGCTTCAGCGCGGCGGTCAGGTGTACTACCTTCATAACCGCATAGACGACATCGAACGCACGGCAAAGAAAATATCCGACCTGCTGGAGGATGTGACCGTCGGCGTGGCACACGGGCAGATGGACAAAAACATGCTCGCAAACGTGATGGAAAACGTCGCAAACGGGCAGATTCAGGTGCTTGTCTGCACGACCATCATCGAGACGGGCATAGATATCCCGAATGTCAACACCCTGATAATCGAAGATGCGGATCACCTTGGCCTTGCGCAGCTGCATCAGATACGCGGCCGCGTGGGCCGCTCGACGCGGCGGGCCTCGGCGTATCTTACCTTCAGGCGCGACAAGGTACTGACCGAGGTCGCCGAGAAGAGGCTCAACGCCATCCGCGACTTCGCGGCCTTCGGCTCCGGCTTCAAGATAGCGATGCGCGACCTTGAGATACGCGGCGCGGGCAATCTGCTCGGCGCGGAGCAGTCGGGGCATATGATCGACGTCGGCTACGATATGTATATGAAGCTTCTCAGCGAAGCGGTGCTGGAGGCGCGCGGGATCGAGGTTCCGGCGCGGGCGGAATGCTCGGCAGACCTTGCCGTTGCGGCGAATATACCGGATCGGTATATACCCTCGCAGGAGCAGCGCATGGATATCTACCGGCGCATCGCGCTCATCCGCACCGAGGAAGAGGCGGACGACCTGACCGACGAGCTGATAGACCGCTTCGGCGATCCGCCTCCGGGCGTGAACGCGCTCATCCACGTCGCGCTGCTGCGCGGCGAGGCGGGCAAGGCAGGAGTCACGGACATTTCGCAGAAGCAGGGTTATCTGAAATTCACCCTGCGCGGCTTCGACATGGAGAAGCTGTCGGCGCTGTACGCACGGCCGGAATACAAGGGGCGGCTGCGCGTAGAGGCCGGATCGAAGCCCTGCGTCAGCCTGCGGATAAAGGCCAAGGGTCGGGTCATTGACGAGGCGCGCGCCTTTGTGCGCGAATGGGGCGCGGAGAAGACCGAATAAGAATAAACGGTAAATATTCGGCTTTTTGCTTGCCTATGCGTGCGCGAGGTGATATATTCAATAATAGCGGTTTTTATTCTACCCGAAAGGAAATCAAAAGATGAAAAAATTTGTATCCATTTTAATAATCATATGCCTCGTTTTCGGCGCGGCTATAACCTACACCGGCTGCGGCGCGAACAACGCGGCGGAACCGGAAACCAGCCCAGAGCCGTCCGTCGAGCCGAGCGAGAGCGTGGACGATACCGAGACGGAGACTGCCTCCGTGCCGCAGCTTGACTTTGAAGAGCTGTACGCGAGCCATGACGCCGACGAGGTCGTTATGACCATGGACGGCGAGGATGTCACGTGGGAGGAGTATTTCTACTGGCTCTACTACTCCGGCGTACAGGTGAACAACTACATCAACCAGATGGCGGCGAACATGTCCGCATACGGCATGAACGTCACCTGGGACGATGCGGCGGACGACACCGGCATCAGCTTTAAGGACTACGTCGTGCAGCTGGCCGAGGAGAATATCCGCCAGATCCACAGCATAAAGAAGTTCTCCGCGGAGAACGACGTCACCCTCACCGAGGATAATCTGAAAGCCATCGAGGAGCAGCGCAAGACCGATATGGTGAATCTCTGCGGCGAAGAGGTCAGCGACGAGGAGTTCGCGGAGTTCCTGAAGAGCACCTATTATCTGCCGATAAAGGTGTATGACGACATGAACGAGATAAATTACCTCTACCAGAACTGCTTTGCCAAGCTCTACGGCGAGGATGGCGAGAAGCTGAGCGACGAGAAGGCGGAGGCCTATCTGAAGGACAGCGGATACATGAATGCCACGCACATCCTGTTCATGACCGTAGACCCCAGCACCGGCGAGGCGCTTGACGACGATACCATTGCCGAGAAGAAGGCGCTTGCGGATAAGTTCGCGGCGGAGCTTGCGGGCATCACCGATACCGAGAAGCTGCAGGAGCGCTTCGCGGAGATAAAGGACGAATACTGCGAGGATACCGGCAAGGAAGCCTATCCCGACGGTTATATCTTCACTCCCGGTACCATGGTCACCGAGTTTGAGGACACGGTCAACGCGCTTGAGGACTATCAGGTGTCCGAGCCTGTCGAGAGCCGCTACGGCTATCATATCATCATGCGCCTGCCTCTGACCATCGACACCGTTCTCAAGACCTCCGACTCCGGCACTCCGCTCACCGCGCGCGCCCTCGCCGCGAATCAGGAGTACGGCGAGAAGCTGGATGCCTGCAATGACGGCATCGAGATAGTGTATACCGACGCCTTTACGGGCTTCGGCATAGCCGACTATATAAAGTAACACAGTATCTTACGGAATAGCGTTTAGGGGGTAACAGACATAGAATCCATAGTTTTTCAGCTCATAGAAAAGGAAAAGGAGCGGCAGGCGAAGAATATAGAGCTTATCGCCAGCGAGAATTTTGTCAGCGATAACGTGCTCCGCGCGCTCGGCTCATGCCTTACGAACAAGTACAGCGAAGGTTACCCCGCTCAGCGCGAGGATAACGGCAGAAAGGGCCGCTACTATGGCGGCTGCGAGTATGTTGACCAGATAGAGGAGTACTGCTGCCATAAATGGCGCGAGGTGTTCAGCACCGATTACCATGTGAACGTCCAGCCGCACAGCGGCTCGCAGGCGAACATGGCCGCGTATTTGAGCGTCATCAAGCCCGGGGACACCATCCTTGCGATGAACCTCAATAACGGCGGCCACCTTACGCACGGCTCGTCGGTCAATTTCAGCGGCAGGCTCTTCAAGACTGCGTTCTACGACGTTGATGAAAACGGCTTCCTGAACTATGACGATATCGCGGAGAAGATACGCAGCTGCCGCCCCGCACTGGTGTTGGCCGGAGCGAGCGCATATTCCCGCATTATCGACTTCGACAGGATATATAAAATAATCTGCGATACGGCGGAAGAGGTCAGGCGCAAGCAGGGCTATGACGGCTGGGAGATAGGGCGTCCCTATTTCATGGTAGACATGGCGCACATCGCGGGGCTCATCGCCGTCGGTGCGCACCCGACCCCGTTCGGTCTCGCCGATATCATCACCACCACCACGCATAAGACCCTGCGCGGGCCGCGCGGCGGCATGATATTCTGTACGCAGGAGCTTGCAAAGCAGGTGGACGGTTCCGTCTTTCCGGGAATGCAGGGCGGCGCGCTCCAGCATGTCGTGGCCGCCAAGGCCATCGCCGCGGAGGAGGCCTGTACCGAGGAGTACAGGAAGTATATATTCGACGTTGTGAAGAACTGCAAGGCCATGTGCGATGAGTTCGTGCGGCTGGGCTACGACGTCGTTACCGGCGGCACGGACAATCACCTGTTCCTGCTCGACCTGTCGCGCACGCATCCGGAGCTGACGGGCAAGGCGGTTCAGGACGAGCTTGACCGGCACGGCATCACGCTGAATAAAAACTGCGTGCCGAACGAAAAGCGCAGCCCCGTGCAGACCAGCGGCGTCCGCATCGGTACCGCGGCGGAGACCACCAAGGGCAAAACCGCCGAGGACTTCGTTGAGATCGCGCGCGAGATAGACAGAATAATCTCCGCCATGTGACGGAAACAAACCCTCAGGACAGCAAATGCTGACCTGAGGGTTTTATATTTTTCTGCGCAGTTTTCCTATTATATATATTATCGGGACGAAGCCGAAGCTGACGGCGAGGTTTATTATCGGGATCGTCCGCTCCGACCACTGCATCATGGACGACGCGTCCGGCGCGATAAGGATCGCCGCCGTGATGCTGAGCGCGCCGCAGAGCGGGATGACCCAGCGCCCGCGGCTGAGGTCGAAGCGGCTCTCGCCGCGGAACTCCGGCTTCTCGCCGAGGAGGCAGCGCAGACAGTGCTGCGCGGAATACAGCAGCGCCGAGACCAGCAAAAAATCCGGAAACAGCCATAGGGACACTATCAGCGCCTCAAGCCGCTCCAGCGCGTTGAAGAATACGAGGTTCCGCACAATCGTGAAAAACGGGAAGGTCAGCAGCGACGTCAGCTCTGCGCCGAAGCGGCCGATGACCGCGACGTTCAGCAGCAGGAATATGACGAGCATGGGGATGAGCCACAGCGCGTAGCTGCGGAAGCGGCGCGGCTGGTATTCGCAGCTGCCTTCGAGAAAGCATGAGAAGCACAGCACAACGCCCACGGCGTCTATGACCGGCAGCGAGGCCGCGAGCACGGGCAGAGCGTCTCCTGTTGTCACGGGCAGGAGATTTTTGTAGTCTATCGACGTCAGCGCGAACAGCATGAACAGCCCAAGCGTGCCGAGAACGACCGGCTGCACGAGCTTCGCAAAACGCACGAGCGAGCGGGAAGAGCCGAGCGCGGCGATTATCGAGATAAGTCCGGTCAGAACCGAGAACACGACGGGAGAACTGTCGGGGTATATCATCGTTACCATGCGCTCCGCGCCGGAACGCAGGATGAATCCGGCGTACAGGAGCATCCACAGCGACAGCGCGAGCAGCGCCGCGCCTCCTGCACCGCTGCCGAGACAGCGCAGCGTCAGCTCTGCCATGCCCTCGCCGCTTTTACGGTGCGACATGAAGCGGCTGAGGAACCACACATATCCCAGCAGCGGCAGCGCCGCCGCGGGAACGGAGAGCCATGCCGCGCGCCCGCCGAGACTCGCCGTGAGCGACGGAACAAGGCGCAGCGCCGGCACGAGCAGTGTCACCGAGCACAGCGCGATGAGCTGATTGCGGTTGAATTTGTAGCTTGTCTGCATGGGCTCACCTCATCCGTTGCTGATGTTGTTCGTATGGCTGATGCGGCTGGACACGCTGACGTTTATCTCAAGCTTCGGGAACAGCGTAATAAAGCCGCCGCCAAGCGCGGCGTATTTTTTCGGCGAATCAAGCTCCGCCGCGTAGTTCAGATTCAGAAAATCCGCGCCCAGCTCCTGCGATGTGCGCAGCACACCATTCACAAGCTCCGTTACGCGTGCGTTCAGCGCTTCGCAGAGCACGCGCTCCTGCTCCGGATCGGACAGCGGGAGAGGGCGGCCGCTCTCGTTTACCGACGCGCTTACCTCAATGTCGATGTCGAAGCCGGTCAGCATATCCCCGTCCCAGCGCGGAGTGATGCCGCTCCGGCAGTGGTTCAGCTGCAATGTGACTGCGTCCCCGTCAGGGCCGTCCACGGTCAAGTCGGATATCCCCATGTCGCCGGTGAGCATCCAGACGGCGGGAGAAAGCTCCGGTTCGATATAACCGCAGAGCCTGCCGTCCTTTATTATCGCGTAGCCGTCGGCGATCACAGTGAGTATCTGTGCGTCGTCCTCTGCCGCCTCGGCGGACGGCGCGCATTTTACCGCGCAGACGAGCGCGGCGCCGCTGCGTACCATAGAGACGTAGATCTCGGAGGTTGAAAAAATATTGCTGTCGCCGCTGACGGAGAGGCGCTCCTGCTCGGTCTGCAATATCTCGGAGATACAGCGGGAGTCGCTGCCGGTTTCCAGCACTGCCTGCTCCGCCGTGCCGCCCTTGACGATATACAGCGGAATGTCGATGCGCAGCTCCGGTGACCGGCAGAAGAACGCGAGGTAATCCTCAATGCTCACGCGCGCCGCGTCCTCGCCAAGCAGAATATGCTCGACGTGGGGATAAAATATATCCTCCTGCGACGAGTAGTTTCTTATGCGCTCCATGGCGTCGGTGATGGAGCCGCCCTTTGTGGTCATGCGTATCGGCTCGCCGTCGTCGTTTGCGGAGGACGCGAGGGAAAAGCGCGTGCCGCCGTCCTCGCGGTCGAAGCCGACCGAGCGCACGACGAGCAGGTTTTCTATTTCGCGGTAATTTGAATATATGGAATTGCATCCGCCGAGCCACGGCAGCGCGGCAAGGCAGAGCAAGTACATTATCGCACGCTTCAAGACTGTCTCCTCCTGTCGCGCGGGCGAAGCTCTGCGTCGCGGAATTTGTCGGCGGTTTTCGGAATGCGCAGCAGCGTCCGCAGTATGCCGTGAGGCCGCCCGTCGGTGACGGGGGAGGTGTAGTTGCGGCCGAAGCTGTCCATGTCGGCCATGGACAGCAGCATCAGGCACGACAGCAGCCCAATGCCGAACAGCCCCGCCGCGACCGCGCCGATGAGCAGCGCGAAGCGTATCAGCCGCACTGCCGCGCCGAGATCCTGGCTTGGCAGCGTGTAGCACGCGATGGCCGACACCGCGACGACGATTATTGCGATCGGTGACGCTACCTTGGCCTCGACCGCCGATTGTCCGACGATGAGTGCGCCGATTATCGACACCGTGTCGCCGATAGGATTCGGCAGCCGCAGTCCGGCCTCCTGCAAAAGCTCCAGCGCGACGAGCATACCGATGACTTCAAGCCCCGTCGAGAACGGCACGTCCTGCTTTGCGCTGATTATCGACAGCAGCAGCCGCGTCGGTATCATCTCCTGATGGTACATCGCAACGGCGACATATACTGCCGGAACATAGACACTAACAATCAGCGCGAGGTAGCGCATGACGGACAGCATGCTTGAAAATGTGAAGTGCATACTGCTGTCGCCCGTGACCTTCATGAACTCCGCGAAGCTTGCCGGAACCACGAGGGCGATCGGAATGCCGTCGATGAGTATCCCGACGCGCCCGTCGGCCATGTACATGGCGAAGCGGTCGGGGCGCTCCGTGTGTATCAGCTGCGGTAATGGCGAGCGAGGGCAGTCCATGAGCGATTCCTCGATGATGCCCGTGGCGAGCACACTGTCGATGTCGATCATGTTCAGCCGCCGCAAGACCTCCATCGGCAGCTCCGGATCGACCACGCCGTCGAGGTACATCACTTCGATCTGCGTGTGCGATTTGCGCCCAAGCTCGGTCTTGACGGACTTCAGCCGCGGGTCGCGGATGCGGCGGCGGACGAGCGCGGTGTTTGTGCGCAGCGTCTCGACAAAGGAGTCCTTGCCGCCCTTGACCGATTTTTCAAGACTCGGCTCAGAGATGCTGCGGACGTTCTGGCTTTTTACTTCGAAGCACACTGCGCCCTCGTCGGGGATCAGAACAGCGCAGCAGCCGAGCGCAAGATCGGAGACAACGTCGCCGATGATGTCGCGCCGCTTCGCGTTTGCACTGTACGCAAGGCCGTGCATCACCATGCCGAGGCAGCCATCGGGGAAGTCCGACCTCGAAGAGCGCAGCAGATCAGTCAGCGGTCGGATAATGTCGCCGGATATGCTGCCGCCGTCGGTCAGCCCGTCGATCCAGCAGAGATTGACGCAGGCTTTTTTGTCGAGGCCGAAATAAATGTCACGCCGCTCGAAATCGGCGCAGTCGGAAAAGATGCTTTCCAGAGAAGAAATATTCAGTTCATAGCCCTGCCATGCGGTATTGGGCGTCGGGCGTTCACCCGGACTTGTTTCTAAATAATCATACATGTTGTGTATTATTCCCTGAAAAAATCACAATATTTAGATCGCAAAAAAAAGTCTGAAAAAAGTGAAAAAAAGTGTTGACTTTGCGGGAAAGCGGTGGTATATTAACCAAGCACTTGAGAGAGCGCAGCGGCATCTGAAAAGAGCCGAGAAACAAATCGAAAAGATTTGAAAAAAAGTTCTTGACAAAGAAAACTTGTTGTGCTATATTAAGTGAGCTGTCGCCGAGAGGGCGCGAGCGAGTGTACCTTGAAAATTGAACAATGTAAGAAAAAGCTTATGCTAAATAAGCACCAGAAAAGGGTTCAAGTCAGCAATGACTTTAATCATTGATTCTTTTGAGAGCTGGAAAGCTTTTATAAAAGATTTTATCTGCTTAAGCAGTTAAGATACTATTTATAGAGAGTTTGATCCTGGCTCAGGATGAACGCTGGCGGCGTGCCTAACAC
>ERZ780149.346-NODE-346-length-61492-cov-6.285821_pt1 | contig 61492 bp, 77 predicted proteins | sample MGYA00511367_ERZ780149 | MGnify/ENA primary metagenome ERZ780149 (study PRJEB29588, sample SAMEA2153852) | human gut metagenome | biome: human gut; feature: human-associated habitat; material: faeces | place: Denmark | collected 2008/2010 ... | reverse complement strand
TTCGTGCCGCTTCGTCAATCTTAGCGCAATACTGTCTTACGTACACCCAGCTATGTCCGGGGGATTGCTGTATACAGGGGGCTTTCCATTGCGCATGAATCGCCTTACTTTTCAAACACCTTTGCCACGTCTTCCAGTAAGTCCCGAATGTTCAGGTGCTGGGGGCAGATGTCTTCACACTGGCCGCACTTGAGGCAGTCGGAGGCTTTCGCGGCGTTCTTGGTGCGGACGTCTTGGTAGTAATAGTCGCTGTTCCAGTCGTGGAACTGCTTTTTTGTGTTCATGCAGGCGAACAGGTCGGGAATGGGAATGCCCTGAGGGCAGACCTCGGTGCAGTAGCGGCAGCCGGTGCAGGGAATCAGACCCTGTCCCCGGAAAATCGCGCAGACTCTGGCAATGGCCATCCGCTCTTCCTCGTTCAGCGGCTGAAAATCCTTCATAAAGCCGCAGTTATCCGCCATCATTTCCGTGCTGCCCATGCCGGACAAAACCATCCGGATGCCGGGGAAGCTGGCCGCGAAGCGAATGGCGTAGCTGGCGTTGGAGCCACCGTGAAGCCCATCCAGCACCTTCTGCGCATCCTCCGGCAGATTCACCAGAGAGCCGCCCTTTACCGGCTCCATGACGATGACGGGCTTGCCGTGCTTGCAGCAGACCTCGTAGCACTTCCGGGATTCTACGGAGGTGTCCTCGTAATCGACGTAGTTAAACTGAATCTGGACGACTTCAATTTGGGGATATTCGGTGAGGATTTGATCAAGAACCTCGGCTTTATCGTGGAAGGAAATGCCGAAATGGCGAATTTTTCCCTCGTCCCGCAGCGCCATGACCGTTTCATAGGCGTGCATCTGCTTGTACTTGGCAAACAAATCCTTATTCTGGGCGTGCATCAGGTAAAAATCGAAATAATCTACGCCGCAGGCTTCCAGCTGCTTCTGGAAGAAGGGACGGATGTCCTCGTTTTTCTCAATGTAGTGGCCGGACAGCTTATTGGTCAGAATGTACGCCTCCCGGGGATAACGGGAGGTCAGGCATTTTTTCAGCGCGATCTCGCTCTGGCCGTCAAGATAGCCGTGGGCGGTGTCAAAATAGTTGAAGCCGTTCGCGAGAAACATGTCCACCATTTTGGCGGTTTCTTCAAAATCCACTTCCTTGCCCTTCATGGGAAGGCGCATACAGCCGAAACCAAAATTTTTCTTCACTTCGTCAAAACAGGACTGCATATTGGGATTCCTCCTTGATTTCCCGGTATTTTTCATATACCACAAGTATATCATCCGATAGTAACAATCGGTCAATTGGCAATTTCTACAAATATTGCAGCGGGTTTTCTATGCGGCCTGCTTTGTTTTAGCAATTTTGCGAATCAGGCTCTCGTGCATGACGGCCATGAGCACCAGAATCACCAGCAGATACGCAGGCAGCAGCGAAACGGAAATATGCTGGGCGAGCAGACCAAACAGCGGCGGCATCAGGCAGGTGCCCACATAGGCGCAGGCCATCTGAACGCCGATGATTGCCTGAGACCTGTCCGCACCGAAATGCGCCGGGGTTGAGTGGATGATGCAGGGGTAGATCGGCGCGCAGCCAAGGCCGATAACAACAAAACCCACCAGAGAAGCGGTCGCCCCGAAGGGCAGAAACAGAATAATCACGCCGCAACCGATCAGCCCCTGCCCGAGACGAACCATCTGGGTATCGTTCAGCTTCATGGTGACAAAGCCGCTGATGGCACGACCAGCGGTAATGCCGATGAAGAACATACTGGCGAAGGAGGCTGCAGTCTCCGGGAGGACGCCCTTGTGGAGCGTCAGGTAGCTGCTTGCCCACAGTCCGGCGGTCTGCTCCACGGCGCAGTAGCAGAAGAAGCAGGCCAGAACCTCTTTCACGCCGGGAATCCGCAGGATTTCTTTCAGGGAAAGGGGCTTCGCTTCCGTCTCGTTTCCCGAGGTATCCACGACCTTGGGGCGCTTCTTCCAGAGTGGCAGGCTGAAAATGAGCACCACGGTCAGCACCAGCTGAATCACGGAGATGGTGCGGTAACCTGCGTTCCATGTGCCGCCGCTGGTCATGACATAGCCCATGATGTACGGGCCGGAGGCGGCGCCCACGCCCCACATGCAGTGCAGCCAGCTCATGTGCTTGCTTTTGTAGTGCAGCGCCACGTAGTTATTCAGGGAAGCGTCCACGCTTCCCGCGCCCAGCCCGTAGGGAACCGCCCACAGGCAGAGTTGCCAGAAGGCATTGCTGACGGAAAATCCCCACAGCGCCACGGCGGTCATGGCCACGCTGACGGCCGTGACCTTCCCCGTACCCAGCCGCCGGGTCAGCCGGTCGCTTTGCAGGCTGGAAACGATGGTTCCCAGCGCAACAATCATGGAAATGATACCGGCATAGGAAACCGGCACATCGAGCTGGGGATATATGGTCGGCCACGCGGAACCGAGCAGGGAATCCGGCAGTCCCAGACTGATGAAGGACAGATAAATGATGATGAGCAGAAGTTGAAACATGGTAAAAACCTCCGGGCTTCTCTTATATCTTGGGCAGCACCGCACAATTCGGTAAGAAGTCTCAGGCAGGATTTTTGTTCCAATTCAAAGTTCCGAAAATGGAGAAATACTGTATGTATTTCCCATTTTCGGAACTGCGGAAGTGGAGCAAAAAGACGGCTGAGACTCGCAGACGCAATTGTGCGGTGTTGCTCTTGTATAATACAGCCGAAACGCGCTTGACGCAATCGCTATACCGCCGTATAATATAACAAAACAGACAAGGAGCGCTTTTATGGGACTTCAAAATTGCGGACTGAACATTGACGCGGCCAGACGGGAACTGAATCCTCACGGGACGTCGGAATTTCCCTGCGCCGGGTATTTGTGCCGTCTCAGCGACCTTCCCACGGACGCTATCATCTGGCACCGGCACGAGGAGCTGGAGATCATTTACATTCAGGAAGGCACAATGAAGCTGCTGGTTCCCGGCGAGGAATACCATCTGGTGAAAGGGGAGATTGCCCTCATCAACAGCGACATCCTCCATTACGCCATCGGCGACCCATTCTGCGAGCTGCGCTCCGCCGTGTTTTCCCATGTTCTGGTTTCCGGCGGAAACACGACCGCCTTTTATAAAAAATATGTCTACCCGCTGCTGGCGTTTCCCGGCTTCACGGTCTGGCGCACGGGGAGACAGAATTTGGCCGAAGACTTTCAGGCTGCTTTTTCCGCGCTGGAAACGGATGCCTTCGCCTGCGAGTTTACGGTCAGGGAGCGGCTTTCCAGAATTTTGCTGAGCTGCTTTCAGGCGTTCGCGCCCCAGCTTCCCACACAAAGGTCAGAAAAAAATACAGACACCGTCCGCATTGAAAAAATGTTGGAACATATCCATATCCACTATTTTGAGCCCCTCCAGCTCAGCGACATTGCGCAGGCGGCCGACTTAAGCGAACGGGAGTGCCTGCGGTGCTTCAACCGTACCATCGGCGATACGCCGGTGCAGTATCTATTGAAGCACCGGCTGCTGCGCAGCGCCGCAATGCTGCATTCCATGCCATCGGCAAGCATTGCGGAAATTTCGGCAAAATGCAGCTTCGACCACCCCAGCTATTACACCAAACAGTTCCGCCGCTTTTACCAATGCACGCCCAGAGACTACCGGAGTCAGCGCGTCTAGAAGGGGAGCGCGTCACCCGTTTTCCGGAAGCTTGTCCCCGATATACTGAAACCTTGGCCCATGATAGCCGTCCCGGTCTACGGTCTCGTTCCACATGGCGGCGGGACGCACCCACAGGCCATACTCGCCGTACAGTGCGCGGTAGACCACCATCGGCTCCCGGGTTTCCGAATGGGTCGCGGTTCCGAGAACCTCGTAAAGATTGCCTTTGAAATGTCGGTAAAGGCCAATTTTGATATCCATAATAATCCCTTCTAAAGAAGCGCGCCGGAGGAAACTCCGGCGCGCAATGTCGTATTAACCTGCCTTGGGAACGTTGTTGCCTCTTGCGGTCATGTCCACGACCATGTTGGGATCGAACAGACCCCTGTCGGTAAACCGCTCTTTATACCAGACCATAGTCTCGCCGGTGACCATCAGACGCTTCTGACGGACGTAGGTGTTGTTCACCTCGGTGCTGGGATCTTTACTGTTGGAAATGAAGTAGCGGAAACCGGTCTGATACATGACGTTGAAGGATGTGCCGGTGTAGTCGGAAAGGTCACTGGCCTGGGCGAAGACGAAGGTGTCCAGATCGCCGATAATGGGCTTGATCTGCTGCGTCCAGCTCTGCAGGTCGGCGGTAATGCCTGCGGAGTTCATATCCCGGTACTTGCCGTTTTCGTAGGTGTAGCATGCCAGACGGTAGCCCTTGGCTTTCAGCGCTTCCACGATGGCAATGGCGCCGGCCTTTTCCTGCTCATAGAAGTCGTTGCCCTTGGTGCTGACGTAGGAAGTGTTGCAGCGGTAGCCGAAGATGCCCTGACTGCCGGTCACGGCCAGAATGGCGCGGGCACCGCGATAGGAGAAGTCAGGATGGGCTTTGATGAAGTCCTCCAGAATGGGGACAAAATCGTAATTGCCGGTCAGGGTGTTATTGGAGCTGTCGATATACTGAGCCTTGATATCGCCGTTTTCATCCAGAACCAGCTTGTTGGCAAAGCCCGCGCCGCCGGCGTCGGCCACGCCGTCTTTGTTGCTGTCAACCATGTACTCGAAGTAGTTGACCATGGTCTCGGTGAGCATGAGAGGCTTCTTTCCCTGGGGGAGGAAAATGGACTTGGCCTCGAACTGATCGGTTCCGGAAACGGTCTGTCCGACGCTGACGAAGTCATCAAAGTCCACCAGTACGTAGTTGTTGGCGTAGAGCTGCTCCAGAATCTTGGAGAACTCGTCGATGGTGACAAAGTTCTGATTGTACTTTCCGCCAAGCTCCTTGTCGTTGAAGGCGCGGGCGGGGTCAGCAATCAGCACGTGGAAGCTGAGGTTGGGAATCTGGGAATAATCCTTGTACTCAACCAGAGAATTCATTGCGTTGACATACTCCGCGCGCTTTGTGCTCATATCGGGGTAGTTTGCAATATCCGGGAAGGAATCCAGCTTCTCAATGGCACCCTCATAATCATAGTTGGCGGCCAGCTCGGCGGCCTCGTCCATAATCCGCTGATATTCCTCCTCCGCCGCCTTGGCGCTGCTGATGGAGGCTTCGATCTCGTTCTTTTTGATGGCGTCGTTGACCCGCTTCTGCTCGATGGCATTGGAAATCGCGCCGATGACGAAGGAGAGAATCAGAATCAGACACACGCAGGCAATCAGGGGAGGCAGATAGACCTCCTTGAAGATCTGTGCCTTGGTTTTCCTGCGCCGACGCCGGGGATTGGCGGGGTCAACAGGTGCTTCCAGCGCTTCCTTATTCGTCAGGGGAGCAAAGTAAAGGTCATACAGCTTGGTGAAGACGTTGGGCTTCGCTTCCTTCGGCTCCTTTGGCTTGCGCTCACGGGGCGGTTTGGAGGCCTTTTCAGGCTTTTCCTTCCGGCGGCGGGCAGGCTTGTCCTCGACTTCCTCATCCGGGTAGTCGTCTTCATCCTCCGGCTCGTCATGAAAATCGGTGTCATCCTCGGGCGCGGACTGGAAGTCGGAATCATCCTCCGGTGCGGCCTGCGTCTGATCGTCCTCGTCGTCCAGAAATTCCGTCCCATCAAAGTCCGAGTCGTCCTCCTGCTTGTTGGTGCCGAAATCGTCATGCTCCTGAGAATTGCGGCGAACGGCCTTGGGGGACAGAATATCGTCCAGATCAAGCTCGTCAACGGTCTCATCGGAATCCTCGTCCAGACCCAGACCGCTGAGATCCAGCTCGTCGTCGTATCCGTCGGCGACGGTTTCATCCAGCTTGTCACCGCCGGAAGGCACGTCGTCAAACTCGGAAAGATCTATATCTGCGCCGTCTTCGCCGTCCAAAAATGCCTTGGGGTCGAAGTCGTCATCATCGAAATGGAAATCCATGTCGAAATCGTCCTTAGCCATAGTTCATCCCTGCCTTTATGGTATAGTCAATAGTATTCTACCATCGACAAAGAAAAAAAGCAAGGGAAATCGGAAGAAAAGGTAAAAAAAGAGAAACAGGTCGAAACCGCGGGGTTCCGGGCGATAAAGCAAACGCGCGGACTTCCCATAGTTTCGGGGAAAGTCCGCGCATGGAAAAATCGATAAAATTATACGTAGCGGATGGAAATTTCGCCGAAGCTGGCATCGCAGTTGACGTGGATGACCTCTGCCGCATTGTCATCCGGCGCGCCGGAAACCGATACGCTTGCAAACGCGGCGCTCTTGGTCGGCTCCACCCGGAAGCGGCCGGGGACGATCAGCACCAGCTCGCCGAAAGCGCAGTTCAGATCGACGGTGCAGTTTTCGCCGAGATGCTCACATTTCTGAAGATCAACGGACAAACTGCCGAAGCTCACGTCCGCACTGCCGCCGCCCAGCGTGGGCAGGAGGATGGTGTAGTGGTTCTCGCCGAAGGCTGTGTCGCAGTCAAAGAAATTGCCGGTGCAGGTGCAGTGCTCTTTTTTGCGGCCGCCGTTTCTGGTGGGGTGGAAGGAAAAGCAGCCGCTGTTGTGCGTGCCGTTTTTCGACTTGCGAAGAGTGTCCACCAGCAGACTGCCGCCGAACAGCAGCAGAAGAACCGGCAGAAGAAACTCCCGCCCCAGTCGGAAGGGGGCAAAGTTCAGATTGCTCATCAGAAAATACAGTCCGAACAGGGAGCAGCCCAGCCGGAAGAAGGAAAATCGGGGAAACAGCCCGAAAATGCCGAACACCAGAAGCGCCGACGGCCAGACTACGTCCCAGAGCTTCGCGTGGAAGTTCAGAAGATAGGATGTCAGCATGATGCCGCCCACCAGTAAAATCCAGATGGCAAGGCCGATGCCGCCTTTCTTTCCGTCGTCCAGAGACAGTTCCCATGTCATTTCCGGATGGCTATGTACGTCGTTTTCTTCCCCGTCCGCCGGGACGATCTCGGCGGGGTGAACCTCTTTCCGTTCGACCCCCAGCAGCTCGTCGGTGGAGATGCCGAAAATCTCCGCCAGCTTCGGCAGTGCGCCGATGTCCGGGCAGGACTGGTCATTCTCCCATTTACTCACGGCCTGCGCGGTGACGCCCATCAGCTCCGCAAGGGCGTCCTGAGTCAGTCCCAGACGCTTGCGGTGGAAGACGATCCGCTTTCCCAATGTTTCTTCCATATTCTATTGATCTCCTTTTCCAAATTGAAGTACGTAGCAGGGGGTTTTGCCCTGCAAAATGGTATCAGTCGTTGCAACTGCCTATATCATGCCATAACCGGGACGAAAAAGCTATAAAATGTTCGTTAATATGGGAAGAATTTTTTCCCAACCGGCGGTTGAAATGGACTCAACCACTGGTTGCGGGCGGTTTTGCTTGCAATAACGGCTGGAATGTGGTATCCTTTTCCGTAGAAAACGGAGGGAATGACATGGAAAAAATAACCAGCTTTACCATTGACCACATCAAATTGCAGCCGGGGCTGTACGTCTCCCGGAAGGATAAGGTGGGGGCGGAGACGGTGACGACCTTCGACCTGCGCCTGACGAAGCCCAACGACGAGCCGGTGATGAACACCGCCGAAGTGCATACCATCGAGCATCTTGCGGCAACCTACCTGAGAAACGAGCCGACATGGAAAGACAAGGTGCTTTACTTCGGCCCCATGGGCTGCCGGACGGGTTTTTACCTCCTGCTGACCGGAGACTATGCGTCCAAAGATGTTGTTCCGCTGGTGCTGGACTGCTTCCGCTTCATCCGGGACTATCGGGGAGAGGTGCCGGGGGCAAGCCCGAAGGATTGCGGCAACTATCTGGACATGAATCTGTCCATGGCAAATTACTGGGGCAGAAAATACGCCGCGCTGTTGGAAAACATTGACGACAGCCGGCTGGTTTACCCGGAATAAGGAGAAAACAATGACGAAATTAGGAATTATTGGCGCGATGGATGTGGAGGTTGAAACACTGCTTTCCGAAATGGAGCAGGTGGCCTCCACAAAGAAAGCGGGCAGTACCTTCCACGAGGGCGTGCTGATGGGGCTTCCCGTGGTACTGGTGCAATGCGGCGTGGGCAAAGTCAACGCGGCGCTGTGCGTGCAGATCATGTGTGACTGCTTTGGCGTGACCCATCTGGTGAACACCGGTATTGCGGGGTCTCTTTGCGCGGAGCTGGATATTGGCGATCTGGTGGTGAGCCGGGACGCCATGTATCACGACTTTGACTGTACCCATTTCGGCTATCCCTTCGGCAAGGTTCCGGGGATGGATGTCATCGCGTTTCCTGCCGACGACACGATGCTCGGCTACGCCTTTGCGGCAGCGGAAGCGGTAAATCCCGGTCACACCCGGGTGGGCAGGGTCGCCAGCGGCGACCAGTTCGTAGCCGACCCGGCGGTGAAGGAAAAAATCGTGGCAAACACCCGGGGACTGTGTACGGAAATGGAGGGCGCGGCCATCGCCCAGACGGCCTACCGCAACAGCGTTCCCTTCGTCATCCTCCGCGCCATCTCCGACAAAGCGGACGACAGCGCGGAAATGGACTATCCCACATTTGAAAAAATCGCCGCCCACCGCTGCGCCGAGGTCACCTGCAGGCTGGCAAAACACCTGCATGAAGCGGAAATGATGAATTGATTGTATTCTCCGGGGAAAGCTACCTCCGGAGGGATTCAACATGACGGAAAAACAATACGGCGCTCTGGTGGCGCGGATGGCGCCAAAATCGCCCATGTGGCGCGACTGCCTGAACGCTTTCTGGATTGGCGGGCTGATCTGTGTGGTCGGGCAGATATTCACGAACTGCTACGGCGCCTGGGGACTGGAAAAACAGGATGCCGGAACGGCCGCGTCCATGACGCTGGTGGCGCTGTCCGCGCTGCTGACGGGTCTGAGCGTGTACGACGACATCGCCAAGCATGCGGGAGCCGGTACGCTGGTGCCAATCACGGGATTTGCCAACGCCATCGCCGCCCCGGCCGTGGAGTTCAAGACCGAAGGCTTCGTTCTGGGCGTGGGCGCAAAAATGTTCACCATCGCGGGGCCGGTGATCGTGTACGGCCTGGCCGCAAGCGTGGTGTATGGGTTTATTTACTGGCTGTATACGATTCTATAGAAGAGGCGCTGTCATCCGAAGTAAGATGACAGCGTTTTTCATTCCCGCGCAAAAAAGCGTTTTTGAAAAATTCGCCGTATTATGGGTATGACCGGTCAAAAAAAGTGAGGTGACGCCCGTGAAGGATAAAGCCGTGATCGAAGCAATTGCCCGCCGGGACGAGCAGGCGGTGAGCGCGGTCATCGATAAATACTCCCGTCTGCTCTGGCCGATTGCCAGCGCGGTGCTGGAGAAGGTCGGGTGCGCTCAGGATGTGGAGGAATGTGTCGCGGACACGTTCATCTACCTCTGGGAGCACCCGGAAAAATTTGACCCCGAGAAGGGAAGCCTGAAAAGCTGGCTGTGCATCGTGGTGAGAAGCCGCGCCATTGACCGCTTTCGGGAAATCACCCGCCGGGGCGTGCTTCCGCTGGAGGAGGCCGTACTGGCGCAGACCCTTGGTCTACAGGAGGAAGCCATGCGCAAGGAGACCCGGCGGGAACTGCTGGAAACGGTGAATTCTCTGGACGAGCCGGGGCGGGAAATTCTGGTGCGGCGATATTATTATGACCAGAAGCCGCGGCAGATCGCATTGGCATTGGGAATGACGGTGAAGCAGGTGGACAACTCCCTGTACCGCAGCAAGCGTCTGCTCAGGGAAAAGCTGTCGCAAGCCTGGGGAGGTACGGAATGAATCGATTTACCAAGAAAAATTTACATAATATCCGGCAGACATTTGAAGAAAAAACCGGTGTGAATCTGAATGTAGAACGCCGGGTATCTCCGAAGAAAACAAAATATCTGCTGTTGGCGGCGGCACTCTGCGCACTTCTGCTGGCGTCCTGCGCCCGGACGCTGTTTTCGGGGCTTAACGGGGACGATCTGTCCCTGAAAGGAACCTATCTTGGGGACGGGATCGTTTCCATAGAGGTGGTGAACCGGTCTGATAAGTCGCTGGAATTCCAGAAGCAGGTGAAGCTCATGGGCTGGCGGAACGGGGAAGTGGAGCCTTTGCCCGGAGGAACGATGCGCGTCGAGAATACCCGCTTCCCGGCGCACTCCGGCGGCACCATGCTGGTGGATTTGTCGGAAGCCTACGACATCAAGGCACTGGAAAACGGCACATGGGGGACGCGGGAGGAGACCGGGTACTATCTGGTCCTGACAAATCATGATTTCCTGTTCGGCCACGACTGGATGTGTTTCTTCCACTTTTCTGAGTCTGAGGAAGAAACGGCGCCAACAGAGCCGGAAACGCCGCCCGAACCTGCACCGGCACAGAATCTGGACGGCATTACCGACGATCTGAAATCCTACTTTGAGGACACCTATCTGGACGAACCGCCGACAATGACACAGGCGCATTTCGAGTATCAGCAGAAGGTGCAGGAGCTTCTGGCGCAAACAAACGGGACACTTGTTCACCCGGTCGATCCCCATGTTTTCGTCCAGACGCCCCGGGAACAGGTGTTCGACGAGACGCTGCCCATGGACATTCAGTATCAGGTGGTGATACAGCAATACCATTCCCTTGACGCATTCAACCGGATGGTTGGCGCGGCATTTTCCGGAACGGGCAGCGACCAGTCCCTGCAAATCATGGCGGCGCTCCCGGAATATCAGGGGCAGACGGACGGCGGGCAGTGCATCCCGGTGGTTTACCTGTTCGTGTACGAACGTGCCGCGCTGACGGCGGAGAACCCGTATGCGTTCATCTATGGAAACATCATCCCGTTTTCCCGGATGGAGCAGGACAAGGTGTACGAGGACGACCGGTACGTGATCTACGACATGACCGACCTGTTCTACACCGATCTGGATGCGTATCTGGACGATTTTGTGAGCGTTATGAAGGGCAAGGTCAGTCTGTACTTTGACGAACAGATTCGCCGCCGGGTGCATAATGTGTACGATTATTTCCGGGACGTGCAGACGCTTTCCGGACTGATCGAAAATCATCAGGCGGAAATGGAGACCATGGGGCATAACGGATAACAAATGATCCCGGCGCTTTTCGCGCCGGGATATTCTCACTTTTTCAGGACTTCCTTCACGGTCAGAATGTTTTCCTCCACGGTGAAGCGGATATCGTACCCGGCGAAAGACAGCCCGTAGACGCGCTCCGGGCTTCGCTGGTAGGATGGCCGGGGGTCGTGGGACAGAACGCCGATGGCGGCGTCCCGCTTGTCCTCCGGGAGCAGGGACAGAAGCGCGGGCGGGAAGCTGACGTTCAGCAGGAAATCCCAGGCGGTGTCCGTAAAGCCGCCGGTGGCGTCCGGGTGGCAGTCGCCGTAGGGAATGTAGGGCTTGATGTCGAAAATCGGGGTGCCGTCCATCAAGTCCGCACCGCCCACATGCAGAACCGTGCCGAATTCCCGGGTCTGCTCCACACCCAGAAGGCGGACGCTGGACAACCCCAGATTGTTGGGGCGGAAAGGGGAACGGGTGGCGAAGACGCCCATCCGGGTGTTTCCGCCCAGCCGGGGCGGGCGCACGGTGGGCGACCAGCCCTGCCGGACAGCTTCGGAAAACTGCCAGATGAGCCACAGATGGGAAAAGTCCTCAATGCCCCGCAGAGCGTCGGAATTGCGGAATTCCGGCTCAAAGACAATGGTGGAGCGGAGAGCTTCCACCAGCCCGCTCTGCCTTGGAATGCCGAATTTGGTGGCAAAATCGCTGCGCATCCGGGCGATGACCTGAATATTGACCGTATCCATTACGCTCTGACCTTTCTCAAGCAGAAGGTAACCGCAAAAATTGCGGCCAGCCCCAGACTGATGGCCGCGCCGGCGGAGCAGCCGGAATAGTAGGAAACCGTCAGCCCGACGACCCCGGCGAGAAACGCAAACAGCACGGAAAAACCGTGGTACTGTTTCAGATTCCGGGCGACGTTCCGCGCGGAAGCGCCGGGCAGCACCAGCAGGGAATTGAGAATCAGCAGACCAACGCTGGAAATGGACAGCGTCACCACAACGGCGATGGCAGCGGTGAAAAGCGTCTGGGAAAGTCCCACGGGAATGCCCCGGGAAGACGCCAGCTGGGGGTGAATGGCGGTAAGGGTCAGACGGTTGCTGTAGAAAATCCAGAAAACGATCACCGCCAGCAGCACCAGCGCCAGCATTCCGATCTCCCCCGGCGTGACGGAGAGAATGTCGCCGATGAGATATTTATTGTACCGGGTGAAGCTGCCGCCGCCCACGGTGGCAACGAAAATGCCCAGCGCAACGGCGGAGCTGGAAAACACGCCAATCAGGGTATCCGCCGCCTGATTGGAGCGGCTTCTGACAAAGGAAAACAGCAGGGCAAACACCACGCTGAAGCCAACCGCCGCCCAGATGGGGGCGGCCACGCCGCAGATAATGCCGATGGCGATGCCCGTAAAGGCGGAGTGTCCCAGAGCGTCGGAGAAAAAGCTCATGCGCCCGGTGACGATCATGGTGGAGAGAATGCCGAACAGCGGCGCCATGAGCAGCAGCGCCAGCAGGGCGTTTTTCATAAAGTCCCAGTGGAGCATTTCAAAGGGAAGTGCGTCCCAAATCGCGTACCAGATACTCATGCGCGGCCTCCTCTCATGTGGAAGGTGCGGTGGAATTCCTCGGAATCCAGCACGGTTTGCGGGTCGCCCTGAATCAGAACGCCGTGGTCGATGAGCACCACCTGATCGGCGTACCGGGGCAGCAGGGAAAAATCGTGGGTGGTCATCAGGATGGACAGGTCATAATTCTTGCGGATCTCGTCCAGCATGTCCATCAATGTCTCCATGCCCTCCACGTCCACGCCGGAAAGCGGCTCGTCCAGAATGAGAATGTTGGGAATGGGTTCCAGCGCCAGCGCCAGCAGCACCCGCTGCAATTCGCCGCCGGAGAGGGTTCCTACCCGCTTGTTGACCAGTTCCTCTCCGTGTACCCGGGAAAGGCACTCTGCCACCGTGTCCTTCATGGCCTTGCCGAGGCCGAGAAAAGCGGGGCGGCGGCTCATGCAGCAGGCGAACAGGTCGGACACGCTGACCGGGTCGCTGGGGTCAAAAGCGGGACTTTGGGGAACGTAGCCGATGCGGGGCTTTTTGCTTCGCTGTCCCGGCTCGGAAAAGGCGATGACGCCCTCGTACTCCCGTTGTCCCAGAATGGCTTTCAGGAAGGTGGATTTGCCCGCGCCGTTGGGGCCGATGATGGCGGCCATTTCACCGCAGTGGACGTGAAGATTCACGTCCTTCAGAATGCAGTCGGTTCCGATTTTCACGGACATATTCTCTACCCGAAGGCAGCAGGAATGGCCGCAGGAACCGCCGTGATGTGATAGATTCATCCCAATGCCTCCTTGATGGTGTCAATGTTGCGGTACATGGCGTCAAAGTAGCTGTCACCAGCCATGGCCATGTCCAGCGAATAAACAGTCACGCCGGTTTCCCGGGAAATGACCCCGGCGGCGGAGGTGCTGCCGTTGCGCTCGGTAAAAATCGCGGGCAGATCATTTTCACGGACAACGCCGATCAGGTGTTTCAGCTCCTGAGCGGAGGCTTCACTGCCGGATTCTTCCTCCACCGCTTCCAGAATGGTCAGATCAAACGCCTGAGCAAAGTAGGAAAAGCCGTCATGAAACGTCACCAGTTCCCGACATTTAAGGCCGGACAGGCTGGATTCTCCATAGCTTTGCAGTGCGTCCAAATCTTCCAGCAGTCCGTCCAGATTAGCGGAAAATGTGTCCGCATATTCGGGATACCTCTGGGAGAGCCCCGCGCAGATGTTTCCTGCCATCGCCTTGGCGTTTTCCGGGGAGAGCCAGATATGGGGGTCGTCTTCATGGTGGTGGTCTTCGTGACCGTGGTCGTGTTCTTCCTCCGCGTGCAGGAGGGCGGTACCATCGGAAGAATCGATGATATCCGAATCGTCCAGAATACTGTCCAGAAAATCCTCCAGCCCTGCGCCGGAGATCACGACGACCTCGGCGGCCTCCGCCGCCTTTACCTGACGGACGTTCAGGGAGTAGTCGTGCAGGCAGGAGACGCTTTCCGTCACCAGTCGGGTGACGGTGAGGGGCGTACCCTCGCAGAGCCGGGAGGTAAATTCATACACGGGCAGGGTCGTAGCGGCAATTTGTGCCGGCTGTGCCTGAGATCGGCAGCCGCTGAGCAGCATCAGCAGTGCCAGCAGAACCGGAAGTAAACATTTTTTTTGCATTAACGTTCATCCTTCAACGCTTATATCTGCTTCCATCATATCATCTTTGTCAAGAAAAAAGGAGCCTGCTTTCACAGGCTCCCCATCGGTATGTATCACGTTAATGCTTCTCCATCCAGTCCTTTACCTTGGTCTTTGCCATGCGGACAATATCCTCGGCAGGGTAGATGGAAGTCTCTCCGCCGCCTACGTGCAGGAAGTACAGGCCCTCGGGCGTCTGGTACAGGTCTTCCTCGTAACCGGCGGGATCGCCCAGCTGGCTGAAGGAATAAGCCTTGATCAGCGTTGCGGTCTCAGTGTCGTATGTTTTCTTGCAGATGACCTTCTTCATGGAACGAACCTCCTTTACTGTTGAATTCCATACAACTGGTATTATACAGTTTTTTGTCCAGAAATCAAGGGCTTATTCCAATATGTTACAATTTTTGCAAAAAGATTGGAAGGTATACTGTTTTTTTAATACAGTGAAAGCGTATTTCTATATGCAGATTGCACAATAAAATTTCCTGATTCTGGAAATGCTTCCCGCTTGCTCATAGACTGCTTCGGTGGTATAATGGGGCAAAAAAAGGGAGGCGGAGAAATGAAGGACTTTCCATGTTTTGCCACAGACGACGGCGTGGCCAGCCTGATCTTAAAGGAAATTCCCTATCGGCAGGAAGCCTATATCCGCTTTCAGGACGTACAGCCGGGGCGGTTCGCGCCCTTTTTGCAGGAGTGCGTTTCCTTCTGCCGCATGGCGGGAGCGGAGAAGATATATGCTCAGGGCCACGAGGAATTGTCGCAGTATCCGCTGCACGCCGCCGTTTACGAAATGCGGGGAAAAGCGTGGGTGGATACGAAGCTGCTGGAAAACATCTTTCCGGTGACGGAAGCCACGGCGGAAACATGGCGAAAGCTCTGCAACGAGCGGATGCGCGGCGTTGACTGCGCCGCGACCCAGACCGCCGGGGATGAAAAGGAAATTCTGGAATCCGGCGGCGCGTATTTTGTCCACAGCGCCGGTGAACTTCTTGGTATTGGCTGGATGAAGGACACCGAACTTCTGGCGGTGTGTTCCGTGAAACCCGGGGCAGGGGAGCGGGTAATGCACACGCTTATGTCGCTGGTGGAAGGCGCGGGAATGACACTGGAAGTCGCGTCCACCAATGCAAAAGCCATCCGCCTGTATGAAAAGCTGGGCTTTCTGCGCACGGCGGAGAAAGTGCGCTGGTACCGGGTCGGGTAGAAATCATGCGGCATCCCGTTTGACACCGGGGATAAAATATGCTATCGTATATTGGGGTCTATCTGAAAACCATCAACACGCCCAAACAGCGGGTCTTTTCCGCCTGCTGTGCACCATTTTTCCTTGCAATACACAAAGTATTCCTGCGAAAAAATGGCTTCATCAGGCGAAAAATCCCTTGCTGTTGGTCATGTTTCCGGTTTTCAGATAGACCCCAGAAAAATAAAGCAGTATTTGTCGGTTGAGAAACCGGCTTCATCGGAGGAAAAGAATGCGGTTTGGGCGAGGATTTATCATATTGCTGTCGCTGCTGCTTGCGGGGCTGATCCTGCTTGCTTGGCACGAAGAACCGAAACAGGGGACGACCCTTTCTCTGGAAATTTCCTCCGGCAGCTCGAAGGAGAAGATCACCTGCTGGCAGTCGGATTCCGGGGAAAGCTACTTTTTCCTGCCGTCCTACGGGGAGCTGGACGAGGCCAGATTCCGGGTCGGCGGAAAGGGAACGCTGGCGCTGGACGGCACGGTGCTGACCGACGGCATGTCCTGCGGCGGTTTGGTTCTGGACAAGCCCTACAATCTGACGAACGGGGCGGGGAACAGCATGGGAAGCGTTACCTTTGTCCGGTCGGGGAATGTGGCGGCCATCTATCTGGACGTGGCTTCCGGCAGCATGGACTATATTCATGAAGATCTTGACCACAGCGAGTCCGGCCGCATCCGGGTCTACAAGGCCGACGGAAGCCCGGACTATTCCGGGCGGGTCAAATCCATAGGCGGGCGGGGACAATCCACATGGGCGGCGGCCAAAAAGCCATACAGCATGACCCTTTCTGACAGAGCCGACCTTCTGGGTATGGGCAAGGCAAAAAAGTGGATCTTGCTGGCGAATGCCTACGATTCCAGCCACCTGCGCAACAAAATTGTTCTGGACGCTTCCGCCGCAGTTGGGCCGCCCTACACGCCGGAATGCCGGTGGGTGGATCTGTACCTGAACGGCGAATATGCGGGGCTGTACCTGCTGACCGAGCGGAACGAGGTAGATCCCGAGCGGGTCGATATTGCGGGAGACGGCAGCTTTCTGGTGTCCAAGGACTGGGAGACCCGCTTTATTTCCCGGAAGCGAACCTATTTTACCACGGATTCCCACGCGGCGCTTCGCATTCTTTATTCGGACATTTCTACAGAGGAACTGAAAAGCACATGGCAGTCGGCGGAAAACGCCATTCTTGCCGAGGACGGCATTGACTCGGTCACGGGAAAGAGCTGGCAGGGATTGATTGACATGGACTCCTGGGTCAGAAGATTTCTGATCGAGGAAGTTTTTGCAAACATTGACGCCGGGATACGCAGTCAGGCGTTTTTCCGGGACGGTGCGGACGGAAAGATCTGCGCCGGGCCTGTGTGGGACTACGATCTTGCGCTGGGGAACAGATATGCGTGGCCGAAGCCCAGCGCGAATATGGCCTTTGCCAGTATCGAGGGCATCTGGGGCTCTGAGTGGTACGCAAAACTTTACTTGAAAGAGGTATTTTACAGCCGCCTGACGTCAGTTTATGAAACGGAATTCCGCCAGCTGCTGGACTACATAGTGGGTGAGCAGATCGACCGGTACGCGGAGGAAATTTCCGCCGCCGCCGCTATGAACCGTCTTCGCTGGGGAACGGGAGACGCCGCATTGGAAGCAAAGTGGATGAAGCTTTACCTGTCGGAACGTGTGGAATTTTTAGACAGTCTGTGGCTGAAAAACGAGCATTACTGCAAAGTCACCGTTTTTCTGGAAGACGGCGTCAGGCTGCGCTATTATGTCTGCCCCGGAGAGGTCATGCCAGAGCTTCGGGATTACATCAGTACGCCGTTTGTCACCTACGATGGCTGGTATAATAAAAAGACAGAGGAACCGTTTGATTTATCCCAGCCCATATGGGAGGACACGGACATCTATCTGAAGTATACCCAGAACCAGCAAGCCGCGGAGGAGGAATACGCCACGGAGGAAGCTTCCATTCTCCGCTACGCACCGCTGGCGGCATTTATGGTGCTGGGGGTGCTGATCGTTGCGGTGGACATCTACCGCAGCCGAAAGGAGGGCAGACATGGGAGAACCAAAACCGGTCAACTTTCGTCATGAGCTGAAATACCTCATCAGCAGCGCGGAGGTGACCATGCTCAGAACCCGGCTGTCGGGACTGATCTCTCTGGACGCCCACGCGAAGAACGGGCATTACACCATCCGCAGCCTGTATTTTGACGACTATGACGATCGCTGTCTTCTGGAAAATGAAAACGGCACCGATCCCAGAGAGAAATTCCGCATCCGCATTTACAACGGCAGCGCCAACCGCATCAGTCTGGAGTGCAAGCGCAAGGAGCGCGGAATGACCCACAAGACGTCCTGCCCGCTGACCCGGGAGCAGACGGAGCTTCTGATGGCGGGAAAGATAGTGCCCAATGTGGCCGATCGGCCGCCCCTTCTCCAAAAGCTCACGGCGCAGATGATGACCCGCCGCCTGCACCCCGTGGTCATCGTGGAATACGAGCGCATTCCCTTCGTTTACAAGAACGGCAACGTCCGCATTACACTGGACACCAACTTAGTTTCCTCCAGCGATGTCAGTCAGTTCCTGCGTGAGCGGATACCCCACCGGCCGGTCATGCCGCTGGGACAGCAGCTTCTGGAAGTCAAATATGACGCCTACCTGCCGGACTTCCTGTACCAGAGTCTTCAACTGTCCGACTTAAGACAGACAGCATATTCCAAGTACGCACTGTGCAGAAGATATACAAGATAAGGAGAGAGTTATGAGCTTCAAAGATATTTTCAAAAAGTCCTTTCTGGAGGGCTTCGCCTCCACGGAGATCACCACGCTGACGGTGGTCACGGCACTGGGCGTGGCGTGTCTGCTGGCGCTGTACATATTTTTCGTTTATCGGGTCGTGACCCGGAAGACCTTCTATTCCAAGAACTTCAACATCACGCTGGCAGGCGTCACCGTGATCACGGCGTCGCTCATTCTCACCATGCAGTCCAGCGTGGTGCTGTCGCTGGGCATGGTGGGCGCGCTGTCCATCGTCCGCTTCCGTACCGCTATCAAGGAGCCGATGGACTTGATGTTCCTGTTCTGGTCGATCAGTGTGGGCATTATCTGCGGCGCGGGACTTGCTCAGGTGGCGGTCATTCTGTCCGTGGTGATGACCCTTGGCATCCTGATTCTGGACAGGCTGCCCGTGGCGCGCGCGCCCATGATCTTTGTGGTCAACGCCGATAACTTCGACGCGGAGGACGCTGTCGTGGAGACCGTGCGAAAATACGCGAAGCATTACCGCATCAAGTCCCGGAATCTGGCGGAGAATTCTCTTGATCTGGTTCTGGAGCTGCGGACGGACGAGGGCGGTAAGCTGGTCCGGGAAGTGATGGGGCTTGCGGGCGTGACCTCCGCGTCTTTGCTTGCTCACGACGGCGAAGTTACATTCTGACCACTGTACAGGAAAAATACTTGACAGGCAGAAAAGTCTGTGCTATAATACCCGACAGTCAAGGAAATGTACTTGACACGGGAGGTTCTGAATGGACGCGCTGGAAATGTCGCTTCTGTATGACTATTACGGTGGACTGCTGACGGGCAAACAGAGGCAATGTTTTGATCTGCGCTACAATCAGGATCTTTCTCTGGGCGAGATCGCTCAGGTGATGGGCGTGAGCCGTCAGGCCGTAAGCGACAACCTGACGCGGACGGAGGCGCTTCTCCGGAAAATGGAGGATAGCATCGGCTGTGTCGGCCGGGACCTCAAGAACCGGAATGCGCTGCGGACGATTCTGGACGCGGCGGAACGCCTGAAAACGTACCCGGATGAAACCGTTTCAGTTCTGGCAGGGAAGATCATCGAAGCTGCTCAGGACTTTGAGGAGTAAAGTATGGCATTTGAAGGCTTAACCGAAAAGATTTCCGCGACCTTCAAAAAACTGCGCGGCAAGGGACGCCTGAAAGAGGCGGACGTAAAGGAGGCTATGCGGGAGATTCGCATGGCGCTGCTGGAAGCGGACGTCAGCTATAAGGTGGTCAAGGATTTTACCAAATCCGTCACCGAGCGCTGCATCGGCGCCGACGTTCTGGAATCCCTGACTCCTGCCCAGATGATCGTGAAGATCGTCAACGAGGAGCTTTGCAAGCTCATGGGCAGCGACACCAAGCATATCAACATCAACCCCAACGGCCCGACAGTCGTCATGCTGGTGGGCCTGCAGGGCGCGGGTAAAACCACCAACGGCAGCAAGCTGGCCGGACTGATGAAGCGGCAGGGGAAGAACCCGCTGCTGGTCGCCTGCGACATTTACCGTCCCGCCGCCATTCAGCAGCTGAAGGTCTGCGGCGAAAAGCTGGGCATTCCCGTGTTTGAAAAGGGAACGCAGGACCCGGTGCAGACGGCGAAAGAGGCCGTCCTCTACGCCCGTCAGCACGGCCATGACATGGTGTTTCTGGACACCGCCGGCCGTCTGCATGTGGACGAGGCGCTGATGAACGAACTGAAAAACATCAAGGCCACCGTCAAGCCCGACGAGATCATGCTGGTCGTGGACGCCATGACCGGTCAGGACGCGGTGAACGCCGCTCAGAGCTTCAACGAGTGGCTGGATATTGATTCCGTGATGCTGTCCAAGCTGGACGGCGACGCGAGAGGCGGCGCGGCGCTTTCCGTCCGTGCAATCACAGGCAAGCCCATCAAGTTCGCCGGTATCGGCGAGAAGCTGGAGGACATTGAGCCGTTCCATCCCGACCGGATGGCCAGCCGCATTCTGGGCATGGGCGATGTGCTGACCCTCATCGAGAAGGCAGAAAAGGCTTACGACGCCAAAAAGGCCGCCGAGATGGAGGAAAAGCTGAAATCCAACCGCTTCACCCTTCAGGACTTTTACGACCAGATGGTGCAGATGAAATCCATGGGCTCCATGGAGGAAATTCTCGCCCAGATGCCCGGCGGCGGAAACCTCAAGGGCGTCAAGCTGGACGAAAAGGCCATGGCGCACACCGAAGCCATCATCCTGTCCATGACCCCCAAGGAGCGGGAAAAGCCCGAGATCATCGGCGCCAGCCGGAAAAGGCGTATTGCCGCAGGCGCGGGATTGAAGGTGGAGGACGTGAACCGTCTGCTTAAGTCCTTTGAGCAGATGCGCAAGCTGATCAAGCAGTTCTCCGGCCCCGGCGCTGGAAAGAAAATGAAGCGCATGGGCCGTATGGGCGGCTTTGGCGGCTTCCCCGGCTTCTGAGCCGAAGCCGTATTGATTCGTTCGCTGTAAGCAAATATGCTTTGCGATATAGATTTATAGATTATTTATGGAGGTGAAACTCTCATGGTTAAGATCAGACTGAGAAGAATGGGCGCGAAGAAGGCTCCTTACTACCGGATTGTTGTCGCTGACTCCCGTTCTCCCCGTGATGGCCGCTGCATTGAGGAGATTGGCACTTACAATCCCCTGACTCAGCCCGCTACCATCACCGTCGATGCCGAGAAGGCTCAGGCATGGATCAAGAACGGCGCTCAGCCCACCGACACCGTCCGCGGCCTGCTGAAGAACGCCGGCGTGCTGTAAGATCCGCAAAGGAGAATTCCGCAATGAAAGAACTTTTGCTGTATATGGCAAAGAATCTGGTGGATGATCCTGATGCCGTCACCGTAACCGAAACCTCTGACGAGGAAGGGAAGGTGCTGGAGCTTCGTGTTGCCGAGGGCGACATGGGCAAGGTGATCGGCCGCCAGGGACGGATCGCCAAGGAGATCCGCACCATTATTAAGACTGTAGCCCAGCGCACAGGCGAGAAGGTCACGGTCGAAATCGTGGATTAAACGAGGATGCGTGACATTTGTCACGCATTTTTCGTTATCCCGGATGCTTGCCGGGAATGTGATAAGAAATCATCTGCTCATTTGAGCAGTAGGGGAGAATTGAAATGAAACTTCCATATATTGAAGCCGGTGAGATCGTCACTACCCACGGCGTTCGGGGAGAGGTCAAGGTTCTGTCCTGGCTGGACAGCCCGGAAATGCTCTGCGAATTTGACCGCTGCCGGATAAGCGGCAGGGAATACGTCATGGATTCCGTTCGGGTGCAGAAGACCTGCAATCTGGTCAAGCTCCGGGGCGTTGACACCATGGAGGAGGCCCAGAAGCTTCGGGGGAAAACCATGGAGCTGTACCGGGAGGACATCTCCGACGAGCTGATCTTCGCCTCCGAGCTGGTGGACGTGGAGGTCTACGCAGACGGTGCGTGCATCGGCAAGATCAAAGAGGTGCTGGACTACCCCGGCAACAGCGTCTACGTCGTGCAGGGGGAGCGGGAGTACCTGATTCCTGCGGTGAAGGAATTCATTCTTTCCACCGATCTGGAAAGAAATCAGATGCAGGTGAAACTGCTGAAGGGAATGGCAAGCGATGAGGATTGACATTCTGACGCTGTTTCCCGACACGCTGGGGGATGTGCTTTCCGAAAGCATTCTGGGGCGCGCCCAGGAGCGGGGATATATTTCCATCGAAGCCCACCAGATACGGGACTACACCGCAAACAAGCAGAATCAGGTGGATGACTATCCCTACGGCGGCGGGCGGGGCGCCATCATGCAGGCTGACCCCTTATACCGCTGCTGGGAGGCGGTGTGCGACGAGGCCGGTGGAGAGGTGCATACCGTCTATCTGTCCCCCTGCGGGCATACCTTCCGTCAGGCGGACGCCATTCGCCTGAGCAAGCTGGAAAATCTGATTCTGGTCTGCGGCCATTATGAGGGGATTGACCAGCGCTTTATCGACGAGTGCGTGGACGAGGAAATCTCCCTGGGGGACTTTGTCCTCACCGGCGGGGAGATTGCCGCCATGGCGGTGACGGATGCGGTGTGCCGCATGGTTCCGGGGGTGCTTGCCGCCCCGGAGTGCTTTGAGGACGAGAGCCACTTCAACGGCCTGTTGGAATACCCCCAGTACAGCCGTCCGGCGGTATGGCACGGGCGGGCGGTGCCGGAAATTCTGCTCTCCGGCAACCACGAAAAGGTGCGTCAATGGCGGCGGAAGCAGGCGCTTCGCCGCACCCGGGCGCGGCGGCCGGACATGTATGCACAGCTGGATTTATCGTCGAAGCAGGACAAGAAGCTGCTGAAGGAAATGGAGGCGGAAGACCGTGAACAAGCTGGAAACTCTGAAAACATGGGTGCAGGAGAGTAACCGCATCGTCTTTTTCGGCGGCGCGGGAGTGAGTACAGAGTGTGCAACTTAGTCCACCATACGGGTAAGATTAAATCCGGGGCTTAATCCCGGTTACCTCAGTCCCGTCTATATAGATCTCCTCTATGATGGATCTCCACAGGCGGCGCTGTTCTTCTTTATCCAGAGATTCGTAGGTTGAAAGAAAATCGCTTTCCAGAAACGACTTGATCCAATCCAAATTGGCCGGACGGTTTTCGGATTCCTGCTGCTTTGCCTTTTCGATCTCAGCCTTTATCCTTTTTGTTTCGGCGGCGTATTCCTCATCGCCGATATTGCCGGCTATAAAGATCACATTTAAGCGGCGCAACTGCTCATTCAGAGCCATGAGGCTCTGAATCTTCGGTTGACGCCGCTTTTGCGTTTCCTGAGCCTCGGCCTGCACGATATAGTTTTCCAGCTGGGATTTTATATTTCCCAGAAGGTATTTTTCAATCTTTCTTTCCGACAGCTGGTGCCGGCAGGCGCAGGTTCTGAGCTTTGAGTTATTGCACCGATAGCCGTTGTATTCCTTGGACCGGTCATTGGGATAGGTCTTAAACGTGGCTTTCATGGTTGCCCCACACCCGGGGCAGCGAATGAGGCCGGTGAACAGATAAACCCGGTCGGGGCGCTGTGTTTTCTTGATGACTTCATGGCCTAGTATGATGCGCTCCCAGTCTGCCCGATTGATGTACGCCGGACAATAGTCTTCGACGCCATGGAATATTCCGGTATATAACTCGTTTCTGGCGGTTGTCATCCACGTGCGATAATTCCGTGTAATTCCATATTTTTCGCAGCAGAACATACCGGCTTTCCGGACACTGCTATATTTTACCACGTAGTCCCAGAAGTCTTGCACGATCATTTCGGTTTCTGGATTCTTTACACAGCGTTTTGCACCGTCTATAACTTGGGGCATATATCCATATGGCCACTGATCAGGCCCTCCGGTGAAGCACCATTCTTTTCGGCGGCGCTTCCCATCGAATACGAATTTAATGCGCTCGCTGGTTCGGTCAGACTCATTTTCCGCGACGGAAAGCATAATGTTAACCTTCAGGCGGCCGTCCGCCGTAGCGGTGTTGTAGTCCTCCATGGTGGCCTGCCAGGTAACATTGTTTGCTTCCAGAATCTCCTGGATTTTGTGATACTCCCGGACGTTGCGAAACCACCTATCCAGCTTAATGAACAGTATCCGGTCGATTTTTCCTGCCTGGACGTCCGACAGAAGCTCCTGCATGACTTTCCGCTTCAGAGCAGGCTTTCGAGCGCTGTGGCCTTCATCCCGATAAACGCCGACTATTTTGTATCCGTGATCATGAGCGTACTGGGTGAGCACTTCCTCCTGTGTTTGCAGGCTGTAGCCTCTTAAGAACTGTTCTTCTGTAGATACGCGCGGATAAAGCGCCACTCGGAGAATTTTTTCAGTGGCAGATCTGGATTGAGCCATTTTTGTCCTTGCCTTTCCGGGGCAAATCTGCTATCATAAAAGGCGCAGAATGCCCCTATTGTGGTGGGTTGCGAACTGCATTGCTCAGCGGTGTTGGTAGCACTGCCGGGCGCCTGAACCGCTTCGGTGTTGGTAGCACCGGGGCGGTTTTTTCAGCAATAGAACGTCGCGGAGCCGAAGAAGGAAACCCATTTTTCAATGACCTCACCGCTTCTGGCTTCAATGATCATCATGATGTTCCGCAGGGTGCGGGCAGGAATCTGGGAATTGTTGTTGCACAGGTAGCAGCCGCCGGCGGCCGTGATCCAGATCTTCGTTGCGTTGGCGGTGGGCGCTCCCTGAGAGACGTGGACGTGAACAGGCTCTAGCGGGTCATTTTCGTTTGACCAGAAGTAAACCCAGTAGGAGCCGATCTTAAAAACCTGAGGCATTGTCGAAGCCCCCTTCCTGTGCGAAACGGAGAATCAGGTGGGCGGTAGAGCGAATGACTTCCTCATACTTCGCCAGTTCCTCCGCCGTCAGGCCGGAAACATCCTGCCATCGGTAGCCGGGGAGAATGCAGGTGCCATAGTGGAAGCAGTCCTTCTCGTCCGGCTTTTCCACGTAGACCTTAACCGTGCCGTCCGGGCGCATTTCTGAGTGGACAATCTCTGCGGAGTCATCAAGGGTCATAAATGCGTACATCATAGGGATACCTCCTTTGGGGCAAAATGATTGCAATTGTTTATTGACAAATAGAAAAATATGTGTTATGACCATCCTGAATAGGGGGAATGGATATGGCCAAAAAAGTGGAACGATATTTTTACCCTGCTGTATTCACGTATGAGGAAGAGCAGGAAATTGCCGTTGTGTTCCCGGATCTGGACGTAGCGACCAGCGGCGAGAACGACGATGACGCGCTGCTTTCGGCACGGGAGTTGCTTGGGTGCGTGATGTTCGGCCTGGAGGAAGACGGCGAGAGCATCCCGGAGCCGACGCCGCTGAGCGCTGTGGCATTGGAACCCAACGAGCGGGTGGTGCTGGTGGATGTGTATATGCCCGCCGTCCGGATGGCGCAGAATAACAAGTCTATCAACAGAACCGTAACCCTGCCGGCATGGCTGAATGCTGCCGCGCTGGAACGGAATATCAATTTCTCCCAGGTGCTTCAGGACGCGCTGAAAACACAGATGGGAATTTAAGTGAATCAATCTGCCGCTTCGGTACTTATGTGCTGGAGCGGGTTTCTTATGCCTGAATACTGTCTAGCTAATTGTGCCCAAATTGGGCACCGCTATTATTTACCTACCCGGAGAGCGACTCCGGGTAGGTATTCGTTTTTATCCTGCAATGTTAATCTCGGTTTTAATCTCATCGCTTGAAAAACTGAGAAATGGCTTGATCTCAATTTCGACCGGGGATGTATCGTTCGTTAAAACGAAAGCTGCCATTGTTTCAATGCCGGCTCCAGGCTTCACGTCACGAATGGAACTGCCAGACAAATCGTCGTCGTGCAGAATTGCGGTTTCCAGCTCAACGCCATCCTGAAATGCGGAGAAGTCGATGGCGAGAGCAAAACTTGTGGCTTTATCACCATTATTTGTGAATCCCAGGTCGAAAATGATGGCTTTCTTTCCCTGGTAGTCTTCTCCAATTTTATAAGAGATGATAGATACGGCATAGTCGTCGATGGTCTGCGCCGTGTCAGAGCCTGGGGCGACGCTTAGTTCTGTAACTCCTCCCTCGGCGATCTCAAAGGTTTTGCCAAGCATTTCATCACTGAAAGAAATAATTTCTTCCACTTCAAATTCAACGGGGGCTGTTTCACTGGACAGCGAATAGGCGGCGACAACATCGATTGAAGCACCTGGCTGGACGTCCTTCATGAGATCGTCGGCGTTGTATACGCTGTTGTCCATGATAATTGCACTGTCCAGCTGCACTCCGTTCTGGTATGCCTTATAGCTCAGGGCGAACATGACGCTCTCGTTCTCTTCAGAGTTATTTGTGAAAGAGAACCCAATGAGGATAGCGGGCTTTCCCGCATAGTCATTCGCGAGCTTGAAGTCGTGAATCTGCACGTCGTAGTCGCCAAGTGTTCCGGCATCTTCAAGCGTGACCGGGGCGGGCGTCGTTGCCGCCGGAACCGTAATGGGGGTTGCGGCAGCGTCGTTGGACTGTGTAGCGCCGCTTGTGGTAGGGGTGGGGGAGCCGCATGCAGTCAATGAGCACAGCATCAGTACGGACAGGATGAACGAAACAATACGTTTTTTCATGGTAAAGCCTCTTTCCTAAATATTCCACCAAGATGACCTTGGATGGTTTCTTCTCAGCCAAACAACCCGTTTATATGCGGGTGCTGTTACCTTACAGCGCTGGTGAACGCCACTGCCTTGCCGAGGATCCGGACGCTGTTCATTTCTTCGTTCCAGTAGACAAACGGTTTATACATGGGGTTCTCTGGTTCCAGAGAGATGTGGTCATCGAAAAGTCTGACACGCTTCAAAGTGGCTTCATTATCAATGAGGACGGCGGCAATTTCGCCGTTCTCTACGGTATCCTGCTGGCGAATGTAAACAACGTCACCGTCGAAGATACGGGCATTTATCATGCTGTCGCCTTTGCAGATCAGCGCGAAATCAGCTTTGATGTGCTTGGGAATGCCGACATATTCCTCAATGTTTTCCTCTGCCAAGATCGGTTCTCCACAAGCGATGGTGCCAACGAGAGGAATCTTGCGCATTTCGGGCATGGGAATTATGTTACTAGCGACCGGAATAGCGGACGTAAATTGCAACTTGTTTACAACGTCAGATTTTCCCAGAAGATAATCCATATCAACATTGAAATAATCTGCGATGTGTTCCAGCGTCTTGAAATTCGGTTCGCGTTCGCCGCGCTCATACATATTAACGCTGCTTTTCGATATGCCGATTTGCTTGGAAAAATCGTACTGGGACAGCCCCTTTGATGTGCGAAGTGACCGCAATCTATCACAAAACTTTGCCATATGGTTCTCCCTCCAGAGGTTATAGTTAGATTGTACACGAAACGTGAACACTAGGCAATAGGCAAAACTAACAAAATACCTGCAAGAATTTAGTGCACAATTTGTGCTCTGATGTGGTTGACAAATGAATACCATATGTGTACAATATTGACAAGAGCACGAAACGTGCACGATGGAGGTGACATATATGAGCATTGGTACAAAGCTTAAAGCGTTGCGTGCACAAAAACAGAAAACTCAGCAGCAGGTGGCAGATGACCTGAATATCACAAAATCGGCGCTTGCTATGTATGAGCGGGACGGTAGAGTTCCAAGAGACGAAGTCAAGGTACGTATTGCTGATTACTACGGTGAGTCCGTCCAGTCTATTTTTTTTAGCGCCTGAGTGCACTAATTGTGCACGACGTGTAAAGGACTAAGCGGGAGGGGGGTGGGGTGATTACATGAGATTCGACCCTAAATGCGCAATCGATGTACTGGCTGCCATCGAAGAAGCTGTCAGCTGCAAAAGCTCCTTTGTCTATATCGCAGGTGAGCCAAAGCCGGAAATGCTAAAAGGGTATTCCCCCGACAAAATAATCTACCACATTCAGCAGTGCGATCTGGCCGGGTATCTCGTTGACTGCTACATAACCGGCAATGGTGCAATGGCCTTCGTGGAAGACCTTCACCCCAAAGGGCATGAAATACTGTTCAACAGCCGAATGGGAGGTGAGGGATATGCAAACCGCAACGTTGATTCTGGCGATCAGTTCTCTGGTGCTCGGCATTGCGACAGCAATTTGTAGGCAGATATGGAAGTGACAGTAATCTTTTTCGTTATCAATTTCTTCGATGAATAAAGTTTTACTGTCAGCTTTTCGCCGGTCGGAATCCTGATTGTGCTGTCACTCGGTACGATCAGGATATCAGCAAAACTCTTTCCGTCTATCCGGACGGGCAAACGGTCAGAAAACCACTGCTCGCAAGAGACTGAGCTGCCTTTCGCGTTCAGGTCGATCTGAAGAAGTTTGCGGCGATAGCTGCCATAGTCTCCATTCCCCAGACTGCTGGATATTGTGATTCTGGAGATGATCACCGGGCTATATGAGCAGTTCAAGATTTTCAGATTCACGACGTCTGAGGCACCTTTCACGTTTGTCGGGCGGAAGATGCCGGAAAGCTCAACTTCGATGTGCTGCCTGTGCTGAATGATATTGACAACGAAGTTGTACACAGACATGACAAAAGCGGCAATAGCTATCGCGTAGGTCACATTATCGCGAGTGCTGAACCATTCCAGGGCTTTATTTACGTAGTTACCCATATCATCGCTTCCTTTTATGGCGATCATATCACAAACGACAGATTTTTACAATAGCTCGACAGAGCGCTAAGAGGGAGGGGGTGAGAGGATGTACATTCACGAAGCCATTGCGGCAACCACGCCGGACAAACCATGGATCACGCGGAATGCGTGGATATCAAACCGGGATGGTAGGGGAATGGATGTCGTTATTCGGCTGATGCCAACGGAAGATCTGTTCCCAATCACAGTTACGGCACGATCTCGCTACGGCTCCAATTCATGGTACCCACTCAAGCAGGATCTGATGGCAAATGACTGGATCCCCATTTCTGCGCCATGCTGGAAAATCAAGTCGAATGTCCCGTCCCTGAAGGATGCGCAGGCAAGAGCTGAGAAGCAGAAAGAAGAACGCCGCCAGCAGAAACTGGCGACGCTTGGAATCTGCCTTCAGATTCTTGTCAGTGTTGTTACAGCGTTGGCGACACTCTGGTTTTTTGAACGGCTATAAATGGCTTTTGACCAGTACCGTAATCAGCGCCGTTAGGAACGACACGACGATTGGAACGACAACGGACTTGAGCAGGAACTGAAGGAATTTGCTGAACAGAATCTGTCCCCGGTGCCATCCGGCGTGCAGCACCTGCCCGCAGCCGCTGTCGCCCATTTCGATGTACCCTTGATCGTCCAAATAGTCCAGTGTTGTCTGGAGCGCGCCGCCGTGTTCGGAAATATCGACGGTTTTCACATCTTCGTTGTCCATGCAAAGTGTGACGGCTTCCAGCCCGTCAAAGTCGATTCCAAAGGCAAGGTCTTCAAGCTGCTGAGCTTCTTTCAGCTTCTTCAGGAGTTTTCTCGCCTGTTTTGTCACATTCCCACCTCCTTCTGCCTGAATTGTAGCAGAATCGCAGGTGAAACACAAGTAGCTCTTAGAGAGGGATGCAACATGTTTGACATACCAAAACTCATGCAGGTTCTTTCAGAAATTCTGTCGGATAAGTACGGCTGCACGATCATCATGACCGCGATTCCGAAGGATCAGGCGGAATGTAAAAGTGATTTAGCCTGACCGGATTCATCCCGGTCAGAGAGGGGAGGGGAATTATGCAGATTGAAACTCAGGTCATCGTCACAAAAAATGCGATCATCCGCATACATCATCCTGACATTACAGACGAGGAACGCGCCAGGCGGATGAAAGCCATTGAATTGGCGGCAATTCGCCTTGTCCGGGCAAACCGCCAGGCCGAAGCGCGGAAGCAGCTGCTGGAAAATGCTGCCGCTGCCCGGGCATAGAGAAAACGTACATAAGAACGCCCCTGAGCCGTGTGACGAATAACGCGGCATCCCACCGGGGCCTGGATGCGGTCTGAAGACCTCCCGCAGGCGCGTTGGGTTGGACCCTTCTCAACTGAAGGCCGGTTCGATTCCGGTCTCCCGGATACTCTCCTTTCTCCCCATACTGGCACCCCGGAAAGACGGGGCCGCGGCGGGCGGAATCCCGCTACCATGCCCACCGGGGATGATTCGCCCCGGAATGAAACCGCGTATGTTAGCAGCGCGTCGATGGGTGGAACAGCCAGCAAGCAAACGAGGCCCGGCCTATTGGAAGGGGCGCGCCCTCCGCAAGGGTAGAACGCGGTGGCAATGCGGAAGTCAGTTACGCATGACAGCCGGGACAGACCGGCCGCGCGGGATAAGTACAACAAAGGAGGTGCCGATATGTGGCAGGTGGTGACTGAGAGCGGACTGGACGTATTCAGCGGAAGCAAGCCGCAGTGTAAAGCGTACATCCGGCAAGCTCTGAAAAAGGGATCTGAACCAGGATTCCTGAGAATCGTAAAAATCCGGAAGCCGACCGTTTGTGACGCTGAATAAAATCATTCGGCGGGACAGGCTGGTACGGTACTGCACACATGCCGCGACCCGATGGCGTGGGCGTCGGGCTGGGTGAGATAGCACCCTCCCGCAGGGTTAAATCAAGCACCCGCCCGGCGGCATAGTGGGGTTCGAGTCCCCCTCGCGGTGAGTCTTGTAGTGCGACTCTTTTTATTTGTCATGCCGGGAGCCGGAGGGCGTACCGGGGAAGAACAGCCCTCCTATATGGGCAGCTGGCGCATGAGGATGCGCCCCCGCAGCACGGCGGGAGGGAGCAGGTTCGACTCCTGCGCTGCTCTCCACTTTAGCCCGGAGAGGGTGAAAACTACGGATATCCGATACAAAGATCCACGGACGCGCTGCACAAAGTGCGGAAAGCTTCTGCCCGCCGGGCGGAAACGGCTCTGCTATGAGTGTCGCCCGAACAAGCGGTACAAAACTGCCGTCGTGTCGCCCCCGGCGCCGCCGAAGCCCCGGTATACCTTTGAGGAGCAGGACGCACGGGCGGAAGCCCGGGGCCTTACCTATGGGCAGCTGGTGAATCTGGAGAACAACGGTTTGCCTCTGCCGCCGCTTCGGCGTTCGGTGAAATGGCCGTGGGACAGCCCTCACCGGGGCGAAGAACAAATTTAACAAAGGGGAGGCACTACAATGGCTGAACAGATCCCACGGGAGCAATTCTCCGCGTGGGCAAATATTCCCGCGCGCGTCCTGTTTGATCGGGAGATCAGTGATCGGGCGAAGCTCCTGTATGGGCTGATTTCCTGCATGTCCAACAGCTACGGGTTCGCGTTTGCCAAAAATTCGACGCTTATGCGGTACTTGAATGTGGAAGAAAGGAGCCTTCAGCGGACGCTCAAGCAGCTGCTGGACAGCGGCTACATACGAATTGAAGACGGGTCAGGCGGGCGCGGAACCCTCCGCAAAATCTTCACGGTGGAAGTTTGTCCTCGAAACCCCGTCAATCCTGACGGGGTTAACCCCGCCAAATCTGACGGGGTTATAAATAATAATTGTAATAATAATAAAATAAACAATAAAGCGAGAGCGCCGAAGGCGTATCTGACGGATCAGGAGCTGCTCGATTGGTTCAACAACTGGGCTGTCCGGCTGGACGCTGACCCAGAGGAAACGACGAAGCTCATCGGCGACCTGCACGCATTCGCGGAAATGCGCAAGGCCAAGAAGAAGCCCATCCTGACGGTGAACGCCGCCGGGCGGCACGCGAAGAAGCTTCTGGACTACTCGGCGGACTTCCCGGAGTATCGGCTCGCTGCCATGCGCTATGTACTGTCCCAGTCGGTTGAATCCAACTGGGAAAAGCTTTACCCCATCACGAAGCCGGACGATTTTAACCGCTGGCTGCATGATAACTACGGTGTCCAAGTTGGGCACGCGGAGCCGGAGGTGGAATACTTTGAGTAGCGTTTCCTATGAAGCCTGGATGCAGGCGCAGCAGAGTGTCCTCGGTTCCGTCCTGATTGATGATCGGTGCGCAAGCTTCCTGGTGTTCGGCCTGGCAGAGGAAGATTTCTGCGAGAGCTACCGATCTCTGTACCGGGCTATCCGGGAGCTGTACACCACCGGAAAGCCGGTTGACCCGGTCGCGGTGCTGAATGTCGTGGGCGACTCGTACAAGGATTTTATCGTCCAGCTGATGAGCATTACCCCCACCGCCGCGAACTGCAAAATGTACGTGGATATCGTCAAGCAGCAGTCCCGGGTGCTGAAGCTCCGGGACACCGGGCTGGCTCTGTCCCGGATCTCCACGGAGGAGGAAGGCGCGGAGCTGCTCGCCAATGCCGCCTCTGAAACGGTGCGGGACGACGGAGACGTGTGGAGCCTGGCGCAGGGATTTTCCGACTGGATGCACCGATACCAGAAAAAGCCCGACTATCTGGACTGGTTTATCCCTCAGCTTCGGCGGATGATTCGGGCGGAGAAAAGCGACTACTTCATTGTGGGCGCCAGGCCTTCGGCGGGTAAAAGCGCTTTTGCCCTTCAGGCGGCGCTGTACTGGGCAGTTGTCTGCAACAAGCGGGTGGGGTTCTTCTCCCACGAGACCAGCCGGGAGAAACTGATGGACAGACTGGTCGCCTGCGCTTCCGGCGTTCCGATGGATGCGATCAAGGAGCGGACGCTGGATGATAAGCAGATGGAGGCCGTGTGCTCCATCTCGTCCCGGATCAACTCCGCGCCGCTGTTCCTGTTTTCCGCCGCCGGGCGTACCGTGCAGCAGATGCAGGATCGGGCACTGTACAAGCGGCTGGACATCGTGATCGTGGATTATCTGCAAATCGTCGCCGCCCCGGGGAATGACGAATACACCCAGGTGACGGCGGTTTCCAAGGCGCTGCACACCATGTGCCAGCGGTTCGGGATCTTCTGCCTCGCGCTGTGCCAGCTGAGCCGGACGAAGACGGACAAGTCCGGCCACGCCCAGCGCCCCCGGCTGGAAGATCTCCGTTCCAGCGGCCAGATCGAGCAGGACGCCGACGGCGTGTTTTTCCTCCACCCGCTGGAGGAGCCGGACAAGCCTCGGGAGCTGATCATCGCCAAGAACAAGGACGGCGCTCTGAGCATTACGAAGCTGGCCTTTGACGGCGCGCGGCAGCAGTTCCGCTTCATTGGAAAGGGGCAGCAGCCGCTGAAGCCGTTTGACTATTCCAGCTATGTGATGCCGAGCCAAGTAGACCAATACCCCCAGCTGTGCATGGATGTGGAAACTCCGTTTGACGCGGAGCAGAAATAAATCACAAAATTCAAAGAAAGGGTGAAATTACATGAGAACAACCGCAATCTTAAACCTGAAGGGCGGCGTCGCAAAGACCGTGACCACGGTCAACATGGCCGCGATCCTTGCCCGGGACTACAAAGCCCGCGTGCTGCTGATCGATGCGGACTGCCAGTGCAACTGTACCGAATTTTTCGGCGGTGCCTCCGATAAAGGGACGCTGGCCGACATCCTCCGGTTGCCTGACAGCTACCCCGACCCCGTTACCTTCTGCGCCAACTGCATCCGGGGAACCACCGTGGACGGGGTCAACCTGATTCCCGGCGACGACAGCCTTATGGACTTAGATCTGAGCAAGGTGGAGCTGGGACGGGTGAGCATGAACGTGCTCCGGCAATTCGTGGAAGCAGCCAACGGGCTGTATGACTACATCCTCATCGACTGCCCGCCGGCTTTTAACGCTGCCAGCGCCGCTGCCCTTGTGGCCGCCGATGATATCATCATTCCCATCAAGCTGGATGCCTTTTCTCTCCGGGGCATGGGCAACCTGATGCGGCAGATCAGCAATATGCGGAAGATCAACCCACGGCTGAAGCTTGCCGGGGTGCTGCCCACCATGTGGTACCGGGACGCACAGATGCAGGATGCGGAAAAGATGCTGGCGGATGCGGGGCTGACGGTGTTCCCCCACATCCGGCGAAGCGACAAGGTTGACCGGATGACCTGGCAGCAGCGGCCGCTTCTGGCGACCAGCCCCAACAGCGCCGCCGGCGTGGATTACCGGCGTTTCGTGAAAGCTTACATGCGGGGAGGGCAGGAAAATGTTTGATCTTGCGGACGTGCTGAAGGGCGTGCCCAATTTGGGCACATCCAAGAAACAGCTGGAGTACATAAAGCGGGAGCTGATCGACCCCGATCCGAACAATTTCTACAGCCTGACGGGCATTGATGAGCTGGCGGCCAATATCCAGCTGTGCGGATTGCAGCAGCCCATCCTTGTGCGCCCCATCGATGGCGTGCGGTACATGGTGGTTTCCGGTCACCGGCGCCGGGCAGCGATCGAGTTGCTGGCCGAGGATGAACCGGAAAAGTGGGAGGAGATCTCCTGCCTGGTGGAAAGGGACGAGGCGTCCCCGGAGCTTCAGCAGCTGCGCCTGATCTATGCTAATGCCAATACCAGAACCATGACCGGCGCGGAGTTGGCAGAGCAGGCCGCTCAGGTGGAAAAGCTGCTGTATCAGCTGAAAGAGCAAGGATATGAGTTCCCTGGCCGGATGCGGGATCACGTGGCGCAGGCCATCAGCGTCAGCAAATCCAAATTGGCCAGGCTGAACGTTATCCGCAGTAAACTGATTCCCCAGTTTATGCGGCTCTGGGAAGCCGGAAGCTTGCGGGAAAGTGTGGCCTATACGCTGGCAGGACAGGTGCCCGCAAGGCAAAAGTCGGTATGGATTTCCAAGACGGATTCCGGGAAAAAGAAATTCACTTGCACAGATGGATGGCTGGAGAGCATTTTCCACGAAATGGATCGTTTGGAAAGGGTTTGCAAGAAAACGCCCTGTGGCATAAACCATTCCTCCAGCTGTGACCATCTCTATGTTCGCCTGAATCAGGCTTCCGCGCTGACGCAATACTCCGCAATGCCCTGTCGCGGGTGCTGCCTTGACTGCTTCAATTTGGCGTCCTGCCGATACTCGTGTGAGTGGGCTGCCGATGCCAAGAAGGCTCTCCGGGATAAGGCTCGAGCAGACAGAAAACAGGCGGCAGCGGAACAGAAGGCTAAAGAGCAGCCGGAACGCGATCTTCTGGCATTGTCGTACAGCCGTGTTGGCAAGCTCAGAAAAGAGCGTAATATTTCCGCCGATGATTTCGTAACAACTTCCCTGGGGTGGCATTATGCGAAGGATATGGATCGGCTTACAGGTCTGGAAGATGGATCAGCTGTCAGCCTGAACGACCGGATGCCCGGATCTATTTGGGCTCGGGAGGCCAAGAGACTGATCGAAACAGCTGATCTGCTGGGATGCAGCATTGATTACATGCTGGGGCGGGACGTGCCGGAGAAGCCCATCTCCGATGTACCCAATTGGGGCACCGGCTGGCGGACGGGCGACCCGGACAAAGCCGGGACGTATGCTGTCATTGGCTACGACCCTGGCGGCGCGGATCAGATGCTGGAAAGTTGGGACTGGGACGGGGAACAGTGGACGATACTCGGCGCCCCTATCACGGACTACGACTTCCAAGTGCGGTGCTGGATCCCGCTGCCGCCGAAAATCGGCACCTGCATCACGGGGATGAGTGGCTCCGGGAGATGCGGTGCAGCGGCCTGCTGCTCGGAACCGGCGACGTGCTGCCTGCAATGCGATAAGGGTGATTGCAATAGCCGCTGCGGATGGATTGAGGAGGGCGGCAATGGCTGATTACCCCTACACTGTAACAAATCCCTCCGGGGAGATCGTCTTGCAGGCGGCGGAAAGTTGCCGATATCCTCGGCTGGTTGAGCTGACATTGCTGGAGGCGGGCTACACTGTCCGCCTCCATGGAAAGAAAATCACGAAAACCGAAACGCGAAAGGAGATGCGCAAATGAAGCTGCTGAAAACCGGCGACCCCTGCCCGTGCTGCGGGATGCCCATAAAGTCTACCAATCCGGAAACGCTTCGCTTGCTGACCGATATCCGGGACTTTGGGTTCAGCCTGCGCGACGCTGAAAGAGCGGCGGCTCTTCTGAAGAAGGAACAGGAGGCTGCGGATGGCACGATGTGATTGGGAAATCATTTTCAAAGTCGAAAAGGCGCACCGTCTGGTAATGCCGTCCTTCGCCCGCGTCCTCCAGTGGCTTGCGGGCAACGGCGCGAAGTGTACCTCCATCTTCATCCGGAAACGGCAGAAGGAGGACAGCGATGGCTGAAGCGGTACTTATCAGCATCCGCCCGGAGTGGGCGGAGAAGATTCTGTTTGGAAAGAAGACACAGGAAGTTAGGAAGACACGGCCTTGTCTGGAAATGCCGTTTAAGTGCTACATCTACTACACGAAAAGTGCAATGATCGGGTTACGAGGAAAGCCCGGATATGTTGTCGGGGAGTTTGAGTGTGACAAGATCACATGGTTAACCCACATTGGCTTCACCGGGTGCCCTGGTATTAACCTAGTGGCCATGAAAGATCGCTATACGGTAGATAATTCCTTTAATCTTTCCGATAGTTGCCTAACGATAGGTCAGCTTGAGAAATACCTAGACGGCGAAGACGGGTACGCCTGGCACATTTCCCGCCTGAAAATCTATGATAAGCCGAAACCTCTGGGCGAGTTTACAGGTTTGCGCGCAACAAAATTCGGAGCAGCGTCCGTGAATCTTACTTGTCCACCACGGAGCTGGCGCTATGTTGAAGAGGAGGACAGCGATGGCTAAAAACGCAAAGGTCGTCGTGGGGCCGAACTTTTTGGCGCACTGGTATATCTACGACTTTCAGGTCTGCGAGGGACGGCCGGAGCTGCTGCGGACGATGGATTATATCAACCGGCACGGCTATGACCTGATCTCCGTCACCCAGTATCAGGAAACCTACACGGTATTCTTCCGCCGCCGTGCCTGCGGGTAGGGGGTGGTGGTATCAAGATACTCAGCACCATGCGAGCCGGGCGGGTCGTCCGGCAGGCACTCTACTCGCCCCGCGATCCTACCGTCAACACCCGGCGGCGGGCGATCAGCATTTCCGCCGAAGACAAGAAGCGGGCAAACCTGAAAACCAGCTATGAAAAGCTTCTGATGCTGGCGTGTGCGAATTTCCTCCCGGGCGACTGGTGGGTGACGCTCACCTACGATGATACGTTCCTCCCGGAGAGCCGGGAGGAATCCCGGAAGTACTGGCGCAAGTCCATGCGCTGGTATCGGAAGTACCGCAAGGACAACAAGGACGCGCTGCGCTATGTCTACTGCACCCAACTGACTACCAGCCGGGGCGGTCGGCGGCTCCACCACCATATGATTCTCCGGTACGAGGACGACATGGATCAGGAGAAGCTGGAATCCCTCTGGCAGTGGGGGCATGTGCATATGCGCAAACTCAAGGACTGGGACGAGATTCTGGACAAGGTCCACTACATGTGCCGGGAACCCCGCGAGCTTGGAGTCTACGTTCCCGGCGAACAGATGTGGACGGCAAGCCGGGGGCTTGTCCGGCCGCAGATTACCTACACAACATTTGATTCCGACGCGATTGATATCAGCGTTCCGTCAGGCTGTACCGCTCTGAGCGACCCGGTGCAGCTTCCCGGATACGGCGGATATAAGACCATCATTTACATTGAAAACATGTGACGAATAGGGGGTGCTTCCTCCTATATCGGCTGGAGGGAGGTACTAACCAATGGACACACAGAAACAAACTTTTTCGCGGCTATTGCATATTTCTCCCGCGTGTGGTAAAATAACGGAAACAAGGGAAAAAGCCTTGTGCCCGATATGCCGGAGGGGCGTGGTTGCCTACCTGCTGCCGGAGACGACAGCGAAGAATCTGCCGGTAAAATGCAAGCGCTGCGGCGCTGAGCTGATCGTGAATATTTCCCGAGTGCCTGTGCCTTGAGCCTGTGCCATGTATCGCAAGAGCGATGCTTGGTGCAGGCTTTTTCTTTTGCCCCGGAGGTGGCGTATGTTCGACTACAGCCGCAAAAACAAACGCTGGCGGAAACTGCGCCAGCTGGCTCTGCGCCGGGATAAGGGCTACTGCCGGGAGGCGGCTCGGTATGGAAAGCGCGTCCCGGCCACGGTGGTGCATCACATCTGGCCGGCAGAGGACTACCCAGAATATGCCTACTGCCTGTGGAACCTGGTCAGTCTCACCAGCTCGGCCCATGACGCCATGCACGACCGGGATACGCGAAAGCTCACGGCGCTGGGGCTTTCCTGGAAAAATCGCACCCCCCCACCCCCTTCCGCCGAATTTTAGGGACGCTTACAGCTGGGCGGGGAACTCCTTTCACACGCGGCGGCGAAATTTTTCAAAAAATTTTTGCGCCGCATAGTACCCGGGCGCGTATGCGGCCACGATGCGCACATGGAACGCGGACGCGGAACCCGGACACGGTACACGGAGGTGACGAAAATGGCAAAAGAGCAGCAATATATCCAGCAGCTGACAGATCTGGGCGTCTACGACCCGGCCTTTGACGGCGCAATCCACGTGCTTTGCATCCAGGAGCGGGAGCTGAGCCGGGCAATGAAAGAATGGAAGGCCACGGCGCCGGATCCGAAGACCGCGCCGTCCATCACGGACCCGCTGTACGCGGAAATTTCCAAGCTTCGCCGGGATATTCTGGCGCGTCAGGATTCCCTCGGCTTAACGCCGAAGGGATTGCAGCGGCTCCGGCGTCAGGCCGCCCCCTCCGGGGATGTCGCTGCGCCTGCATCTTCCGCAAATCCGATGCTGTCCCAGCTGCTGGACGGCATCCGGGGGAATCACAATGGCGGCACCCCATGAGTCCATCGTCCTGGATTACGCCCGGGACACCGTTGACAGCCCGGACGCCTGCCTGGATACACAGGCAGCTGCCCGCCGGTACCTTGCCGACCTGCGAAACCCCATGTGGAACTTCCGCACCGGCATGGCGGAAGCCATTATCGAGATCATCGAAAGCCTGTTTTGTCACCAGCAGGGCGAGGATTTGCTGGGGCGTCCCCTTCGGGGCAAGCCCCTGATACTGGAACCCTTCCAGCTATTCGTGATCTACAACGTCTGCGGCTTCTTCTACCCCGGCACCGACCTCCGGCGTTTCCAGGAAGTGCTTGCGATGTTGGCGCGGAAGAACGGAAAGACGCCCTTCGCCACATCCTTCTGCTGGGCGGTGGGCCTCTGGTACGCCCGTTCCTTCAGCAAGATCAAAACCGTGTCCGGCTCTATGAAGCAGAACATGGAGGGCTTCGGTTTTCTTCGCTATAACCTCCGCCGGCTGGGGCTGACCATGGACATTGACCCCGCTCACGGCCTGCGGATGCTGGACAGCTCCCTCGGTCATAGCTTTGAAGGCCCGATCTGGGATGGGCAGATTTCTTTTGAAGCGCTTGCCTACAAACCGGACGTGTTTGACGCCTTCAACGCAAACGTTGTCCTGCTGGATGAGCTGGAACTGTACAAGAACGCCATCCCTTATGGCCGTCTGAAGGACGCCACGAAGGCATACGGCAACAAGCTCATCATGGCGGTCACCACGGCGGGTGACGACGGTACCGGCTTTTGCGCCCAGCGTGTTTCCTACTGCTCCAAAATCGCACGGGGCGAGATCACGGGCGCGGATGCAGACCGGATCTTCGCTTTTATCGCCCGCGCCGACCCGGATCCGGACACCGACGAGGTGAATTACCTGGATCCCGCCAACTGGCGCAAGGCTAACCCCAACTGGGGCGTGACAATTCGCCCCTCGGACATGGAAGCGTCCGCATTGCAGGCGCAAAATGACCCGCAGATGCGCAAAGAATTCCTGACGCGCTCCCTGAATGTGTTCGTTTCGTCCTTCCGGGCGTGGTTTACGTTGGATGAATTCATCCATTCCGATTCTCACTATGATTTCAGCCAGTCGCAGCTGGCGCGGCTGGTGAAATCCTGGTATGGCGGCGCGGATTTGTCCAAACTGCACGACCTGACCGCCGCCTGCATTGTCGGCGAGATTCCAGCGAAGGCCGCCGCGACGGCGGGCTGGACGCCGAAAGAGGACGTGCTGGTCATCGTCCCCCATTGCTGGTTCCCAGTGGTGGCGGCCGCCGAGAAGGCGGACAAAGACAGCATCCCGCTGTTCGGCTGGCGGGATGACGGCTGGCTGGACATGCCCAACGAGCCGTCCATGGACCCCACGGAACCGGTAAAGCAATTCCAGCTGTGGAAAAAGTCCGGCTTTGCGATCAAAAAAGTCGGCCATGACCGAAAATTTGCCCGCCCTTACTACGCAGCCATGAAGAAAGCCCACTTCACCGTAGTCGATCAGCCTCAGCTGTCGATTGCCAAGAGTGAGGGGCTTCGCTACATCGAGCATAAGGCGAAAATCGGCTGCCTGTACTACTGCCACGCGGAACCCTTTGCCTACTGCGTTCAGAATGTCCGCGGGCAGGAGAAGCAGGACGACGTAGTTGTTTACGATAAGATTTCCCCCACTTCCCGGATTGACGTCTTCGACGCCGCCGTGTTTGCTACCATCCGTATGCTGATCGATACCGGCAAGGCTGCCGATGCAGCCGCCTGGTTCGGCGATGACTGATTGTGCCCAAATTGGGCACAAAGAAAGGATTTGATTATGCCGCTTTTCAAACGCCGCTCCCGTGAGCCGCCCACAATGCTGGGCTACTGGCTCCGATCTTCCGGGGACTGCCCGGTGGGCTATCACCGACTGCTGGACACCCCGGAGGTGGCCGCCTGCATCAGCCGCATTTCCGCCATCATTTCCAGCGTTCCCATCTACCTGATGGAAAACACCCGCAAGGGCGACGTCCGCGTCCACGACGGCCTGAGCCGCCTGGTGGATATCGACCCCTGGCCGGGAATGGCGACCCGCTCCGGCTGGATGGACTGGATTGTCTCCACCATGCTGGGGGAGGGCGACGGCAATGCGTTCGTCCTGCCACAGATCGAGGGCGGCCGTTTCTCGGCGCTGGTTCCAATGCCAGGCGCGTCGGCCATTCCCGGAAACACGCCGGATGACTACCGGGTCAGCTGGCGCGGGGTGCTCTACCATCCCACCGAGGTGCTCCACTTCCGCCTGTTCTCCGATCCGGTCACCCCCTGGCAGGGGCGCGGGTATCGGTTTTCTCTTCAGACGGTGGTGGATTCCCTGCAAAACTCCGCAGCCGTTCGCAGAAGCCTGACGTCCCCGGACTACGCGCCGCCGCTGTGTGTGTTCGTCAACTCAGACGCCGACCTTTCGGACGAAGGCAAACGGGACAAGTTCCGGGAATCCTACCTCAGCGATTCCCGGGACGGCAAGCCCTGGATACTCCCGGCGGATCTGGTGAAGGTCGAACAGGTGAAGCCCCTCTCCCTGACGGACCTTGCTATCAAGGACACCGTGGAGCTGGACAAGCGCACCGTAGCGTCCATCCTCGGTGTGCCGCCCTACTTCGTGGGTATCGGCGACTACAGCGCCGCCGCTCATAACGGCTTCATCCGGACGGAGGGCGTACACATTGCCTCGGTGATCGAGCAGCAGCTCACCCAGAAGCTTCTGGAAAACGAGCGCCGGTACTTCAAGGTTTCCCGCCGCCGGCTGTATGACTACGATCTAAAGACCCTGATCGACATCGACAACTCCATGGCCGACCGGGGCTATCTAAACGGCGATGAAGTCCGGGAGGATGCCGACCGCGACCCCGTGGGACTTACCGAGTACAAGGTGCTTGAAAACTACATTCCTTATGATATGTCCGGTAACCAGCTGAAGCTGGCCCCGAAGGAGGACAAAACCAATGCCTGATAAAGCTTTCCGCAGCCGCCGGACAGAGTTCCGGGCGGCAGACCCGGCAGAAGGTCAGCCCATGACCCTCTCCGGCTATTTCGTGGTTTTTGGGCAGCCCTACTACATCGACGATTGGTGCGAGGAAGTCGTTGACCGGCACGCCTTCGACGATGCCGACATGACCGACGTCCGGGCGCTCATTGACCACGACCCCCGGCTGTGCCTTGGCCGGCACAATGACAACGTGGAGACCCTGGAATTTTCCATTGACGATACAGGACTTTTCGCAACCATCCAGATCAACCCTGACGACACGGACGCCCTGTCCCTGCGTGCCCGCGTCCTGCGTGGTGACGTCGATCAGGCTTCCTTTGGATTTGAGGAGTCCTCCGTTGAGTACACCGATCTCCCCGATGGGCGCGTCCGGCGCACCATTCGGAAGATCTCCAAGCTCTGGGAGGTTTCGGTCTGCACATTCCCCGCATACGAACAAACCTACGTTTCCGCCCGTTCCGCCTCCGGGGACGCCCTGCGGCGCAGCGTGCTGGAACACCGGAAAACCAAACTGAAAAGGAGATTAAAACACCATGGCAAAAAATAAGCTGCTGCTGAAAAAGCAGCGTTCCCTGAAAGCCAAGAAGCTCACCGAACTGCGCACCCGTGCCAAGCAGCTCCGGGCGCAGGAGGATGAACTCGCCCAGCAGCTGGCCGCCGTCGAGGACGCCATCCCCGAAGATCTGGAGCAGCAGATCACCGAAGTGACCGACGCCCAGACGGAGGTTAATGACCAGATCGGCACCCTCGTGGATGAGCTGGATGACCTGGATGCCCTCATTGCCGAGGTCGATGCCGGCGAGCCTGCCCCCGAGGACGATCCTCCCGCCGATCCCCCTGCCCGTTCCCGTACCCCTGCGGCGACCGCTCCCGAGTCCGGCCGCTTCCGCAGCCGTTCCCGCTGCTTCGCGTCCCGCACCCAGCGTGATGCGTTCTATGCTTCCTCTCCCGTCAAGACGTTCCTTCAGCGGATCCGTGATCTGGCTTCCCGCGGCGTCCGCAGCGTTACCGGCGCTCAGCTGACTATTCCCCAGGAAGTTCTGGATATTCTCCGGGACAACCTGAACCAGTATTCCAAGCTGATCTCCAAGGTTCGCCTGCGCCCCGTCAGCGGTGAAGCTCGGCAGAACATCATCGGCAAATGCCCCGAGGGCATCTGGATGGAAATGGCCGGCGCTCTCAATAGCCTGGAGTTCCGTATTTCCGAGATCGAGACGGACGGCTACAAGGTTGGCGGATTCATCGTCATCGACAACTACATCCTGAAGGACTCCGACATCGCCCTGGGCGAGGAGATCATGTACATGCTGGGTCAGTCCATCGGCTACGCCCTGGACAAGGCCATCGTCTTCGGTCTGGGTCCCAATTCCAAGATGCCTGTGGGCATCATGACCCGGCTGGCTCAGACTGCGCAGCCTGCATACTGGGGTGACAACCAGGGCGACTGGGTTGACCTGCATTCCTCCAACGTTCTGAAGCTCAACCTGGCGTCCGCGAACGGCACGGCCTTCTTTATCCCGCTGCTTCAGGCACTGGCCAAGGCGAAGCCCACCTTCACCACGGACGGGAAAGTTTGGATCATGAATGATCTGACCCGTCAGGATCTCCAGATCCGCGCCCTAGAATTTAACTCCAACGCGGCGCTGCTATCTGGTATTGAAAACACCATGCCCGTCATCGGCGGCGAGATCATCACCCTGGAGTTCATGCCCGATCACATGATCTGCGGCGGCTACTGCGGCGAGTACCTGCTGGTGGAGCGCGAGGGCGGCACCTTCGCTTCCTCCGACATTCCCTTCTTCCTCCAGGACAAGACGGTATACAAGGGTACAGCCCGGTACGACGGCCAGCCTGTTTCCGGCGAGGCGTTCGTGGGCGCGACCTACGACAATACCGAGGTGACCACCACCATGCGCTTTGCCCCGGACTACGTGAACACTCCCGCCAACTCCCTGGTGGTGACCTCCGCCGCAGGCGCTGAGTCCGGCGAGACCAAGCTGACCGTGGCGGGTGCCGTAAGCGCCTCCAACACCTTCAAGGCATTCGTGGGCGCTCCCGCCGCCGTTGCGAAGGGCGACGTCCCCGGTAAGGGCTGGACGACCATCGTCTCCGGCACCACGAGCATTGCCGCGCCTACCGGCTCCGGCGTCACGGTGGTGGAGCTGGACGAGAGCGGCCGCGTGATCTCCATCGGCTACTGTGCCAGCGTGACCGCAAAGACCTGATAATTCCCGCGCCGGGGTCTGACCGCCCCGGCGCACCGTGAAAGGAGTAACAATGGCAATTCAGAAAAGTATCGTAAAAATGCCGCTGGGTATGCAGACGCTTGACTTCTGGCCGATCAAGGAAGAGCCCGCAAGCAGTCACCCCACCTATGACGAATCCATCAATCTGGGCGCTGCCGTCAAGGGCTATCTGTCCATCACCACAGCGTCCGCGTCCATCCCCGGCGACGATATCACACAGGTGGAAGATGAGGTATTTGTCTCTGCCCAGCTGGATACCGAAACAACCATGTCCGAGCTGTCCGTCAACGCCACGTTGTTCGGGCATACCTACACCGAAGCGACCGGCAGTGATAAGGGCGGCATGGAAAGCAAAAGCTCTGACCGGGCGACGCCCGGCGGCCTGAGCTTTATCGAGCCGATCCTGACGAAAACGAAATCCATCATCTACCGCGCGACCTGCCTGCGCAAAGCTCAAGCCATGCCTTCCTCCGAAAAGCAGGAGGCCGATACCAAGAAGCAGGGCGAGCTCAGCCCCAAGAACAATGCCGTCTCCTTCAAGGTGATGGAGGATAATCTTTCCAGCTGGCGTATGCAGCAGGATTTTGAGACGCTGCCCGAAGCCAAGGCTTACATTGCCGGAATTTTCGGTGCGGCCACTGCTGGCGGCGGTTAATGTTCACACCATACAGGCCGGCGCTTTGCCGGCCTGTTTCGTAGAATGGAGGCCACTATGGCTGATAATCTCAAATTCTCAGATGCAGCGCTCGCCCTGTTGAAAGCCAACCTGGGCTATTACGATTCTACCATCCCGGCGGATCTGCTGAAGTACCTGACGTATCTGCTTACCTATGCGCTGGATTCCTTCGCCGGTATGGGTATCGTCCTGTCTCCCGGCGTGCTGGAGGACGACATGGATCAAATGACCTATGCCGCGTATCTCTACCGGCATGGCGTCACCGGCGCGGGAAAGACGGAGATGCTCCGGCAGATCATCCGGGATCGGAAGGTGCGCGCCGCGACCGGAGAGGAGGCGGCAACGTGATCTACGACAAGCCCATTTCTTTGCTTTCCATGCCGGACACCACTGGCATTCCCTCGCCGGGGTGCCTCGTCCCGGTGTTCGACGCATGGTGCGCAGAGAAGACCGTCTATGCGAAACGCTTCTGGGAGGCCGTGGCCAACGGCAGCCGGGGGGACAAGCTGGTGGAGCTGCCCCTTCATCGGGACGTCCCCGCCGCGAGCTATGCCCGGCTGGGCGGCCACACCTACCGGGTGGAGCAGACCCAGACCGGGGAGGACGGCGACGGCCTGCCGGTCACGTGGCTGAGCCTGATGCGAATGGAGGATGCTTATGACGCTTACTGAATTTTCCGACGCTCTGAAAGCGGCGGTTCCTGCCAGCTACCAGAGCGCCGCCCCGGCGGGCGTCCGTCCCTGCGTAGTGTGGACAGCCTACGGCTCCCAGACGCTGGACGGCGACGACCGCACCCAGACGGCAATTCCCAAGGTGCAGCTGGACATTCTGGCCGCAAAGTTCCCGGATCCCATCATTGATGCGGTGACGGATCTGCTGTACAAGCTGGAGCTGCCCTATTCCGATCAGGGCAGCAGCTACGACCCGGACTACGGCTGCTTCCGGACGATTCTTCAGACGGAGGTGGCGTAATGGCATCGTTTAGGGTGAACGGCGTGGAGGGTCTTGATCTGACGTATGAGCGCAAGGCGCAGCTCTCTGACGATGATCTTCTCAGGATTATCCGCGCCGGGGCGGAAGTTATGCGGGAGCGGCTGCGGGAAAAAGTTCTGGCCGTTTTTACCCAGCACTCTGGGGATCTCGCCGATTCGTTTAAATTGTTTGAGCGGAAGGAATCCGGCAACCCATTCATTCTTGTAAGCCCCGCTGGAAAGCATCGTCCAAATGGACGTGGCATTCGGGATCGTAAATCTGACCCCAAGCGCAAGGGCAAAACGAATGCGGAGGTTGCTTTCGTTTTGGAATACGGCTCACCCCGGCACAATGCAACCCATTTCATGGAGGAATGCGTCGAGGCATCCACGCCGGAAGTAATTGCCGCCATGGAAGCAGAATTTTCGAAGCTCATGGACGAACGCGGATTGTGAGGAAACATGAAACATATTGATTTTGATTTTAACGGAAAGACTTACGCCTTGTCGTTCACGGCGGAAGCGCTTTTCACTATTTATGATAAGTTCGGCTATACCGCCGACATTCTCGGCGCCACCCACGTTCTGGAGCCTACTCTGGAGGGCTGGAAAAACTGCTGCTGGCTGGCGGCACTCATGGCTTCGCAGGGCGAATTGCAGCGGCGGCACCGTGGGGAATCGCCCCAGCAGATGCTCACCCTGGAGGAACTGCGTACCGGCTTCATGGCCGCCGACAGCGTCCTACTCCGGCAGGCCGTCCGGGATGCGCTGGAACAGGGCTTCCACCGGGATATTCCGAAACCGGATGAAGACGAGGAGGTGAACCTCGTTCTTCTGGAACGGGAGGAAGCCGAAAAAAAAGCCAGGGCGGCGGCCCTACGCGAATCTATTTCCTGGCTGCGGCGGCTGTTCGGCTCCACCTCAGCACCAAAGAAGCCCTGATGCTCACCCCCGGTATGTTCTCGGACTTGATGGAGGTGCTGACGCCCAGAGAGGAGGCACACCGTGGCGACCCGTAAAATAGGTGCAGAAATTGCCCTCGGCGGCGAACGTGAATTCAACGATGCCATGAAGGCGATCAACAGCAATCTGAAAACGCTCCGTACCGATATGGCGGCCACATCCGCCGAATTCGACGGGAACGCCGACAGCATCGACGCTCTGACTGCCAAACAGAAGATACTCGCGGAGACGGCCGCCCAGAATGATGCAAAGGTTGATGCTTTACGTCAGCGCTATGAGCATCTGAAGGCGACCCTTGGGGAAGACGCTGCTGCAACGGATAAAGCTAAGCAAGCCCTGAATCAAGCTATAGTTGCTCAGCAGAAAGCCGCCAAGGCCGCAAAAGAAAATGCCGATGCTCTGGAAGCCGCCCAGAAGGCCGCCAGAGAGGAAGCGGCGGCGCAGGAGGCGGCCAATAAGTCTGCCAGTGCCTACACTCCCGTCACCCAGAAGGCCGCCGGCGCGGCCAAAACGTTCGGAAGCTCCCTGAAAGCGTTCGGGAGCAAAGTCAAGGAATCGGCCACAGAAGTCAAGGCCGCCGCCCACCATGTCCCCGTTCTGGGCGAGGCGCTGGACGTGGTGGGTACCGCCGGAAAGGTGGCAAAGGTCGGCCTGCACGCCGCCGGGACGGCCGCCAAGGCCGTCGGCACGGCTTCGGCCACCGCGGCCAAGGGCGTCGCGTCCGCGTCCGCTGCCATGGCCAAGGGCTTCGGTACTGTCGCCGCTGGTGCGGCCAAGGGGCTTGCCGTGGCCACGGCTGCCTCCCGCCGCTGCCATGGGTACGGCCGTCATCACCACCATGGCTTCCTTCGCGAAGGAGTCCGCCGAGGCAGCGCAGGCGGCCAAGGACGCGGGCGAAATCCTCAGTGAATCCCAGGAGAAGTGGCTGGCCTACTCCGAAAGTCTGAGCGGGCTGGACGCCTCCGTAGCCAGCGCAAAAAGCGCCCTGGGCGGCATCCTCCTGCCGATGCTCAGCGATCTGTCTGCCCAAGGCGCTGAGTTCCTGAACAGCTTCGCCGCCGACATGGAGGCAGCCGGCACGGATACCGCGGCGCAGACCCAGGTGATAACGGACTACATCGTCAAGGGCGCGTCCATGATTAAGGAGCAGCTGCCCCAGTATCTCGAAGCAGGCAAGGCTATTCTCAGCGGGCTGGTTGACGGTCTGGGGGAGGCTTCCCCTGAGTTGATCGATATGGGGTTGGATCTGGTGATGGAGCTGGTGGACGGCATTGCGGACGCCGCACCGGACATGGCGCAGGGCGCTGCGGAACTGATCTCCCGACTGATTACCGGCCTTTCCAGCCGCGCCCCGGAGCTGTCTAAGGCGGCTCTTTCCGTGGTCACGGCACTGCTGTCCGGCCTGACACAGAATGGATCTTCCATCGTAGACGGCGGCCGGGAGCTTATCATGGCACTGATTCAGGGGCTGAGCGACGAAGGACCCGAGCTTCTTGACATGGGGCTTGATCTCGTGGAGGAGCTTCTGACCGGTATCATTGATTCCGCGCCCCAGCTGGCGGAGACTGCTGTGGCGCTGGTGGGGCAGCTCATCCAGGGGCTGGCCGACAAAGGCCCGGATCTGATTACCTCGGCCGTCGGCATGGTTTCCGAGCTGATTTCCGGCTTGGGTCAGGCCGCACCGGAAATGATTCCGGCCGCGGTTCAGCTTGTCACCCAGCTGCTCACCGCTTTGGTTGACTCTGCCCCTCAGCTGCTGGAAGCCGGCGTCGAGCTGGTTCTCGGCGTGGTGCAGGGCATTTTCAACAGCCTGAGCGACATCGGCAACGCCGTGGACAATATCGTCACGACCTTCATGGACGCCATGGCCAACAGCGACAGCAAATTCCTCCAGGTTGGCTCAAACATGATCCGGGGAATCTGGAACGGCATTAAGAGCGCAACCGAATGGCTGTACAATTTGCTCTCCGGATGGGTGGATGATACCGTTGGCTGGATTAAATCCAAGTTTGGCATCAAGTCCCCATCCAAGGTGATGGAGCAGGAGGTCGGCATCTGGATGGCGCGGGGCATCAGCTCCGGATTTACGAAGGAAATGCGCCTGGTCAACGCCCAGATGGCGGACGCCATTGATACCTCCTTCGATGTCCCCCAGCTGAACGGCTCCCGCCGGGCGCGGAATGTCGCCGTTACCACGGCCGGCGGTAAAACCGTGAATCTCACGATCTACACGCAGAAACTGACCGACGCTGATATTTCCATGCTGCTGAAACTGGTCAACGAGAAATTGGGAGAGGATCTATGAGACGGATACGAAAAGTTTATCTTCAAAACGCAGCGGGCGACCGCTGGGGGCTGAACGGCGAAAATGGCGTGTATGTGTCCTCTCTGGCCGGATTTGGCTATACATTGTCGCCCACCTATGCAGACCTCACCCGGGGCTTTTTCCTCGCCGTCAGCGGCGAGAGCGAGCCGCAGGGGACAGTTCCTTTCACGGTGTACTTTACTCGAAACGCCTATGCGGTCTACCAGTCCTTCGTGGACTGGCTGGCCGCTGCCGGAACAGTCATCCTCTGCTACAATCCCACGGGCGACCAGGAATACCGGCGGGATGTGGACGTCAATTTCCTTCAGAAGGGCGAGTTGAACGAGGTCGGCTGGCTGGAAGTCCCCAGCAGCTTTTACGTAAAGACCCCGTGGTATAAGCCCTATGCAACGACCCTTTCCCTGGAGACCGCAGGGGGCGACAGCAGCAAGCGCTACGACTATGTCTATGACAGCAGCTTAATGTACGGCGTCGACAGCTCCGGCTCTCTGGCGGGGGAGCTTCGCGGCGGCGGGCATATCCCCGGGTCTCTGGAACTGAGCTACTACGGCGCAATCACCAACCCCAAAATCAGAATGGTCGGCAACCTCAGCGGCAAGACCTTCGGCATCTGCTCCGTTACGGCAGTTCTGATTGCCTCTGATCGGCTGGAATATTCCAGCCGGCGGGAACAGTCCTATGTCCGAAAAGTCTCCGCAGACGGGACGGTGACGGATCTGCTGGACTCCCTGGATTTGAGTACCACGCCGTTTCCCCACATTCCGGTGGATGAACCCGTGACCATCTCCATCGAGGCGGACGCGGCCTTTACCGGCTCTGCGGATCTCACTCTATTCTACTATTACAGGAGCGTTTGATATGTGGGCATTTGTGAAAAGCTTTGCGACCTATCGGACGATTCGGATGGCTGCCGTCATCTCCAGCGCGCTGACCCTGGACAGTCTCAGCGCCGAGAACAGCACGGTGACGGTGGTGGGGACGGAGATCGGCCAGAACGACGCGGGAAACTGGCTGGTGATCGACGGCGGCGTCTATTCCATAACCGGCGTGAAGCCCCAGACCGACCGCACGCTGCTGACGCTCACGTCCCCCTTGGACGCCTTTTCCCGGCCGCTGGAACTCGCCGAGCAGACCGCAAAGCAGACTGTCGGCAACTTCATCGTTCAGCAGCTGACCGAACACTGGATTGAATGCACGGACACCGCCTATGCGCTGCCATATCTGACGGTGTCCAATTTGGACACAACCGCTTTTTCACCGCCGGAGCTGGACAACAACGACTGCTACAAGCTTTCCGAGTATGCCAGGCTCATGCGCCGCAGCTACCGGGTAACGGTGCGGTTTTCGGACGGTGGTGACGAGCTGCTGTGCAACATCTCCACCCCACCAATCGAAGCCCACAATATCAGCTTTGACGATGGGAAAAGTCAGCTTCAGAACCTGGATTATTCGGCTTCCGGCACTGCTAAACTGACGGTGCTGTGTGACGTAGATACCGGAGAGAAGGACGACGACGGGGAGCCTATCGTTTCCCGGCAGAGAAGCACCTGGTATCTTGCGGAGGACGGCACTGTATCCCAGACGGTTCCCGCCCGCCGGGCTTCGGGGACGTGGGACACGATTTCCGTCAAAAAGCTTGAAGAGGTGGAGACAAAAGTCATAGAGACTTTTGCCAAAAACAAGACCAACCACAAGCTGGAATTCTGGAGTACTCTGAATCTCAACGTACAGGATAATTGCACGTTTTATGCCTATGGTGAGATCCTCCGTTCCTACATCTCCTATAAACGGAAAAGCAGCGAGGACTCCCGTTACTATTACAAGTCCGGTGAGCTGGCCACTACGGCCACAGAAAAATTGAGAGGAGTAATCAAATGAGTGCGAATTTTACCGGTGTGACATTCCCCAATCAGAAGGTGACCCCGGCCAACGATGCGGTTATCCGCCGCGCCATCTTTGACGACGGCATTCTGACCGGCTGTGATCTGAGCTATTCCGGTTCTACGCTTACGATGACGGCGGGGCAGCTCATGATCTGCGGGCGTCAGATCATCCACCCGTCGTCCCAGAACTGGGCAGTAACCGAGGCAACTTCCGGGTATGCCCGGCTGGTGCTGACGATCGACGTCACCCGCACCAGCACGAAGGACACCTTTGATCAGGTGGTGGACGAAATCCAGTATGCTACGGATGCGAACGGATTTGCTGATTTGACCACAGCCGACATCAACGCTACGGGCACCAGATATCAGGTAGCCGTTTGCGTGGTGTCTCTGGGGCCTGGCGGTATTACCGGAATTGCAAGCAAGCTTGACATGACGGAGGGTGGTGGGGCGGGAGGCGTTTTGACGGTTACGGTGATTCCTGGGGAACTGGTGACGGTTTCCCACGGTGATAAATCGCAGACAAAGGCTGCAAACGCCAGCGGCGTGGCGGTATTCAAGGGGTTGAAGGCCGGAGCGTGGACGGTAGCTGTTACAAGAAATGGTAAGCCGACTGCAAAAACCGTGATTATTGTGACAGATTATTCCGTATCGATTCCTCTTAGTACTATCCCTGAATTCACCTATACCGGCGACTACGAGATCGTCAACGATTCCGACGAGCCTATCACCGTATCTGAGGGCAACTGGAAAATCCGCTTCCTAACCTCCGGTACGCTGACGTTTACCAATCTCAACGGTGCAGAAAACGGTATCGACGTCTTTCTCGTTGGGGGAGGAGGAAGCGGTGCTGGTGGCGGTTCAAATAGTGATGACGGAGGTTATGTGCAGGGGGCAGGTGCTGGTGGTGGCTACACAAAAACTATTAAAAATGTTGCTGTTGAAGTGGATACGGAGTACACCATCACTATTGGCTCAGGGGATACTGGGCATGCTGCTTACAGAACGGATGGAAAATCAGGTGGAACCACATCTGCGTTCGGTCAATCGGCACTTGGCGGCTCAGGCGGCAAAGCTAATTGTTTGGGTGGCGACGGGGGATCTGGTGGCGGTGCTGCCGGATTTGGTTCTAATGATCGCGGAGCAGCTGGCGGTATGGACGGCTCCAACGGTGGTTCTGTAGATTCAAGGTCCGGCGGTAAAGGGCAGGGTACCACCACAAGAGAATTTGGTGAAGAGAACGGCAAACTATACGCCTCTGGGGGTGATGGATACAAGAGTCCTCCCACGGCAAGAGATGCAAATTCAGGGAATGGTGGCCACGGCAATGGCTACGGAGAAAACAAAGATGGTGCTGGTGGTTCTGGAATCGCAATCATCCGCAATGCAAGGGAGGCGGCATAATGATTTTAGGCGCGGTAGACTCCGATGGTAATCTGATTATTAAATCAAGCCACACATTTGGGTACGACTGGTTCGCCGGCGGCAGCGGGGGGACTGCCCAAGATCGGTACGTTTCCAGCCAAGGCACTGGCGAATCTAAGTCTCAACCCACCATTGTTGGCGGCTCTGGCTGCAAGGGGGTAATGTAATGGCAAAATCAATGGCACTTATCGAAAACGGCACCGTGGCCAATATGCTGTGGTGTTCCGATTCTGAACCTGAAACAGAATCCCTTATCAACCCCGCAGACCGCCCTGTGGCTATTGGCGATACCTATAGCGGCGGCAAATTCTACCGGGATGGGGTGGAAATCCTCACCCCGCTGGAAGAGGCGTTGAAGACGAATGCTGAGTATGAGGCCGCATTATCTGAAATCGAGGAGGCGCTGGGCGTATGACCATCGAAGAGCGCAAAAACGTTATTTTGGCAAAAATCGCAGAAATGAAGGCCGAGGGCGCAGACATGCAGGAAGCATTGAACCTTTTGGGGGTGAAGCCGGATGAAGAAGTGGAGTAATGGAGCCAAAAAGCGGCTGGTTGAAATCCGCGCCGCTGAGGACGGGGAACAGGATATGCGAGCCATTGCCGCAAGTATCGCCAAGCTGCCACCCGGTCAGCTCAAGAAAATCCTTACCGATGACATCATTGCCATTCTGGCGAAGTATGGGGTGGTGATCGGATGACGACCAAGCAAAAGCAATGCTTGCTGCTGTACCTTGGGTACTATGCGGGGGAAATCGACGGCATTTGGGGCAATAACTCCCGCTGCGCTACCGAGGCATTCCAGCGGAATTACGGGCTTACGGTGGATGGGATATTCGGCATCGGGACGGAGGCACGTATCCGGGAGGTCGTTGCTTCCGGAGAGCCGCCCCAACAGCCCCAAGACACCCCGGGGACGGAGGGCGGCGCAGACTGGTGGAAGGATATCCGGTATTTCAAGCGCGCCGAATTTCGTTGCCCCTGCGGCCGTTGTGGTGGGTTCCCGGTGGAACCACAGGAATCCATGGTACGTACCGTGGACGAGATTCGCTACAGGCTTGGCATCCCGATATCCATTGTGGACGGCGGCGGTTCCGGCGTGCGGTGCGCGGCGCACAACGCGGAGGTTGGTGGTGTTGCCAACTCCCAGCATTTGTATGGGCTGGCGGCTGATCTGCACAGCGCAGCAAGTCCGGCGCAGATGAAAGCCGTGGCGGAGGATGTCATGGGGCGCACTGGCGGCATCGGGCTTTACGACTGGGGGATTCACGTGGACACCCGCCCCGGGTATGCCCGGTGGAACGGCTGAGAAGGGAGTATGCCTATGGACTTGGAACATGAGCAGAGACTGACCGCCGTGGAGGAACGGTCGAAATCCAACAGTCACAGGCTGGATAAGGTGGAGGCGTCCACCGCAGCGATAAACCGGCTTGCGACCTCCATGGAGGTTCTGGCCAACAAGCAGGAACAGGTCGCGGATACCGTGGACAGGCTGGACGGCAAGGTCACGGCGTTGGAAGGAAAACCCGGAAAACGCTGGGACAATCTTGTGGAAAAGCTGATTTGGGCAGTCGTGGCCGCAGTTGCAGGCTTTTTCCTGGCTCAAATCGGGCTGGGTTGAGCGATATATTTTGTATCTTGGGGGTACACCATGAATGAAAAAGATTTTGTAAACCTGTGCAAAAAGGCCGTCGCTGAATACTCCAATGAGCATTTGGACAAAAACGACGGCAAGAAGATCACCGAGGACGATGTTTTTATCGTCTGGATGTGCAAGACCTTGCAGAATAGCAAGGCGCTTGCGAGTACCACCCTCTTTGACGGTATGTACTACGAACTTACCTTCAACGGGGACAAGAAGGAACTCTATTTCGACGCCTACAAAAAGTGGGAAAATAAGGCCATTTCTATTGGCTGAGTAATTCAAGGAGGAACATACAATGTTTGAATATTTCATTTATCACTACGGCACGCAGATCATTGCGGCCATTCTATGCGCGATCTTCGGCTGCCTGGGCTACGCCATCAAGCAGCTGGCCGTGAAGTACATCAACGACGACACCAAGCGCGCGATCGCCCGTGTGGCGGTGCAGTTCGTGGAACAGGTGTGGGTCACGCTTCACGGCGCGGACAAGCTGGCAAAGGCGCTGGAAGTTGCCGAAGCGCTTCTGAAGAAAAAGGGCATCGACTTTGACGCTGAGGAAATGCAGATCCTGATTGAGGCGGCTGTGGCTGAATTCAATAAGACATTCAAGTCTACGCCCCTGACTGAAGAATCCACCGCCGACGCTGCACGGCGGGTAGTATCTGAATAATTTGGTTAAAGAAAGCCCGCCCTCTGGTTTTATCGGGGGGCGGATATTTCTTATCATTGATTATTCCCAGAAAATGTTGTAATATAGATATGGGGGCGATTCCATGAAGAATATTGATACTCTGAAGCAATGGGTAAATGAGAGCAACAGGATTGTAGCATTCACGGGCGCAGGTGTGAGTACGGAATCTGGCATTAAAGACTTCCGCAGCGCGAACGGCTTATATAGCGAAAATTGGCGGCCTAATGATCAGGACTCTACGGAGTCCGGAATCCCGGATTTCCGGAGCGTGGACGGGCTGTACCACCAGAAATTCGACTACCCGCCGGAGGTCATCATCAGCCACAGCTTTTATGAGCGGAACCCGGAGTATTTCTTCCGGTTTTATCGGGAGAAAATGCTGCCGCTGGGCTTTGAGCCCAACATCACCCACAGGATTCTCGCAAAGTGGGAGCAGGAGGGAAAGCTCCTTGCAGTGGTAACGCAAAACATCGACGGCCTACACCAGAAGGCGGGGTCGAAAAAGGTCTATGAGCTGCACGGCTCGGTGCTTCGCAATTACTGCACCCGCTGCGGCAAGTTCTACAGCGCCGAATTTGTCAAAAATGCCCCGGGCATTCCCCGGTGCAGCTGCGGCGGCATCGTCAAGCCGGATGTCGTCCTTTACGAAGAAAGTCTGGACGAACAGACCATTGCGGGCAGCGTGAAGGCCATCCAAAGCGCGGACATGCTCATCGTGGCCGGAACCAGTCTGACGGTGTACCCGGCGGCGGGGCTTATCAATTATTATCGGGGCAGCCGGCTGGTGCTCATCAACCGGGACGAGACACCTTATGACAACCGCGCCGATCTGGTGCTGCACGAAAGTCTTGGGGATGTCTTTTCCCAATTCGCATGAAAATCAGGGAGGAAGCACAGCTTCCTCCCTGAAATTTTATGTTTTTTTCTTTTGCATTCTGCGGGATTTCCATTGGGCATACATCCGGAACACGGTAGACCCCAGCAAAATGCCTACCGCCATGATACCGGCAATGGCGGCGGTGTTCATGCCCCTGTAGGCAAACATATCCATCTCGCCCCGCACGGCGAAGTTCATGGTGTAATACACCCCCGCGCCGGGAATCAGAGGGAACGCGGACACCAGCAAATAGGAAATGGCGGGATATTTGCGGATTCTTGCCATAATTTCGGAGTATAACGACGCAAACAGAGAAGCCCAGAAATAGGAGAGGATCTCGCTGAATCCCAGCCGCTGGCTGAGCCAGAACACCACCCAGCACGCAACGCCGCCGATGGTACACAGGATTCCCCCCGGCCCGTGGATATTGAACAGAATGGAGAAACCAAAGCATCCGATGCAGGCGAACAGGCACTGCGCCAGAACGGAATGGTCAACGGCAGGTGCGGAAACCGGTGCGCCCCACAGCCGATCGGCAAGCGACCATGCCGTGGCCGTCCCCACCGCCAGAGCCGCCGCGATCAGGAACACCTGAACGATCCGGTTGATGCCGGAATTGGTGTCGCCGTAGATGATGTCCCGCATGGCGTTGGTGAACAACAGGCCGGGAACGAGGATCATCAAAGCGCCGATGGTAATGGCGTCTGGATTCTTTGCAATGCCCATAGCGCCGAAGGCATAGGCCAGCAGCGCCATCAGGAAGGAAGCGGCAATGGTTCGGAAGAACTGGTTAGTGTCCTGCGCGTCCAGAAACCGAATTACAAGTCCTACCAGTATCCCGCAAATACCGGCGCAGAGGCCGTCCAGAAAATTGCCGCCGAACAGCAGCCCGAAGCCCAGAGCGCCCAGAAAATACCCCAGGTAGATGATGGAAACCGGATAGGTCAGCCGTTGGGCGCGGGTGACCTCCATCCACCGCTGGGCTTCCTTCGGCTCCGGCGTTTGACTGCAATAGGCGCGACTCAGGCCGCTGAATTTTTCTACAGAGTCCAGATCGTTACCGTGGGAGCCGATGCGGCGCATCCGGGTGATGGGGGTGCCGTCCTCCATCATGACGGTGACGATCAGGTAATTGGGAATGGCGAACACTTCCGACGCGATGCCGTAGCTACTCAGCACCCGGCTGACGCTTTCCTCCACCCGGAAGGTCTCCGCGCCGCACATGGCAAGCTCATAGCCTAAATCCGTGGCAAGATCCAGTAAAATGTTATAGTCCATGGGAATCCCCCAGTGTCATAGTCTGAAAGCAGTAACAGTATATCATACGCCCTGAAAAATACAAGCCGGTTTTTGCATCCAAAAAACACGGCTAATCGAACAGAGTAGGGGAGAGGGGGTTATCCAATGCGCCGAAGCACATCAGGATCTGTTCCCGGGAGGTCTTTTCCACGGCAAGCGCATGGGGAATCTCGTCTCTGCCAAACAGGCCGACCCCGGTCGTTTCGATGTTTTCCCGAAATTCGCCGCTTTCGTATTTGCACAGTACAAAGCACTTTATGACCCCGTAGACATAGTTCGTGACATTGTGCTTTCGCCAGTCCTGAACGGCAATCAGCCGCTGCGCCGTGACGGTGAATCCGGCTTCCTCCCGGACTTCCTTTTCGGTGTTGGACGCGATGGACTGGTCAACGTCGCACCAGCCGCCGGGCAGACACCATGTGCCGTTATTTTCATGCACAAGCAGGATTTTGCCGTCGATAAAAACAGCGGCTCTGGTATCGATTTTCGGGGTCTGATAGCCAGTCTCATTGCAGAACAGATCGCGGACTTTCTCCATGGAAATATCCGTTTTTGCGGAAAGCATCTCCGCGGCGATTTCCCGTAATTCTTCGTACCGCTCCCGGTCATATTTGTCCTTCCCGTATTGAAGCCCCGCCTGTGCAATGCTCTGAATGCGGATGGCGTAATCCAGCAGTCTGTCGTTCATGCGCTTTATCCTCCGATATTTCGTTAAAAATCACTATACCATAGCCATCCACGTTTTTCAACAGAAAACCGCTTGGGAGAAAATGCTTGCAATCAGGGGTCGTCCGTATTATAATACAGCCAACCAAATGATAGGAGGTATTTTTGTGAGTGCAACCGTTTATTTTTCTCCTGTTATCACCCCGGAGAAGGTTCTGGACATGTTCAGGCTGGTGGACAAGACGCTCCCCGGCAATATCGCGATCAAGCTGCATTCCGGTGAAAAGGGAAATCAGAATTTCCTTGGCCCGGAGTTCTGGAAGCCTGTGATCGACTACGTCGGCGGCACCGTCGTGGAGTGCAACACTGCCTATGGCGGTGCCCGCAACACCACCGAGAAGCACCGTAAGCTGATGGACGAGCACGGCTGGAGCCGCTATTTCACGGTAGATCTGCTGGACGCCGAAGGCCCCGATATGCAGCTGGATATCCCGAACGGCAAGGTCATCAAGAAAGATTTTGTCGGTAAAGATTTGAAAAATTACGATTCCATGCTGGTACTTTCCCACTTCAAGGGACATCCCATGGGCGGCTACGGCGGCGCACTGAAGCAGCTGTCCATCGGCGTGGCATCTTCCTACGGCAAGGCGTATATCCACGGCGCGGGCGTGCCGGAAAACCTCTGGACGGCGGATCATGATTCTTTTCTGGAATCCATGGCGGACGCAGCCAGCAGCGTTGTGAATTACTTCCACGGCAACATGATTTTCATCAACGTCATGAAGAACATGAGCGTTGACTGCGACTGCTGTGAAATTGCGGAAGACCCCTGCATGGCGGACATGGGCATTCTGGTCTCCGCGGACCCCATTGCCATCGATCAGGCGTGCATCGATCTGGTGTACGGCTGCGATGACCCCGGCAAGGCGCATTTTCTGGAGCGGGTGGAAAGCCGGAACGGCGTCCACACCATCGAAGCCGCCGCGGCGCTGGGCTTCGGCAGCCGGGAGTATACGCTGGTAAAGGTTGACTGATTTACGCACCGCTGAATAAGAAACACTAAAAACGTCCACTGTAATTCCAAAAGAATTACAGTGGACGTTTTGTCAAAGCGTGTAAAATTACATCGTTGGAACCTCGTAGACCTTGGATATCGTCTTTTCGTCTGCCATTTCGATCACAAAATTGCCGGGAATCATTTTTTCGCCGCTTTCGTCCCGATACATCAGGAAAAACCGGGATGTCATATACCCTTTGTAAAACCGCGCGTCATAGATGTTGACGCAGAGCAGTTCAGCGGGGCCGTTCAGTACCACGTTGTTCTTTTCGAGCGCAGATTGGATAATGTGTTCCGATGTTTCCTCAAACGATGCGATTGCGTCGAAAACCCTCCGGCAGCAGCTCTCTCTTTCCGGAAAATCTCCGTCGGACGAACAGACCGTTTTCAGCATAGAGCAGGCAACGGGACGTTCGGCTTGGTTGAAAGAATATGCGCCAGAAGCAGCCAGTGCGTTGACCATCAGTGCGCCGCTGTAGTAGCAGGAAATTCGGATGGGGAACAGGCGCTCCGGCTTTGTCATCGCCGCGCGCATGCGCTGTGTCATCGCGGCGGCCGCCTGTCCATCCAGCTGCCGCAAGGTCATCCACTCGACATAAGTCGCGGTGCCTTCGATCTCTTCTACCTTGCTTTCGTAGGCGTATTCGTATGGGTGGCGTTCACTGCGCCGCTTTCTGTGGGACAGCAGCTCCTGATAGGACGCTTCATCAAAGTGATCGAGTATGCGCAGCAGAAGTTCGTTTTCCCGCAATTTCAGGCTCAGATTGTCTGCGTTGTATTGATAACGATACAGCGCTTCCATTTCATCCGCCCAACAGTTCCAGTTCTCCACGGTCTGATAGCCATGGAACATTTCGTGGACGATTTTGGACGCCAGAACGGGGGCGGGGAGGTCATCTACGACCTTCCATATGGCTATCTGCTCGCCCTGAAAATTAATGGAGGTGTTTGCGCAGAAATCGTCGCTTTTTTCAATGTATGCCCCGTCATAAAAGCATTTTTCATCGTCATACAGGGCGAATTTCAGCGGCAGGAAGCCCGGCCAGATGCGCCCGAAATCCAGCGACGAGATCGTCTCAGATACCCGGCTGTACAGTTCATCCAGATTCATACGGTATTCCCTCAGTATCGTTTGATTTTCTTTAACCAGTAAAAAGTCCGCCGTGGTTCCATCGAAACTACGGCGGACTTTTTGGCGGAGATGTGGGGATTCGAACCCCAGCACGGGCAGAACCCGCCTACCGGATTTCGAATCCGGACCCTTCAACCGCTTGGGTACATCTCCATGGCTTTTTAACTCCCGGTCATTATATCAGCGGTTGCGGAAAAAATCAAGACTTTTCCGCATTTCTCTTCTTTTCAGCAGGAAAACATTGCCCACGCGCCGTTCACATTTCAAGGGTAGACTTTTTCCCCAATTTGTGATACCCTAAGCATAACCCAAGAAAGAAAAGGGTAACGCTTATGATGAAGAAAACAGAAAAGATTCTGGCGCTTATGCTATGCGCCGTCATGATCGCGGGATTTCTTGGCGGCTGCCAGAGCAAGCCCAAGCGCACCACCAAGGAAACCGACGAGACCACCTATGGTATCGACGTGGCGCGGTATCAGGGAACCATCCGCTGGGCGGAGGCCGCCGCATCCGGGGTGGATTTTGCCATGGTGCGGGTCGGTATACGGGGAATGGCGGAGGGGGAAATTTCTCCCGACTCCAATGCCCGGTATAACCTACAGGAAGCGGAGAAAAACGGCGTCAAGCTGGGCGTATACTTTTTCTCCACTGCCATTTCTCAGGAGGAAGCCGTGGAAGAAGCCGACTGGACGGCGGATTTCATCGCCCAGTATCCCATTACCTATCCAGTGGTCTACGACTGCGAGGGCTTTACCGACACGGAAAGCCGCCAGTACGGCATGTCCAAAACGGAGCGGACGGATATCGCCCTGGCATTTCTGAAGCGCATCGAGCAGCGGGGCTACGAGGGAATGTTCTACGCCGCGAAAAACGAGCTTCAGGACGAGACCCTGTGGGAGACCTCCCGCATTGAGAAGAATTATAAGATCTGGGTGGCGCAGTTCCCCGGTGACGCCGACCCGGCGGTGCACGCCTCCAGCTATACCGGCGAGCACCAGATGTGGCAGTACACCATGGAGGGAAGCGTTCCGGGCATTTCCCAGCCTGTTGACATGAACGTGGCCTATTTCGGCTACGACGGAGTGGAAAAGTCCAAGGACGAGACGCCCCCGGCGGAAGCCTTCCCGGACGTGGAGGCGCTGATGGACTTTACCGAGGTCAACGAGGAAGTGACCGCCAAGGTGGAGACCAATCTCCGCGACATTCCCAGTCAGGACACGGACAGCACGGTGCTGTACACTCTGAAAAACGGCGAGATCGCGACGCGCATTGCCGTAAGCAGCAGCGGCTGGTCAAAGGTCACCTTCAACGGAAACACCTATTACGCCGTGAGCAGCTACCTGACCACCGACCTGAACTACTCGGCGGACACCGCCGGTGAGGCAGGGGAGGACGGCATCAAGACGGTCTTCACCCCGGTGAATCAGGAGGTGACCGCCAAGGACGTGGTCAACCTGCGCAAGCTGCCCAGCGTGGAGCATGAGGACGCCACGGTGGTCGCCCAGCTGAAAAACGGCGACGTGGCCACCTGTGTCGGCGTCAGCGACAACGGCTGGTCGAAGCTTGAATACAAGGGCGAGACCTGCTACGCCGTGACCAGCTATCTGACGCCGGTGGGTGACGGTGAGCTTCCCACCCAGCCGGAGGATGACGGCATCCAGACCCAGTTTGAGGAAATGAACGATCTCGTCACCGCCAAGGTGGAGGTCAATCTGCGGTCGCTGCCCAGCGTGGAAGACCCGGACTGCGTGGTGGTCGCGTCGTTGAAAAACGGCGAGGTCGTCACCCGAACCGGCATCAACCGTGACGTTGGCTGGTCGCGGGTGGAGTATAACGGCCAGACCCTGTACTGCGTCAGCAGCTATCTCATGGCGGCGCAGGCGCAATAAAAAGGGTAAAAAAGTCAAAAATAATATTGACAAATTTCTCAACCTGTGTTAATATAAGCGAGTCGTTGAGAGACGGCGCTTATATGGGCGAGTGGTGGAATTGGTAGACTCGCTAGATTCAGGTTCTAGTGTTCAC